>Ga0187817_10000042_pt1 | contig 36260 bp, 32 predicted proteins | sample NC_wetland_sal_i_17_FD_132431 | JGI IMG/M metagenome (GOLD analysis project Ga0187817, IMG submission 132431) | Wetland sediment microbial communities from Neuse River Estuary, North Carolina, USA - SO4_2 | ecosystem: Environmental > Aquatic > Freshwater > Wetlands > Sediment | place: USA... | reverse complement strand
GCTGCCCGCCGAGGAGCGGCTGCACGACCCGGACCCGGAGAAAATCGGGATTCAGAAGATGAGGGCGGCGCTGGCACTGATCAGCCAAAGCGCATGACGGACCTGGAGTTGGCCCTGGCCGAGGTTGCAACGGCACTGGAAGCCATTCGGGTTCCCTACATGTTAATCGGCGGTCTTGCTGTGTCCAGTTGGGGCGAGGTTCGGTCCACCCTTGACGTGGACGTGACAATCTGGACCGAACCCGAACGACTGGACCAGACCGTTTCAGAGATTGGCAAGAGCCTGAGGGTGTTGGCCAAAGATCCCGTTTCATTTGTGCGGCAGACCCGCGTCTTACCGGCAGCAAGCTCGCGGGATATCCGAATCGATATTGTCTTTGCAAGCCTGCCGGGCGAGAAGCACATCATTCTACGAGCCCAGCCTAAGAAAATCGGCGGCAAAACCATCCGGGTGGCTTCGGTCGAAGACCTCGTCTTTATGAAGCTGGCTTCTGAAAGGCCTAAGGACGTCCAAGACAGCCGAGCGCTTCTGCGCCGTTTCCGAAAAACCATTGATCGTGATTACCTGGAGCCGAGGCTCAAGGAACTGGCGGATGGCTTGGCGCGCCCAGACATTTTGAGCATTTACCACGAAGAGATGAATCGCAGATGACACGACACAAGCTAGTACGAGCTATCGCAAGCATTGGCGGAAGTATAGAGTGTTTAAAGCGTTGGCTGTGTTAGCATTTCTGGCCATTATTCCGTTCACTGAATGGGTTTTGTGGTGGCTAGCACGTGTATACGGGCGCCCGTTGCTACCCGGTTGGCGTACTGGGTCTTTCTGATACCGGGCGCCCTGTTCGTCTATTTCTGCGATCGAGTATTTCAATGGCCGTGCCCCAGATGTGGTAGAACCTTTTCGGGCCGATCGCGGCCCTGGAAATTCGGCTCTTTCCCACGCACGTGCGTCTATTGTGGATTGCCGAAGTTCGCAACCGAAAGTTCAAACGGTTCCGCTGGCGTTGAATCCGAACCGGCGGGTTGGCAATCGGAATACGCGGCGACCAAACGGGCTGCCGCAAAGAGGCATCGAAATCGAGCTGCCCCTGCCGGGCGAGAGCCTGTGCGGCGTTTATCACTTTTCTGGTGGACTGGTGGAGAGCGGGTTTCGAACGGAATGGTTAACGGGCGGGCGGTGAGCGCAGTCCATGGCCTGCTGGCTCTGGCACTCAGCTTGAGGTTCGCAGCCGGAGCGGAGTACGATCCGGCAGAGGTCCTGAGACGGGCGACCGAGAAGATTATGGCGAATGAGAGTCGCCTGCCCAACTACACCTGCGTGGAAACCGTGACTCGAGATTTCTTGCGCGCCGCGGCCACCACAGTCCCGCGAGAGTGCTCAGTACTCATGAAGCAGAAGCAGCATCCCACGCCGGACGTGCCCCTGTGGCCCGTCCTGACGGATCGGCTTCGCCTGGATGTAACCATGGTGCAGCGCGGTGAGATCTTTTCGTGGGTGGGCGGCAGCCAGTTCGAGGACGCCGGGATCGAGCACATGGTGCACAATGGGCCGATCGGAACGGGGGCCTTTGGCGGATTTCTGGACGTTGTTTTCAGATCCGACGCCCCAAAATTCACTTTTGAGAAATACGTTCTGGTGGAGGGTCGCGCCCTGCTGGAGTACTCCTTTGAGGTGCCGAAGGCCAGTAGCCACTACAAAGTGAAGCTGGATGATTCGTGGGTGTTCACCGGCTACAGCGGAACGATTCAGGTGGACCCCGAGACCGCCGGCATGGTTCGAATGACGGTTCAAACGGCCGAGTTGCCAGCCATAACGGGCGAGTGCATGAGCATTACGGGCCTGGATTTTGGAATGGCACAGATTGGCAACGAGCGATTTATACTGCCGGCGCGCGCACGGCAGCGCTTCGTGAACCGGAACGGCCAGGAGGTGGAAAACAACACCACCTTCGCCAACTGCCGGGAATACCGCAGCGAATCGACAATCAGCTTCGCGCGCGAACAGCCCGTCACGGGCGTTGGTGAGGCGATCGCGCCGGCGAAGTCTTCTACTGTGCCGGAGGGCTTGCGCTTCGCGCTGGAGCTGACGACGCCGATTCACGCGGACACGGCAGCGGCGGGAGATCCGTTTGCCGGCAGGCTGACCGGACCGCTGCGCGATGCGCAGCGGAGAGTGCTGGCTCGGGCGGGCTCGCTGGTGGAGGGCCGTCTGCTGCGCGTCGAGATCTTTCATGTGCCCCCTGTGGAGGTCATTGTGGTGTTGAAGCCGCTGACGCTCGAGGTGAATGGCTCTAAAGTGCGATTTGCGGCAGTTCGGGATTCGACGCGGGTGTGGGCGGTGGTAAGAAATAAAGGGAAAAAAGGTGTGAACCTGGCCTTGCCGCTCCCAGGAGAGGAACACGCCGGAGTATTTGAGTTCATGGGCGAGCATGTCGTGGTGCGGAAGGGGATGCGGTCGGATTGGCGGACTGTGGGTTCCGGACGGAAGGGAACATAACTGCGCCGGTTCCGAAATACCATCGATCGTCATTACCTGGAGCCCAGGCTGAAAGAACTGGCGGACGGCCTGGCGCGGCCCGATATCCTGGCCATCTGCCCAAGAGGAGATGAATCTCACCTGAGTGGTGCGCGTACCGCCAGAAACGCCTGTCACGCCGCGAATCTGCTATCCTCATTGGTTGGAAACGATACAATTCGTCTCCCGATCCTGAGATCGGGGCCTTCCTGAGGTATCCATATGTCAGGCCACTCAAAGTGGGCGACCATCAAACATAAAAAGGCCGCTCTCGACGCTAAGCGCGGAAAAACGTTCACGCGCATCATCAAGGAAATTACGATCGCCGCACGCAGCGGCGGCGATCCCGACTCGAATCCGCGGTTGCGTACGGCGATCCTGGCGGCCAAGGCCGTCAGCATGCCCGCCGACAACATCAAGAAAGCCATCATGCGCGGCACCGGCGAACTGGAAGGCGGCCAGATCGACGAGGTCGTGTTCGAGGGCTATGGGCCGGGCGGCGCCGCCGTGCTGGTCAAGGTTGCCACCGATAATCGTAACCGCACCGTCAGTGAGATTCGTCATGTATTCACGAAGAACGGCGGCAACCTCGGCGAGCAGGGCAGCGTTTCCTGGATGTTCGAACGCAAGAGCCAGATCCTGGTCCCGCAGGAAAAAGCCAATGAGGATCAATTGATGGGCATCGTGCTGGATGCGGGCGCTGACGACTTGCGAGCCGACGGACCGAACTGGGAGATCCTGTCGGCCCCCGAAAGTCATGAGGGCGTGCTGGCTGCCGTAACCAAAGCGGGCATTGAAACCGCTCACGCCGAAGTGGCCATGGTTCCCAAGAACCTGATCAAGCTCGAGGGCAAGACCGCTGACGCCATGCTTCGATTAAGCGAGGCTCTGGAAGAGCACGACGACGTGCAGAGCGTTTATTCGAACTTCGACGTGGACGAGAAAACACTGGAGGCGCTGGCTCATTAGATGCGCGTCCTGGGCATCGATTGCGGAACCGAGCGTACCGGCTACGGCGTAATCGAAAGCGACGGCCACACGCACCGATTGATTTCGGCGGGGGTGATCCGTACCGACACCCGGTCGCCGCTGGGAGCCCGTTTGCAGGAAATCTCGCGCCAGTTACGCGGCGTGATTGCCGGAGACCAGCCTGAGGCCGCTGCGGTCGAAGGAGTTTTTTACTCCACAAACGTCAAGACGGCGTTAAAGCTGGCGCATGTGCGCGGCGTGGCTTTGCTGCTGATCTCGGAGGCCGGCCTGGAATTGGGCGAGTACTCACCGCTCGAAATCAAGACCAGCGTGGTCGGCTACGGCCGCGCCGAAAAGCACCAGGTGCAGTTGATGGTGAAGTCGCTCTTGCGGCTGGAGGAGCCCATCGCATCGGAAGATGCCTGCGACGCCCTTGCGGTGGCCCTGTGCCACGTCACCCGCCGCGGCATGCGCCATGAGCTCGAGGGTGTGGGCGCATGAAGTGGGCTCTCGCGCTCGCCGTTCTGCCTCTCTTGGCCGCAGACGGACCGCGTTTGTCCTACTCGAAATCCTTTCCCGGCAGCTCGCCCGCATATGTGGAGATCGTGGTTGAGCACAACGGCGAAGCCTCGTATAAAGAAGCGCCCGATGATGATCAACCTTTGAAGTTCCAGCTTCCGGAGAGCGAAATTGCACAGATCTTCGGCCTGGCGGATAAGCTGGGCCACTTCGGTCACCCCTTGGAAGCCCCCCTCAAAGTCGCATTCATGGGCATGAAGACCTTCCGGTTCGAGAACGGCGCTGAAAAGAAGGAAGTCAAGTTCAACTATTCCGAAGATCCCGATGCGCAGGCTCTGCTCGACAGCTTCGAGCGCATTGCCGAAACTGAAGAGAATCTCATCAACCTGGAGCGCGCGGCCAAGTATGACAAGCTGGGAGTCAATCGGGCGCTGCTGTTGGTTCAGTCGGCGTACGATCACAAGCGCCTGGTCGCGCCACAGCAGTTGCTGCCCATACTCGACCGCATCGCCAAGAACGATAGCTACATGCACATGGACCGTGAGCGCGCCGCCGGGTTAGGGGACGCAATCCGCGCGTCGAAATGAGGCTCTGGGTCCTTCTCGTCCTTCTAGTGACTTCGCTCGTGTGGGCGCAGCGGCCCCCGGCCGACGCCGAAGACAAAGCGCTGAATGAGGCGCTGGCTGAAGCCGGTAACAGCCAGATCGACTTCGTGCGCGCACTCGAAAATCACCTGGCTAAGTATCCGGATTCGCCAAAAAAGCCCGAGATCGAGCGCGCCCTGGTGAAGGCTGCCATTGAACTAAAAGACGAAAAACGCGTCGTGCTTTATGGCGAGCACGTGTTGGATCGCGAGCCTGGCGACCCGCAGATCCTGGATCACGTCGTGCGGGCTCTACTCGCGAATGATAACCGCGATAACTCCGAGCGAGCACTGAAGTACGCGAAACGTTATGTGCAGCAGATGACCAGTCTGCGCCAACAGACGCCGCCCACTGGCTTTGCCAAAGGCGACTGGCTGATGGAGGTGAACCGCGGTGGGGCGCGGGCCATGGTCCTGGAAGCGCGCGCCACGGGCAATGTGGGTAAGCCTGAAGAGGCGCTGGTGCTGGCTCAGAAGAGCTACCAGGAGTTTCCAACGGCGGAGGGCGCGAGGGAAATCGCAAAGTGGCTGATCAAGCTGGAGCGGGAATCCGAGGCCATTCCTTACCTGGCCGATGCGTTCACCGTTGTCGACAGCCATAATACGGACGCGGCGCGCACTCAGGATCGCATTCGCATCGGTGAAATCTACAAGAAGCTACACGGTTCGGAACAGGGTCTCGGCGATTTGATCCTGGAATCGTATGATCGCACCACGGCGCTCCTCGCCGAACAGAAGCTGCTGGCTCGCGCCAGCGATCCCAACAACCAGGTAGCCTCGCTCATGGATTTCACCCTCGACGGAGTGAACGGCGATCAACTGCGCCTGGCATCGTTAAAGGGGAAAACCATCATTTTCGATTTCTGGGCCACATGGTGTGGGCCCTGCCGCGTGCAGCATCCGCTTTACGAGCAGGTGAAGCGGCGTTTCGAGGGCAACCCGGGCGTCACCTTCCTTTCGATCAACACCGATGAGGAACGCGAACTAGTGTCCCAATTTCTGAGAGAGAATCACTGGAGCAATGCCGTCTATTTCGAAAATGGCTTGTCCCGGATGCTGAGGATCACTTCCATCCCCACCACCATCATCGTGGACAGGCACGGGGAAATCGCCAGCCGGATGAATGGCTTTGCGCCGGAGCGATTCGTGGATCTGCTCACCGAGCGCATCCAACAAACCTTGAAGGATTAACGCGCCACTCTCCGAATGAAGAAGCTCCTCGCACTGAACCGCAGTGAAATCGCCATTCGGATCATGCGCGCGGCCACCGAACTCGGCCTGCGAACCGTCGCCATCTACTCCAAAGAAGACCGGCTAAGCCTCCACCGCTTCAAAGCCGACGAGGCATACGAAATCGGTGAGGGCAAAGGGCCCGTGGAAGCGTATCTGGATGTGGAGGGCATCGTTGCCCTGGCGAAAGAAAAGCAAGTGGACGCGATTCACCCCGGCTACGGGTTCCTGGCTGAGAACCCGGCTCTGCCGCGGGCGTGCGAGCGCGCAGGCGTAACCTTCGTCGGCCCGGACGCGCGCCTGCTCGAATTGCTTGGCGACAAGCGAGCCGCACGGGAACTGGCTCAAAAGGCCGGTGTTTCCGTGGTCCCCGGCACCGAACGTCCCATTACCAACGCGGACGAAGCACGCAAGATGGCGGGCGAAATCGGCTTCCCGCTCATCATCAAAGCGGCGTTCGGCGGCGGCGGCCGCGGCATGCGCGTCGTCGAAAGATCCGCCGATTTTACCGAGCGGCTGGAAGAAGCGCGCCGTGAAGCCGGGGCGGCATTCGGCAATGATGCCGTCTTTCTCGAGCGCTACATCCGCCGCGCCCGCCATGTGGAAGTCCAGATTCTGGGGGACCGGCACGGCAATGTCCTTCACTTGTTCGAGCGCGATTGCTCGGTGCAGCGCCGCCACCAAAAAGTGGTCGAGGTGGCGCCGGCGCAGGGCCTGGCCGATGAGATCCGGCGGGCGCTCGCCGACGCCGCTGTGAGGCTCGCCCAAGCCGCCGGCTATTACAACGCGGGCACCGTCGAATTCCTGGTGGACGCCGACACCGGCGCATGGTACTTCATCGAGGTCAACCCGCGCATTCAGGTTGAGCACACGGTGACCGAGATGGTGACCGGCATTGACCTGGTCCGCTGCCAGATCCTGATTGCCCAGGGCCACCGCTTGCCCGAGCCTCCGCTTTCGCTCCCGCCGCAGGACAAAATCCCACTGTACGGGCACGCTCTGCAGTGCCGCATCACCACAGAGGACCCGGGCAACAATTTCGTGCCGGATTACGGAAAAGTACATACCTACCGTTCCCCAGCGGGCTTCGGCATCCGGCTCGATGGTGGCTCAGCGTACAGCGGCGCAATCATCACGCCGTTCTATGATTCGCTGCTGGTGAAAATGACGGCCTGGGGCCGCGAGTTCGACCAGGCTTGCAAGCGCATGGATCGGGCCTTGCGCGAATTTCGCGTGCGCGGCGTCAAAACCAATATTCCTTTCCTCGAAAACGTGGTGAACAACGCCCATTTTCAGGTGGGCGATGTCACCACCTCCTTTCTCGACGATCATCCCGAGTTGTTCCGCTTCACGCCTCGTCGCGACCGCGCCACGAAACTGCTCAGTTATCTCGGCGAAGTAATTGTGAACGGTAACCCGGAGGTCGCCGGCAAACCCAAGCCGGAGCGTTTCCCCGTTCCCGAGATCCCCCCGCACAATTCCTCGCCGCCCCCGCCCGGCACCCGGCAGTTGCTGGATGAGATGGGTCCCAAGAAGTTCGCCGACTGGACGCGGCAGCAAAAGCGCCTCCTGCTCACCGACACTACCTTCCGCGACGCCCACCAATCGCTGCTGGCGACGCGGGTTCGCACTTACGACATGCTGGCCATCGCCAATCTCAAGGCGCACCGCCTGTCGAATCTCTACAGCCTGGAAATGTGGGGTGGCGCAACGTTCGACGTCTCCATGCGCTTCCTGCTCGAAGATCCCTGGCAGCGGCTGCGGCGGTTGCGCGAGGCCATTCCGAATATCTGCTTCCAGATGCTGCTCCGCGCTTCCAATGCCGTCGGCTACGCGGCGTATCCGGATAACGTTGTGCGCGAGTTCGTCAAAGAAGCCGCGCGGCAGGGCATCGACATCTTCCGCATCTTCGACTCCCTCAACTGGCTGCCCAACATGAAAGTAGCCATGGAAGCCGTGCTCGAAACCGGCAAGGTCTGCGAGGCCGCGATCTGTTATACCGGCGACATCCTCGATCCGAAACGCCAGAAATATTCACTCGAGTATTACGTAAACATGGCCAAGGAGCTCGAGCGCATGGGCGCGCACGTGCTCGGCATCAAGGATATGGCCGGCTTGCTCAAGCCCTATGCCGCAGAAAAGCTGATCAAGGCGCTGCGCGGTGAAGTCGGCATTCCCATTCACTTCCATACGCACGATACCAGCGGTATCAATGCGGCCTCAGTTCTGAAAGCCGCCGACGCCGGCGTGGACGTGGCCGACGGCGCCATGGCCTCCATGAGCGGGCAGACCAGCCAGCCGAACCTCAACTCGATGGTCGCGGCGCTCGCGCATACACGCCGCGACACAGGCCTGGATCTTGATGCCCTCAACATCTGCGCCGACTATTGGGAAGCCGTTCGCGCGTATTACAAGCCTTTTGATACGGGTCCGCCCAGCGGGACCGCGGAAGTCTACATCCACGAAATGCCCGGCGGCCAATTCACCAACCTGAAGGAACAGGCCGAAGCCATGGGGCTGGGCCCGCGCTGGCACGAGATCGCGCGCACTTACGCCGAAGTGAACCTCGCTTTCGGCGACATCGTGAAAGTAACGCCGTCGAGCAAAGTGGTCGGCGACATGGCCATCTTTCTGGTCACGCACGGCATGACCGTCAACCAGTTTGAACGGCTGGGACCGGATCACCATCTCTCGCTCCCGCATTCCGTGGTGGAGATGTTTTCCGGTGCGCTCGGAACGCCGGATGGTGGCTGGCCCAAGAAGCTGCAGCAGGTCATCCTGCAGGGGCGCAAACCCGAGCGCGGCCGGCCCAGCGCGCGGCTGGCGCCGGTGGACTTTGAGGAAACGGCCCAGGACGTCGAGAAGAAGATCGGCAGGCGGCCCGAACACGACGAGGTGCTGAGCTATCTCATGTACCCCGAGGTGTTCGTCAAATTTGCGCGAGCCCAGCAGACCTGGGACGACGTCGAAGTGCTGCCCTCCCCTCAGTTCTTCTTCGGCATGCAAAAAGGTGACGAGATCACCGTGGATATCGAGCCCGGCAAGCGCCTGGTGATCAAGTTCCTGACCCTCGGCGAGCCGCATCCCGACGGCCGCCGCACCGTGTTCTTCGAGCTCAACGGCCAGCCGCGGGAAGTGACCGTGCGGGACCATTCACTCAAGCGCACTGCGGCCGAGCGGCTGAAAGCGGAACCCAACAATCCGGGACAAGTGGGTGCGCCGCTGCCCGGCATGATCACAACCGTCGCGGTGGAGTTGAATGACTCCGTCGAAAAAGGCGACCGCCTGCTGGTCATCGAAGCCATGAAGATGCAGAGCACCGTCTATGCGCCCGTCGGCGGAAAAGTCACGGCAATGCACGCCCAGGCCGGCCAGCAGGTGGAAGCCAAGGATCTGCTGGTGGTGATCGGGTGAGCGCGTGCCCGACCCCTACCGGCCGCTGTCGCAAGTAGCTGTAGGGGCCGAGCAAGCTCGGTCCGATTTCACACCTTCCCCTACAGCTTCTCCAAATGAATGCTCCCGTTCGAAGTGGAAAGGTCTAACAGCGGCCCGCCCGTTCCAATCGTCCCTTCCAAACTGTGCTTGCTGATCTGGCCTTGCACCTGAACATCGAAATCCGAAGAGATCGAGCCGTTTGAGGTGTGCGCCCGCACTCGTGCCGCGATAGAGGCCGGCATGTGGACGGTGATTCCGGCGTTGTTCGTCGACGCGTACACGTCATTCTGATTGGTCTGGTCCATGGTGAGGTCGATACTACCGTTCGAAGTGTCCAACCTGACAGTGCGGCCCGGTTCCGCCTTCGCCAGGTGTACCCGGATGCCGCCGTTGGAGGTCTGCGCCTCCAGAGCTCCGTGCACTCCTTCCGCTTGTACGCGGCCGTTCGAGGTCTTGAGCACCGCCGCCCCTTCCAGGTCCTGCACTTCAATTCCGCCGTTCGATGTCTGTACGTCTAATGTGCCTTTCAGATTGTCGGCGTGCACCCCTCCGTTCGAGGTTCGCAGCCGGGCCGGGCCTTCGGTGTCGTTGACGCGAATCCCGCCGTTGGAACTCGTGATGCGATCGAGTTCAATCTTCCGCGGCACTCTGATGATGTACTTGGCGCCCATGTTGCCGTGCCGTTCCGAAGGCCGCACGGTGCGAATCTGGATCGAATCCCCGGTCTGGACCACGTCGATCTTCAGCGAGCTCAGCAGTTCCTGCGAACCGGCGTACTTGGTGCCCGAGATGTCGACGGTGGCCTCATTCGATCCGGTAATCTCCACCGAGCCGTTGAAGTTGTCCACCGACAGCCGGCTGACGGACTTATACGGCCCGTAATGAAAGTCCGCCGTGTACCGCTCCGATGAGCCGAAATCCTCCAGATCGCAGCCCGCCATCAACAGCAGAGCCGGAGCCACCAACAGGAAGGTGCGTCTACGCATATCTCACCTCAGCACTGAACCATACGAAACCCGAGAACACGAAGTTCACGTAAAATTAGGCCTCACTTCATTCTCAGAGCGGGCCGGTCCACCCATTCGCCATCCAGCATCACCCGGTCAATTTTACGCAGATTCCGGACATCTTCCAGCGGGTTGGCGGATAACAGCATGAGGTCAGCCTTCCGGCCCGGCTCCACCGTGCCTAGTTCGTCGGTTTTCTTCAAAGCAAACCCGCCGGTCCGGGTCGCCGCCACCAGGGCATCCATCGGCGAAAGTCCAGCCTCTACCAGTAGCTCAACTTCCCGGTGGGTCATCAGGCCAGGAAAATCAAGACTCGATCCGCCATCGGACCCCACCCCGATCAACACGCCCGCCTCCGCCAGCTTCCGTGTGTTCCGTTTGGCTCGCTCGAACTCCTCCCGGTCCGCCGGCGCCGGATGAGCCGAGCGCGCGGCTTGCCGGGCATCCGCAATCACGTCCGCGTCAACCGATCGGGCCACATCGGGGTCGTCCAAAAGTTCAGGGTGCTCGGCATACAGCCAATCCAGCTCCTGCCGCACCAGCGTTGGGGCGAAAACGATCCGCAGGTCCCGGAGCCGCGCGATGAACGCGGCATCGATGTCCTCAGTGTCACGGATCATATGCAGAAGCCCCGCCGCGCCCGCCTGGACCAGATGCTGCGTGTCCGCGAGCGAATAGATGTGCGCGGTTACCGGAATGTCATACTTGCGCGCCTGGTCCAGAATCGCATCGATCACGGCTGGCTTGATCTTGGGGGCCTTGCCGCCCAAATCGTCCACCCAGATCTTAATTGCGTCCACCTTCTCGCCGGCCAGAGTATCCACCTGGCGGCGCGCTTCCTCGGAGCTGTCGGTTTGGATCACCACATCGCCCACCTCCTGCGAAGGGTGCCCGCCCGGCGCAGTGAAGCCGCGTCCCGCGGTGAACAAGTGTGCAGTCAGCAACTGGCCCGCGCGCTCAGCGCTGCGGACATCGAAAGCCGCCTGCCGGTCCGTTCCCATGCTGCGGACCGAGGTGACCCCAAAGTAGAGATAGGTATTGAGGTTCCGCTCAATGCGTTCCCGGGTGTAGTCCGCCGCCTTGAAAACAGCGCCGGCGCGAGTACCCAGATGTACGTGAAGATCGATGAGCCCCGGCACCAGAAACCTCCCGGCGCCGTTGATCTTCTCCACTCCGGCCGGAATGGGCATGTTCGCCCGGTTCCCGACCGCGCGGATGCGGGAGCCGGCCACGATGACCACGGAATTCGAGAGAGGCGGCCCGCCGGTCCCATCGATCAGGACGGCTCCGATGATGGCTTTCTGAAGCGACTCCTCCGGCGGTTTGCACGCGAACAGAAACAACGCGGCCACAACGGCCAAGCCGCATTTCAATGAGCCAGACGACACCCTATCATCTTGTCAGAACAGCAGACGGCTTTGGAGCGTAGTAGAGGCAGGAAAAAATCGGAGTGCGGCCTTTGGCCGGCTCGCACTCCCGTTACGACCTTACTTCGACTCGCGGAATCGACAGGCGCTGGCGTTCAGCTTGACACCCTCAAACGCGCCTTTGCAGTTGATGTACCAGCCCTCCTTCAGCGTATCGAAAGTGCTCGGCTTATTGCTCGCCTGAGTGCCGTAGATCCATTTGGTGTCGGCACTATATACAATCTGCCGCTCCATATTGCCCTTCGCCACCGTAATGGTTGACGTGTCCTTGTTGATCATCTTCACTGTCCCGTTGAGTTGGCCTTCCTTCGCCTTTTTGTCCGCGGCGACGGCCGGTTGAACCGCAACGGCCACCAGGACGCCCAAGATTAATGCGAAGGTTGTCAAAATCCTGCTTCGTCTCATTGTTCCTCCTTTGGAATTTGTTACCGTGGGTTAACAAAACACTATATTCCCGGAGGGGTCCAAAAGTAAACCCCGGTGTCCCAAAAGTTGGGAACATCTGACGGCCATGCGAAGCGGTCATTGGCCGAGCTTGAAATTCACTTCGATCTGCGTCAGCACCTCCACCGGCTCACCGTTCAACAGCGTCGGCTGATAGATCCACTGCCGGACGGCATCCAGAGCGGCTTCGACCAGCCACGGATGCCCGCTCATCACCCGTAAGCTTTGGATTGTGCCATCGCGGCTGATGACCGCTTCGATGCGCACGGTACCGGAAATATGCGCCGCTCTGGCAGGCTGAGGATAGACCGGCATCACCTGGCGCATGATTTTGGCAGCTTGCACCACGCCGCCGACTCTCAGACGAGGCGGCTGAGCCGCCACTACAGGCCGAGCGGGCCTTTCAGGTGCCGGTTTCGGGAGTTGTACCGCGCCTGTTCCCGTACCCCAGGGCACACCGTCCATGGCTCCAGGGATTGCCGGTCCCGCTATCCCAGCCGGCAGATTGGCAGGAGGCTCGTCCTGAACCGGCAGAACGCCCCGCGGAACCCTATCGGGCCAACGAAACGTCCGGTCGACGAAGATCCGAGGGCCGCTGCTGGTAACGCCCGTGTGAGGCGCCGCTTTCTGCTTTAGAGGTCCCGGCTCACCTCTTCCTGGCGGCGCAGTGATGACGCGCAGCAACCCGCCCAGCGCAATACCTTCGGGTCGCAAGACCGGGACCAGAACCACCAGGCCGACCACCACAATCTGGCCGGCAAAAGACAACGCAACGGCGAGCGGCCGCCGCGTGCGCGCGGTATTTCCGTTGAAAATCGGATCAAACATGATCGCCTCCCTCTTGGCTGAATCGTGCTTTCAAAGACCCGCGCGCGTGACTCCGAATGCTTTGACACCAGAGGAACACCGGGGGTTCCGCCTCGTCATCTGATGAGACTCGAGGGGGGCTACGCGCCTGGCAACCGGCGCGCGCTATGCACGACAGCCAGAACTTCAATCGAGCGCTGTTGAGGCACGATGCGGTAGATCACTCGATAGGGGGTGACAAGTAGTTCGCGCAGAAATGGATTGTCAAACTCCGGTACCATGCGGCCAAGCTTGGGATGGGTTGGCAACAGCTTCGTCAGGCGGTCTATCTCCGCGTACAAATGTTGAGCTGCCGCCGGTTGCTCGCGCCGGACAAAAGCGGCAGCGCCCAGCAGGTCATCGACTGCCGTCGCCGCCCAGCTAATGCGAAATCGCGCTTTAGCCAACGGCTATTTTCTTCAATCGGCGCATGACTTCGCGGTTGCCCACCAGTTTGCCGGACTGAGTGGCTTCAAGGCCTCGCACGACGGCTTCGAGCAGTTCCAGTCTTTCGAGACGGTTCTCATACTCTTCCACGCTTTCCAGCACTGCGGCCGAGCGGCCACGCTGCAGGATCACGACCGGTCTTCTCTCCGTTCGCAGGCGCTTCACGATGCGCGCCGAGTTTTGCCTGAGATCGGTAATGGGAATCAAGTCTTCCGTTGCTTTTAGACGTACTGGCATCTGTACCTTCTCCTGTACATTTTACCAGAGCATCCGCGGCTGGACTTCCCTTTCCTCTCCGCGTTCTAATGAAAACCTCATGCCCATAAACACTGACCGAAAACTTCGCAGCCAGGAGTGGTATAGCGGCCAGGCGTACGAAAACTATGCCCGGCGCGCCTGGCTCCGCGCCGAAGGATTTCCCGGCGACGTGTTCCAGAACAAACCCGTCATCGGCATCTGCAATTCCTGGAGCGAGCTGAATAACTGCAACGCCCACCTGCGCACCGTCGCCGAAGCGGTGAAACGTGGCGTATGGGCCGCCGGAGGACTGCCGCTCGAGTTCCCCACCATCTCCCTCGGCGAGATGTTCATGAAACCCACCACCATGCTCTATCGCAATCTGATGGCGATGGACGTCGAGGAATCCATCCGCGCGAATCCCATCGACGGTGTTGTCCTGCTGTGCGGCTGCGACAAGACCACGCCCGCGCAACTGATGGGCGCGGCCAGCGCCGACATCCCCGCCATCGTGGTCCCCGGAGGTCCCATGCTCAGCGGGCAGTGGAAAGATCGCAAACTCGGCTCGGGCACCGACGGCCGCAAGCTTTTCGATTTGTTCCGCACCGGCCGCCTCACGGAAGAAGAATGGTCGGAGATCGAAGGCGGGCTCTCGCGCAGTGCGGGCCACTGCACCGTCATGGGTACCGCTTCTACGATGACTAGCATCGCCGAAGCCCTGGGCATGACGCTGACCGGCTGCGCCAATATTCCCGCAGCCGATTCGCGCCGCCTTGCCATCGCCGAATTGAGCGGCCGGCGCATTGTGGATATGGTTTGGGAGGACCTGCGGCCCTCACACATCATGACGCGGCAGGCGCTTGAGAATGCGGTTACCGTCGACATGGCGATCGGCGGCTCAACCAACGCCGTAGTGCACCTCGTCGCCATTGCCGGACGGCTCGGCATACCGCTTGACTTGCCGGATTTCGACGCCATCTCACGCCGCACCCCGTGGATTGCAAACGTCAAGCCCTCCGGCGAATTCTTGATGGAAGACTTCTACTATGCCGGCGGCCTGCCCGCGGTGATGAAGGAGATTCTTCACCTGTTGCACGGAGAGGCGCCCACCGTAACCGGCAAAACCATTCGCGAAAACCTGGAACGGGCGGAGTGCTATCGCCGTGAAGTCATCCGCACGGCTGCTGATCCTCTGCATCCAGAGGGCGGTACCGTGGTGCTTTACGGCAACCTGGCTCCCGACGGCGCCGTCCTGAAGCAAACGGCTGCATCGGCGCGACTGCTCCAACATCGCGGCCGCGCCTACGTGTTCGAAAACTATGCGCAAATGCGGGCCGAGATCGACCGCGAAGACCTGCCGGTGGACAAAGACACCGTCCTGGTCATGAAAAACTGCGGGCCCAAAGGCGCGCCCGGATTCCCGGAATGGGGACACATCCCCATGCCTCGAGTGCTGCTCAACCACCACATCGACGATGTAGTCCGCATCAGCGACGCGCGTATGAGCGGGACAAGTTTCGGAACGGTGGTGTTGCACGTCGCGCCGGAATCCGCAGTCGGCGGGCCGCTGAATGCCGTGCGCACCGGTGATGAGATCGAACTGGACGTGGCGTCGCGGCGTTTGGAATTGCGCGTATCGGCCCAAGAGATCGCCGGGCGGCTTTCCTCGTTCCGGGCGGCTCCTCCACAATACACGCGCGGCTACGGCCGGCTGTTTCTGGAGCACGTCACCCAGGCGAACCTGGGCTGCGATTTTGATTTCTTGAGAAAGTAAGCCCCTACAACACAACTACCGGATGATAAATGTGCGGCAGCTTTGCCTCGCCGATGGCCACCAACCGGCCTTCCCGCGAGACCGCCTTGACGTAGCGCACGCCAGCCCCGGCGCGAAACGGCGATACCGGAAAATCCCGCCCCTGCCGGACATGGCTCGCCGTCGTATCATCCACGATCACCGAAGGAAACTCCGGCAGCAGTGCCGGCGCCGGAATGAGCGCTTCATTCAGCCGGCCTTCGCCGGCGAGCGCCGCCAGCTCATCTAGGGAGTGTGCCTGTTCCACGGAGAAATCGCCGGCGCTCAGCCGCCGCAAGGCCGAAAGGTGCGCCCCGCACCCCATCGCCTCGCCCCATTCGTGCGCGATGGCGCGCATGTACGTTCCCGCCGAACACCGAGCCCATACTCGCGCTTCCGGGCTCTCCCACTCGACCAGTTTCAGCTCGTAGACCGTAACCGGGACCGGCGTCAGCTCAACGTCGATTTGTTTCCGCGCAAGCCTGTACGCGGGCGTGCCCTGAACCTTCTTGGCGGAAACCGGCGGAGGCCGCAACAGGAATTCGCCCCGATATGCCTGCAACGCCTGTTCCAGCGTCTCGCGCGTGAGAACGGGCTGCACGGGGTCCGATGTGGGGGTGCCCTCGCCATCGTACGTGTCCGTCGAGTAGCCAAAGCGCACGCGCGCGTCGTACACCTTGTCGCTGCGCATGAAGAACTGAGCCAGCCGCGTCGCGCGGCCGATCACCAGCGGTAACACACCCGTCGCCATGGGGTCGAGTGTGCCGAGATGTCCGACCTTCCGCGTGCCCGCAAGCCTGCGCATGCGGTTCACCACATCGTGCGAAGTCCACCCCGCGGGCTTATCAACGACGATGATCCCGTCCATTGGCTCCGGCATCGCGCTCCAGTTCTTTCAGTGTCTCGAGCAGCACGCGGCCCACCACCTGGAAGCTCTCCGCGCTGAGCTTGTCGATGGTGTCCTTATCCGTGTGCCAATACGAGTTGCCCGGACCGTAATCCAGATCGATCAGGTCCAGCGCATTGACCCCGCGGCGTATGAACGGCATGTGATCGTCCTCGATGGCGCTGTTATTCTTCAGAAAGTGTTTGCCGTACCCGAGGCGCTCCGCCGTCCGCCACACCAGTTCGCGCAATGGCCCCGAAGAGTCCATATCTTCCAAAATCCCCAGATCGCGGTCGCCGATCATATCCACATTGATCAACGCTCTGATGCGCGCCAGGGTCCCGTCGGCCGCCCATTTCTCCGCCAGATGGCGGCTGCCATAAAGGCTGTCCTCATCGGTCCACCGCGCCACTGCCTCTTCCCCATCGAACCATACCAGATAGATGTCGTCCTTCTGGGCATCGTGCGCCAGCACCTTGGCCATTTCCAGCAGCAATCCAGCCGAGGAGCCGCCATCATTGGCGCCCACAAAGTAGGTTCCCGGCATCGACTTCGTATCATAGTGCCCGGTGAAAACCACGGCCTTTCCCGACGTCCCCGCGAACCGCGCAATGATGTTTTTCATCGGGGTCTGGCCGAGTGGCGTTGAGGCGGTGAAGTCGTCCTGAATGGTATGAACGCCCAGCGCCTTCAATTCACTCAGGATGTAGCCCTGCAGCCTACGGATCTCCGGTGATCCCGCCGGCCGTGGACCGAATGCGACGACCCGCTTGGTGAAAGCCAGCGCGTCGGCGCCGCTGAATTCGCCGCCATATGCCGGAAGGAGCGCAGCCGATAACAGGAGTACCATGACCGCCTGGTGCGAACGCATACGTACTAGGAGTCTCATAGAACCGTTAAGCCCGTTCTGATGCAACCATTCCTGGGATTTGTCATCACAATTATTGTCTGTCACCCATTGAGGCTTCGATGCGGGTGCGAATAAGACGGACCAAAATGGCGTTGCTGTATCATAGCAGTAGGGTGTCCTTCAGGAGTTCGCGATGACCTCCATCGGCGAAACGCTCCGCCGCGAGCGATTGCGCCGCGGATTGACGTTGGAGCAGATTGCCGCGGACACGAAAATCGGCCTGCATCTGCTGGAAGCCATGGAAGCGGACGAGTTCGACCGCCTTCCGGGTGGTGTTTTCACACGCAGTTTTCTACGCCAGTACGCCCACGCGCTAGGGTTGGACGAAGACGAGGTCATCACGTGGCTCAAAGAGCAGTTCGAGGAGCGGCCGGAGCCGTTGCCCACTCCGCCCCCCGAGCCGCGCTCGGGTCTCTCACAAATACCGTCTTTCGAGGACGTTCGCGACCGCCTGCGCTCCGATTCCTCGCTCGGGGCCCTGGCTTGGGTGGTCATCGTGGTGCTGGTGTGCGCCGGAGTCTACCAGTTGTGGCAACACGGGCCGCGATCTTCCTCCACCACGCAAACCGCGGCTGCGCCCTCGAATCCGGCGCCGCAGCCACGAGCTGACGCGAAACCCGGCCTTCCGCCTGCGCCGGCGCCCGAAGTCTCGAAGCCGGAGTTTCGCCCGGCCGTGGTTTCGGAGGACGGAACCATCGCCGTCCCGGCGCCGTCACAACCGGCGGTTCCTCCCGAGCCGGGCCCCACGCCTGAGACTGCCGGCGCCCTTCGCGTGGCGTTCACGGCGACTGAGCCGGTGTGGGTCTCGATCAAATCCGATGGAGCCCGTGCTTACAGCGGGACCATCGATAGCCAGCAAAGCAAGCAGTTTGACGCCGCCCGCAAGATGATTGTTCTGGTTGGCAATGCGGGAGCATTGAAGATCTCCTTGAATGGCAAGCCGGTGGGGCCGTTCGGCTCTCAGGGTGAGATCCGGTTGCTGATGTTCACGCCGGAAGGCGCGCAGGTCATTCAACGCACATCACCCAGCCCGCCGCCTACCCCCGAGGATTCAACGGCTGCGCCGCCGGATGAAGCCGGACGCCGCTGACCCATCTCGGACAGCTTGCGCCGCCTCTCAATTCGCAACAGCTCGCGCCGCCGCCGCGTCTTGATGCGCACGTCCACTTTGCGCCAGAACTTCCGGAAATAGCCAATCGCTGAGAGCATGGCAAACAGCACCACCACCCACATCATCCAGTAGGCCAGCGTGGCAATCCCCGGGTGACGGATACTCACCAGCAGAAATGAAATAGCCGTTACCTGCGCCACCATTTTGGTCTTGCCGAGGTCGCTGGCCCGAATGGTGTATCCTTCCGCGGCGGCAATGCTCCTGAGGCCGGAAATCGCAAATTCGCGGCCCACCACCAGGATCACCATCCAGGCAGGTACAGCGTTCACCTGCACCAGGGAAATCAGGGCGGAGGAGATAAGCAACTTGTCGGCAATGGGATCGAGCAGCGTTCCGATGGTGGTCACTTGCCCCCAGCGGCGCGCCAGGTAGCCATCCAGCAGATCGGTGGCGGCAGCAATCAGGAAGATCGCCAGCGCGAGCCACTCGTTGGTCACCGTCACCCCGAAAACCCGCACCGAAACATCCTGCTCCACCAGCGCAGCCACCAGCAGCGGCACGAAGAAGATACGGGCAATCGTGAGGGAGTTCGGAAGGTTCATCGGACCCACCCCAACTATAATCCGGCGCGAGGCCGCCCCACAACTTTTCCTAAGGATACGCCGCGCGGAGGCCGCTCAGTTCACGAAGGCAGCCAGGCGCTGCCTCAGCGAACTCGGGACTTCAGCGTCTACATCGCAGAATCGATCCGAATACCGGATGCTGATCACCCGCCCAAGTTGGTGCAGGAGCGAGATATTGGCGCCTTCATACAGGGGAAAACGGAACTGCACGCGCAGAAGCGGGTCGAAGGGTAAAACCTCGTCGATCTTGTCGAGTAACCGGTCAATTCCATCCCCGGTCAGGGCCGAGATAGCTACCGAAGGGGTATCCATGCCGGCCAGAGGCTGGCTGTGGGACAGGCGATCGATCTTGTTCAACACCAACAGTTGCGGGATCTGCTCGGCTCCAATTTCTCGTAACACTTGAAGCACGTGCCTTCGATGCTCCCCCGCGTGGGCCGCCGAGACGTCGACCACGTGCAGAATCAACGTGGCCTCGTTCACTTCCTCGAGCGTGGCGCGGAACGCTTTCACCACGGTGGTGGGAAGCCGGCGGATGAAGCCCACCGTGTCGCTCAGCAGCACCCTCCGCCGCGAAGGGAGCGTAGCGGCTCGCACGGTGGGATCGAGCGTAGCGAACATGCGGGCATCGGTGATCACTCCGGCGCGGGTCAGCCGGTTGAACAGTGTCGATTTGCCGGCATTGGTGTAGCCAACCAGAGCCAGAGTGGCGAGCGGAACGGCGCTGCGCTGCTGGCGGTGAACGCTTCGTGTGCCGCGCACCCCCTCCAGTTCTCTCTCGATACTTTTGATCTTCCCGGCGATGCGCCGCCGGTCGGTCTCGAGCTTGGTTTCACCCGGGCCGCGTGTTCCAATGCCACCGCCCAGCCGGGACATCGCAACGCCATGCCCGGTCAGGCGCGGCAGCAGGTAGCTGAGCTGGGCCAGTTCCACCTGGAGCCGGCCCTCACGCGTGCGTGCCCGGCGCGCAAAGATGTCCAGAATAAGCTGCGTGCGGTCGAGGACCTTGATTCCAATCTGGTCCTCCAGGTTGCGCTGCTGGGTGGGAGTTAGATCGTGATCGAACAGAACCATGTCGGCGCGCATCGAATCCGACGTGGCGGCCAGTTCCCGCACCTTACCAGCGCCGATTAAAGTCGCGGCTTCCGGCGCATCGCGGATCTGAAAGACCCGTTCCACTACCACTGCGCCGGCGCTTTCCGCCAGCTCGCACAACTCGTCGAGCGATTCCTCGGCGTCCGGTTCCGCGTTGGGTGGAGAATGCGGTCGAAGCCGCCTTTTCCACTCGACGCCCACCAGAATGGCCCGCTCTCGCGAGCTGAAGGGAGCGCCCTGAGGTTCCCCTGAAGCCAAAACGTCCTATGAGTCCGAGTGTGCGGACTCCGCCACTGGCTGTGCAGCAGCCGCTGAGCTATGGGCCGCCTGGGTCGAGCTTGCATACCCGTGGCCCGCCTTCAAAGTAACAACCGTGGAAATGGCGTGCTTGAAAATCAACTGCTCCTGGTTATTGGTCTCGAGAATTAGCGAATACTTGTCAAAGCTCTTGATGCGGCCCGAAAGCTTCACGCCGCTTAGCAAGTACAGCGTGATAGCAGTTTTGTCCTTGCGCGCATTGTTCAAAAAGCTGTCTTGTATATTTTGCGCCGGTTTGTCCATAGCATCTCCCATGTCAGTTAGGGAAGAGAGGTGTATCGGCTTTCAATTGTACACCAAATCCCATGCACACACAGGACGTGTACGAACCAGTACCGGCCGCCTTCGTTAACTGGGATCCTGCCCCGGAACAGCGAGCTAGCGCGAGCGAGTTACCGCTCGGAATCGAAATCGTCGTCGTCGTATTCTGCGGTTTCGGCGCCGATTCTTTCCTGGCACCGAACACAGAACTTGGCCCAAGGCACCGCTTCGAGGCGCTTTTGCGAAATCGGCTCCTCGCATGCGGCACACACTCCGTATGTGGACTGCTCAATCCGGCGCAAGGCCGCTTGAATGTCGCGCAGCAGTTTCATGTCGAGCGTGTTGCGATTGAGGAAGATCCACTCCTCGTGGCTCTGCTGGCTCAGATCGCCCTCATCGGAAGGCACATCAAGGCGGGAAACCACTTGAGCGATCTTTTGAGCCGACATGCTCCGGCGCAATTCGTCGGCTTTGGACTCAAGAGCCTTCTGATATTGTTCGAATCGTGTTTTGGCTCCGTTCTTGTTCATTGTCTTTGGCATCGTAAAACCCTTCGGCGCCCGCCATCCATGTTCCGGCGTAAAGATAGCACCGAGAAGCATATGACGAGTTTCACCCTCAGAAAGTTTCAAGGAAAAAATCTGGGGCCGTCTGGGAGGTGAGCCAAACAGTATATCCTCGCACTTTCTGAAAGTCAAATTTCAGTATCTTGGTTTAATGCCTCCACTCGTCATCGGTCCGCGTTCCCACTTCGCCGAGCTTCATGCTTTCCTAATAGATTCCAATTACACGGAAGCCGCCGTCTGCAAGCGCCTTGGCCTCCGCCACCCCAAAGATTACCTGACGCTTCGTCCCAATCCGCCGTCGCCGCACTCGATTCACGACCGGCTCGACCTTTTGGCGCGCTTATTTCTTATCGGCGAAATCGTGGACGAGTTGCAGATGAAAACGTGGGTTCCCGCGGCGGTACAAGAGGCGATGACCGGGCTGGGTCTGGTGGCTCGGTACCCGGGGCAGCCAGAGAACTGGTACGCCACCGCCGCTTTGTATCCTGCCTATGAACTGTGGATCACCTCAGACCGCTGGACCAGCCCGGAGCTTGCGCCCATCCGGGCCGCCGAGGATGTGGTTTACCCTGCCATCACGCCGAACACGGCCCATTTTATGGAGACGCTACCCGGTGATCCCTGTGACAGCCTGCTGGACCTGTGCACCGGCTCGGGGGTTGCCGCCATGCAGGCAGCGTCAAAATATGCGCGTGAAGTTCTGGCGACCGATATCACGGAAGCCGCCCAGCTCTCTGTGGAATTCAACCGCTTGCTGAACGGAATCGAGAACCTGAAGGTGGTGCGCGGGGATCTCTACGAGGCCGCCGGCGAAAGCACCTTCGACCGCATTCTCGCTCACCCGCCCTATATGCCGTCCCTGAAGCCGGCCGAAATTTATGCTTATGGCGGTGAGTTGGGAGAAGAGTTGACGCGGCGCGTCATCGCAGGCCTGCCCAAGCATCTGCGGCCGGGCGGCCGCTTCTACTGCGTCACGGCCGGGCCGGATCTGGAGGGAGAACGGTTCGAAACGCGCCTGCGAAGCTGGCTGGGGGAACGGGGCCCGGAATTTGATGTTTTCATTCTGGAGCGCCAGTTATTCGAACCCAGCCAAATTGCCCACCGGCAGGCCGCGAAAACGCGGGGCGGCTTGGAAGAAATCGAGCAATGGAAAAAGGTGTTTGACCGCTACCGGCTGGAGCATATGGTCTATTGTGCGGTGGTGGTTCAGAGAAAGGCCGGCCGGACTCCGCCCGTAACCGTCCGGCGGCGCATGGGCCGGCGATTCGGTTCTGCTGAAATCGAATGGCTCCGCATTTGGGAAACCACCGCAGCCGACCCGGCCTTCGCTTGCGAGATTCTGGAATCCAAACCTGTGGCCAACCCGGATCTGGAACTGCACGTAATCCACCGCCTGGGGGATGGCGCGCTGGCTGCGAAAGATTTCACGCTGGAGACCAACTACCCGTTCACCGTCCAGTGCGCCATTCGGCCATGGGCCGCATACCTCCTCCCCCGTTGCGACGGAAAGACAACGGCACGCGAACTCCTCGTCTTCCTGAAAGAGAATGAGCTGCTGGCTGCCGAGGAACCGGAAGAATTGTTCGCCGACTTCCTGCGTGTGCTGATCTCAGGCGGATTTCTGGAAATCGAAGAGTTTCGCCTGCCTCCGCACGGAGCCGTCACTTTTTGACGAGATAGACGGCCTCCTCAGCTAGAAGGTTAGGAAGCAGGGTGATCCTGCGCCGGCCGGCGATAAAGTAGCAGCGCTCGACCGTGAATCCTTCCTTCCGAACGAGCTGATCGAAATCGTGCACCGTCAGGACGTGAACGTTCGGTGAATCGTACCACTCGTTGGGAAACAGCGGGGTTTTGGGCGCGCGGCCGGTGAACAGCAGCGAAAGCCGCACCGACCAGTGGCCAAAGTTCGGGAACGCCACAATCGCCCGGCGGCCCACGCGCAACATCTCGCGAAGCACCTTGAGGGGATTGCGTGTCTCCTGCAAGGTCTGGCTCAGGATCACGTAATCAAACGTGTGGTGGGGATAGTCCTCAAGAACTTCGTCGATGTCCCCTTGATAGGCCGACACACCGCGGGCAATGGCGCGCTGCACCTTGCTGGCTGCAATCTCGACGCCGCGCGCTTCGACGCCCTTGTTCTCGGCCAGCCACTCGAGCAGCTCCCCTTCCCCGCAACCCAGATCCAGCACCTTGCTGTTGGGCTCCACGATGTCGCCGATAATAGCGAAATCCTCGCGGCCCAGCAGTTCGCCCACGAAGGGTTTGCGGACGGTCTGGTCGGCGGCCGCCATCAGGCTCGCTCCTTGTAGGTGCTGGCGAGGAACCCGCGAACCACTTCACTTTGCTCGGCCACATCCACCAGAAACGCGTCGTGCCCGTAATTCGACGGCAGATCACAATACGCCACGTCGTGATTGCTCCGGCGCAACACGCGTACGATTTCCTGGGACTGGTAGCTGGGATAGAGCCAGTCCGAGAGGAAGCTGATGACCAGAAACCGCGCTTTGGCTTTGCTGAATGCCTCGGCGAGTGAATCGCGGCCGTTGGTGAGATCGAAATAATCCTCGGCTTTGGTGATGTACAGATAGGAATTGGCGTCGAAGCGGTTGACGAACTGGCTGCCGCGATAGCGCAAATAGCTTTCCACTTCAAAATCCACGGAGAAATCGAATCCGAATTTCTCCTTTTCCCGAAGGCGGCGGCCGAATTTTTCGCGCATGGATTCGTCGCTCATGTAGGTGATATGGCCTACCATGCGGGCAATCGCCAAGCCGCGCGCGGGCGGGCGGCTGCTGTAGTAGTTGCCGTCATTCCAATCCGGATCCGCCATGATGGCCTGGCGGCCTACCTCGTTGAACGCAATCTGCTGCGGAGTGTGGCGCGCGGTGGTAGCAATGGGAATGGCTGCCGCCACGCGGTCGGGATAGGTGACCGCCCACTCCAGCGCCTGCATGCCGCCCATCGATCCGCCCGCCACCGCCAGAAGCCGCTCGATCCCCAGGAAATCGACGAGTTTGACTTGCAGCCGGACCATGTCTCCAATCGTGATCACCGGGAACGACATGCCATAAGGGCAGCCGGTCTCCGGGCTGATGGACGAAGGACCCGTGGTCCCCTGGCACCCACCGAGCACGTTCGAACAAATCATGAAGTACTTCTCGGTATCGAAGGCCTTGCCCGGGCCAATCATGTTGTCCCACCAGCCGGGTTTGCCGCTCTCGTGGCTGATGCCGGCCGCGTGGGCATCGCCGGAAAACGCGTGCAGAATCAGAATGGCGTTGGACTTCGCCGCGTTCAGTTCGCCATACGTCTGGTACGCGACACACACGGGCGCGAGGCGGGCACCGTTCTCCAGCGAGATGGAATCAAACTGCGCCGTGTACGTTTCGACCGTCATTTATAGGGAAATCTTATGATAGCAGTTGCTCATGTGGAGACCGATTTCATGCAGTGTCTTGCTCGTTGGCTGCTGCTGGGCGCTTGCCGGCATCGAGCCTTATCGGGAGGCTGCACCCGGTTACCACTATTCGTTTCCGCGCGACCATTTCGAGCATTCGAATTTCCGCACGGAGTGGTGGTATTACACCGGGAACCTGCGCGATTCCGGTGGAAAGCGCTTCGGGTTCGAGATGGTGTTCTTCCGCCAGGGCCAGCGCCGCAGCGAGACTGACAATCCGTCGGCTTGGCGCATTGACGACCTCTATCTGGCCCACCTGGCGCTCACCGACATGGATGCCAAGAAGTTTTATTACGACCACCGGCTGAACCGCGCGGGTCCCGGGATCGCGGGCGCGAGCTTCGCCGAACGGCGCGTGTGGAACGGGAACTGGTCGGCGCGATGGGAAGGCGAGAAGCAGGTGCTCGAAGCCATGTCTGACGAGTTTCACTTCCGTCTGCTTCTCGATCCGCGCAAGCCGCCGGTGATCCATGGCGTCGGCGGAATCAGCCAGAAAAGTGAAGGAGCCGGCAGGGCGTCGTATTACGTTTCCCTTCCCCGGCTCGCCGTCTCGGGAGAGTTGGTGATGGGTGGCGCACGGCACGCCATCACGGGCACCGCCTGGATGGATCACGAATGGTTCACGCACCAGTTAGCGGAAGATCAAATCGGTTGGGACTGGTTCAGCGTGCAATTGGATAACGAGACCGAGCTGATGCTCTTCCAGCTCCGCAGGAAGGACGGCAGCATCGATCCTCACTCTTCCGGAACCTACGTCGACCGCCAAGGCAATCCCCGGCATCTCACGCATGAGGAGTTTTCACTTCTTCCCCAGCGCCGATGGAAGATTTATCCAGTCGAGTGGCAGATCCGCGTGCCGTCTCTCGGCATCGCCATCCAAGCCAAGGCTGTCCTCGACAACCAGGAACTCGACGACAAGACCGGCCCGGTGTATTGGGAGGGCGCGGTCACTTATTCAGGCTCGGTGACCGGCGTGGGATATCTGGAGATGACAGGTTACGACAAGCCCTTGAGGCTGCAATGACTATTGACACATATAGATATTATATGATATCTATATCGGCGTGACTGAGTTCGATCCCCAGAAGTTTCTACCACTTAAGACCCATTGGTTTCACATCATGCTGTCGCTGGCGGGTGGTGAGCAGCACGGATACGGAATCATGCAGGACGTTCTGAATCGCACCACGGGAAAAGTGCGGTTGTGGCCGGCGACGCTGTACGGATCGATCAAGCGGCTAATAGAAGCGGAACTGATCGAGGAATCCGACGAGCGGCCGGCGCCGGAATTGGACGACGCGCGACGCCGCTATTACCGGCTGACGCCCCTGGGCAGGCGCGTGCTCGACGCGGAATGCGAGCGCCTGCAGGAATTGGTTCGCGCCATTCAATTGAAGCAAGCCACGGTGACGGAATGAATTTCGCGTGGCAAATCTACCGGCGGCTGGCGCAAGCATTTCCGCACGAATTCAAACTGGTTTATGGCACTGAAGTGATGCAACTCGGAGAGGACGTGGTGGCAGAGATTGCCAAACGGCATGGAGCCGCCGGGCTGATCCGGCTCATCGCGGACATCGCGATTCGCGTGCCCATCGAATACCTGAGCGAAATGCGCGGCGATATGCGATATGCGTGGCGAGCGCTGATGAAGTCGCCCGGATTTGCGTTGGCCGGCATCCTTTCGATGGGGATCGGAATGGGGCTGACGACGAACGTGTTCAATTCGAGATGGCAGTTTATCTTTCGTGATCTGCCGGCAGCGGCGAATGCCAAACGTTTGGTGATGCCGGAGAAGCCTGTCTCGTATTACTACATCGAGCAATACCGCGATCAGAAGAGCCTGTTCACCGGGGTTGCCGCAGTTCAAACCGGCATCCCCTTCAATGTCACCTCCCAAAATGGCGCGAATACGAAACCGGAGCGCGTCTTCGGACAACTTGTTTCGGCCGATTATTTTTCCGTGCTCGGCGTCCAACCGCAGCGCGGACGAGTGCTGAGCCCCGGACTTGACAAGGCGGGCGATGCGCCGGTTGTGGTGATCAGCGATCGTTTCTGGCGCAATCGCCTCAACTCCTCGCCCGGCGCGGTAGGGCAAACGCTTCGCCTGAACGGACAACCGGCGACGATTGTGGGAATCACCCCGGAGAATTTCAATGGTGTCCTTTCCATCAATCCCGTTGAGCTGTTCGTTCCGATCACGGCCCCGGCTGCCCTCGCTCCGGAGCTCGCAAACAACGTGCTGCATCAACGCCAGGCCAGGGAGTTCCTGGGCATGATGTGTCTGGCGCCCGGCGTCACCATGGAAACCGCGGAAGCCGCTCTCGACACCATCACACGTCACATTGACGAGCAGGATTCCTCGGCGGCGGTGCGCGCCGACAAGGGCAGACGCGTGACCTTACTCTTGGCAGGCACCATGGTGCCGCTTCCCCGGAATTTGAGGTCCGTGCTGATCGGATTCTTTGCCGTGCTGATGGGGCTGATTATGGCCATTGCCTGCATGAATCTGGCAAACATGCTGCTGGCGCGCGGCGCCAATCGCCGAAAGGAGTTGGCCATTCGCCTGGCGATTGGGGCCAGCCGTTTTCGTCTGATCCGGCAGATGATGAGTGAAGGCATTCTGCTCTCACTGCTGGGCGGCATAGCAGGATTCGCGCTGGCTTATGGGCTATCAGTGTGGAGGTCCAGATTCACTCCGCCCACGGCGCTGCCGATCGAGCCCGATTCCATGCCGGATTGGCACGCAGCCATTTTCGTGTTCGCCCTTGCGATCGTGGGCGGCATCGGATTCAGCCTGGCGCCTGCCCTGCGGGCGACGAAAGCCGATGTGAATCCAGCGCTCAAAGAAGGTTCGGCGCTTCAGTTACCCGGTTACCGGCGCTTGGGTCTGCGCAACGTGCTGATGGGAGCCCAGATTGTGGGATCGCTCATGCTGCTGCTGATCACAGGGTTCCTGGTGCTGGGAATTAACCAAGTGAGCAGCATCCAAACCAAATTCGATCTGCATTCGATGTATCTGCTGTCCATCGATCCGATGCGTCAGGGCTACACGCCCGCAAAAGCGCAAGCTCTATTCGAGAAACTTCCCGAACAACTCAAGGCCGCCGGCGCGGTGAGGAGCGTCGCCCTGGCGGCGCAGGCGCCCTTTTCGATCGAAGACGAAGATGAACCTACCCAATTGACGGCGGAAGACTTGCGGGGGACTTCGCGCGTTCAGATATCGGCGGTGGAGCAAACTGTGGGCGCGGGCTATTTTGCCGCCCTGAACGAGCCGATGCTGGCTGGCCGCGAGTTCTCGGAGGTGGATCAATGGCGCCGGGCAGACGGATCGAAAAGCTTGCCCGCAGTACTGAACGATAGTGCGGCCCGCGGATTTTTCGGAAATGGGAATGCGATCGGGCAGCGCGTCCGGGACGACAAGCAGTCCTATGAAGTGGTCGGCGTGGTGCACGAGTTGAAGAAGGGCATCGGGATCAGCCAATCCGCAATTTATTTACCGCTGACCGAGCGCAATTTTGCGCGGCCGCCGGCCGATGGGATGACCATTATGGTGCGGTCGGATGCGGGAAGGGATGCGCTGAGCGGCATTCGGCGCGGGATCGCGGCCATCGATCCGAACCTGACCCTCTTCAATGTGCGAACGCTCAGCGACCACCTGGAGCTTAGCCGGTCCGCCGAGCGTTTCGCGGTCAATACCTACGGCGGCATTGGAGTGTTCGGCCTGGTGTTGGCCGCCATCGGACTCGCCGGGGTCACGGCATACGCGGTTGCGCAAAGGCGCAAGGAGATCGGAATTCGCATGGCGCTGGGCGCGCGCAAGGGGCAGGTGCTGCTGCTGGTGCTGCGCGAAGGCACGGCTATAGTAAGCGTCGGAACGGTTCTGGGATTTTTGGGCGCGTTCGCCCTGGCTAAAATGCTTTCGGCGCTGAGCAACGGTCTTGTCGACGCGCTTATGGCCGGTTCGGACGATCCGCGCTTGCTCGCCGGCGCACCGCTGTTGCTGGCAGGGGTGGCGCTGCTCGCCTGTTACGTGCCCGCGCGCAGGGTGGCCAAAATCGATCCGCAGAAGGTACTGCGCGAGGCGTAGAGTGCTCGCCGTTCGTCTCCGGCAGCCAGGGTTTCCTACTCCGCCTTGCGAACCAACTCTGCGAAGTCGCTCAACTCCCGAGCATTCAGGTCGGATACGGCCCAGTGATTCATTTGCGCTTTGGTCCAGTGCAGGACATGATAGCCCTGCCGGTATGTGGCGCGGATCTCAGAGTCTGGGCGCTCCGGAGCAGGCCAGACGAAGAGATTGATCACGTGCTGGCGGCTTTCGTACACCAGCGCCGCCACGGGTCGGTCATCGAGGTAATCCAGCCGCCCGCCTGCCAAGGTGAAACCCTGGCTGGGAAAATCGCCGACAGGGGGCGAAAAATCCAGCTTGCCGTTGAACCACGGCTTCACCGTGTGACGGTCCGAGGAAGACACGTCCGTTAAATGCGCTGCCATGAGCGAGCGTACGTGGCTGGAAACGGCCTCCGCGGCCAGGATGTCGGAGGAATCCGAACGCTGGCTCATCAAAGCGACCCGCCAGGCGCCGGCCACGGTGAGTACCAGCGCCGCGGCAATGGCAGCCCGCTGCCAATGGATGCTACGCTTCGCCGGTGCCGCCCTACGCAGCCGCGAGCGCAGCCGGCGCTCGAGGCCGGAGGGGGGTTGAAAGTACGGAAGGCTGCTGCTCATAGCGGCTCGCAGACCGCGCAGCCTCTCATAGTCGCTGGCGCAGGCCGCACATTCGCGGAAATGGCGCTCCATTTCGAGGTTGCCCACCAGGTCCAGCTCACCATCGGCATATCCATGGAGTAACTCCTGCACTTCTCTGCAGCTCATGCGCGGGCCTCCTCTGAATTCGCGCCCGCAAGAAGCTGCTGCAACCGCGCTCGGGCGCGTGCCAGCCGCGACATGACGGTGCCGATGGGCACGGCGGTGACCTCCGCGATTTCCTTGTAGGACATGCCCTCCATCTCGCGCAGAATTACGATTTCCCGCAACGCCGCCGGTAAATCCTCAAGCGCGCGCTGAACCAGGTCGCGGCGCGCGGCTGACAGCAAGACGGCTTCAGGGTTCGAGCTTGCAGAATCCATCGCGGGCATGTCTTCATCCAGTTCAGCCGTCGAATCGTCCATCCGGTTCCGGCGCAGCCAGGTGTAACACGTGTTGCGCACGATGGCCAGCAGCCAGGGCCGGCTGTTCCCGCCGCGAAATCCGGAGAAGAACCTCAGGGCGCGCAAGTACGATTCCTGTACAACGTCCTCCGCGTCGTGATCGTTCCCGGTCAACCATCGCGCCAGGTTAAACGCCGCACCCAGATGCGGGAGCACCGCCTGCTCGAACGCGACGAGCTCTGCTTTATCCGCCACCCTGCTGGTTCACCTCTTGTAACTCACGTAACTAAAGACCACGCGCGAGACTAATTTATTCCATCCGCCAGTTTATCGGGTCAAACGTGAAACGAATGGAATAAGTTTCCGCCACTCACGGTCTCGACTGATGGAACGCAACGTTATGAGCAAGACAATTGCAGACAAGCTTCTCAGCCACGACCGCATTGACCGCCGCGGCTTTCTCGAATGTATGACCTGGGCCGGCACAGGAGTGTTGTGGGCCATGAAAGGCGGCGTGGCCTTCGGCCAGGAGACGCACCACGCAGGCCGACAGGCCGGCTTCAGCTTCGTGCAGATCAGCGACAGCCATATGGGCTTCAATAAGCCGGCGAACGAAAATGTGATCGGCACCCTTCAGGAAGCGGTGGCGCGGATCAATGCGCTCCCCTCGGCGCCGGAGTTTATGATCCACACGGGCGACATCAGCCATCTTTCCAAGCCTGGAGAATTCGACACGGTCGACCAGATCCTGAAGACGGCCAAGGTGGGCCGGGTCTTCTTCGTGCCCGGAGAGCACGATGTCTTAGGCGACAACGGCAAACAGTACCTCGAACGCTATGGCAAACAAACGAAAGGCGCCGGCTGGTTCAGTTTCGACCAGAAGGGCGTGCACTTCGTGGGTCTGGTGAACGTCATGAACCTGAAAGCGGGCGGCCTGGGGTCGCTCGGAAATGAACAATTGGAGTGGCTCAAGAACGATGTGAAGCGCCTTTCCAGCAGCACGCCGCTCGTGGTTTTCGCGCACGTCCCGCTGTGGGTTGTGTATCCCGACTGGGGCTGGGGCACCGAGGATGGCGCGCAGGCTCTGAGCTATCTGAAGCGATTCGGATCGGTCACGGTGCTGAACGGCCACATTCACCAGACCATGCAGAAGGTGGAGGGCAACATAACTTTCCACACCGCCGCCTCGACGGCGTTTCCACAACCGAAGCCTGGCTCGGCGCCGTCACCAGGTCCGATGAAGGTCCCCTCTGAGCAATTGCGCAGCCTGCTGGGACTTACCCTGGTGAGCTATCGGAAGGGCCAGCACGCACTCGCCATTGTCGATTCCTCGCTGGGGGATGGTGAGGCGATGGGCGCCTCGACGGCGGCAGGAGCCGCTACGAGCATGGCAGCGCCAGGGTCAGCCAGTCAGATCAATATCGACAACTTCAGTTTCAGCCCGGGTGTCTCCAACATACCCGCCGGAACCAAAGTAACCTGGACGAACCACGATGACATCCCGCACAACGTCATCAGCGCGGAGAAACACTTCGCGTCGCCGGTGCTGGACACGGATCAGTCCTTTTCGTTCAGCTTCGAAAAACCGGGGCGTTACGCTTACTACTGTTCGATTCATCCCAAGATGACCGGCAAGGTGGTGGTGAGCTAAGGTGCGGGCGCGGTTGTTCCCGGCGGCGATTCGGGAGAGATGAGTCCCAGACGCACCAGGTCCTGGATGAGCCTCTCCCGGTTAATCGGCTTCAGAATGTAGCCGTCGCTCATCCCCGTGACAGTCTTGACCGTGTCCGCATCGCTGGCAGCCGTGATGGCGATAATGTGGACTCGCTGGCCTTGCGGTATGCCTCGCATATCTTCCACGGCGCGCATCTTGGTCAGGACTTCGCTGCCTTCAAAATCGGGCAGACCCAGATCCAGACAGATCAGGTCGAACGGCTGTTTATCCACGAAGGCTTGATTGAAAGCCTGGAGCGCTTCATGACCGTTCTTCGCTACCTGGCACTCCCCGTACGCGGCGAGGATCTTCTCCAGGATCATTTGCGAAACACGCGTATCTTCTACAACCAAAGAACGCATCGGCGGCGGTGGGCAATCGGAGCCCGTCGAAGAGTGTATCATTTCGTACCCATTCGGTTCCTGGTAAATTGCGCCAAAAAATACGGCAAGCGATTGTCCGTTAAGACCCGGTTTCCGGGTGCGAACCGGGAGGGATGAGCCCCAAACGCACAAGGATCTGGATCAATTTTTCCCGGTTGATCGGCTTCAGAACGTAGCCGTCACCCATCTCGGCGAGGGCGTGGACCGCATCCATGTCGCTGGAAGCGGTGACCGCGATGACGTGCACCCTCCGCGCAGGGGGAACGCCCCGAGCCTGCTCGACGGCGCGGATCTCCGCCAGGACTTCGACGCCGTCAAAATCAGGCAAACCCAGATCCAGGCAGATGAGGTCGAACGGCTGTCTCTCCACGAAAGCTCGATTGAAGGCTTGGAGCGCGTCGTACCCGCTGCTCGCCATCTGGCACTCCCCGTAAGTCGAGAGGATTTTCGCCAGAATCAGTTGCGAGACACGCGCATCTTCTACCACCAGGGAACGCATTGCTAAGCAGGGGCGATCAGCCCGTGGGAATGAGTTTATCATTTCGGTTCGGTCTGGCTCTTGAGAAAAGCCCGGCAAAAATAATGTTCCTACGTTAAAATGAGAGTTACCCAATCCCAGGAGGAACAGCCTATTGAACCGAGCAGTCCTGGCCTTGGAGGACGGAACCGTCTTCGAAGGCAGGAGTATTGGTGCGCCCCTTGAACGATCCGGCGAGGTCGTTTTCAACACCGCGATGACCGGCTACCAGGAGATTTTCACCGATCCGTCCTACGCGGGCCAGATCGTGATCCTTACCAATCCCCAGATCGGCAACTATGGAACCAACGTCGAGGACAACGAGGCCTCGAAGGCGTACATCGAAGGGCTGGTGGTGCGCGAGTTCTCGGCCGTGGCCAGCAACTGGCGGTCAGACGAGCTGGCGCAAGCGTATCTGGAGAAGCGCGGCATCCCGGTGGTCACGGAGATCGATACGCGGGCGCTGGTGCGTCATCTGCGGACGCGAGGTGTGATGCGCGGTGTGCTTTCCGCGGTCGACACGGATGCGCAAAAGCTGGTGGGGAAGGCGAGGAACATCCCCAGCATGGCCGGGCTCGATCTGGCCAGCCGCGTTTCCACCCCGGAGCGGTACGAGTGGACTCACGCGGTGGACCCGTGCTCGCCGTCAGAGTTGATCGCGCGCGCCCCTGAGCCGCGCTACCACGTGGTGGCCTACGATTACGGCATCAAGCAGAATATTTTGCGGCGCCTGGCCCAGGTGGGATGCCGCACTACGGTGGTGCCCTCACTAACCTCGGCCGAAGATGTGCTGGCGCTGAAGCCCGATGGCGTGTTTCTCTCCGACGGTCCGGGCGATCCCGAGCCCCTCCAACCGCAAGTGGCCAACATTCGCAACCTGGTGGGCAAAGTTCCGATCTTCGGCATTTGCCTGGGGCACCAGTTGCTCGGCCTGGCATTCGGCGGCAAGACTTACAAATTGAAATTCGGCCATCGCGGCGCCAACCATCCGGTGCTGAACCGCACGACACAACGGGTCGAGATCACCTCGCACAACCACGGATTCGCGGTGGATCGCGATTCGCTGAATCCCGCCGATGTCGAACTCACGCACGTGAATCTGAACGACGAAACGCTGGAAGGATTTCGCCACCGCCGGTACCCGGTGTTCTGCGTGCAATACCATCCCGAAGCCGCTCCCGGCCCGCACGATTCGCATTACCTGTTTGACGACTTTGTAAAGCTCATGGCGGAGGCAGCGCGCTAGCATGCCGCGAAGAGACGATCTGAAGCGCATCCTGATTGTGGGCTCCGGTCCCATCGTGATCGGCCAAGCGTGCGAGTTCGATTACTCGGGCACGCAGGCAGCCAAGGCGCTGCGCGCGGACGGTTACGAAGTGGTGCTGGTAAATTCCAACCCGGCGACCATCATGACCGACCCCGAACTGGCCGACCGCACGTACGTGGAGCCGCTGAGCCGCACCTATCTTGAGGAAATTATCCGGGCGGAACGGCCGGACGCACTCCTCTCCACCGTCGGCGGGCAGACTGGATTGAATCTCTCGGTGGAACTCGCGGAATCCGGTGTGCTCGAGAAATACGGCGTCGAACTAATTGGTGCCAAGATCGACGCGATCAAAAAGGCCGAGGACCGGCTGCTGTTCAAAGATGCCATGCGGCGCATCGGCCTGGAGACGCCGCAATCGCAACTGGTTAACAACTTCGAAGACGGCGAGGCGTTCGCGGCGCGCGCCGGCTACCCGGTCATCCTGCGTCCCAGCTTCACGCTGGGCGGCACGGGAGGCGGCATCGCTTATCACCGCGAGGATCTCATCGAGATCCTGGAACGCGGCCTGGCGCTTTCGCCGGTGCACGAAGTGCTCATCGAGGAGAGCGTGCTCGGCTGGAAAGAGTTCGAGCTGGAGGTGATGCGCGATCTCGCTGACAACGTCATCATCATCTGCTCGATTGAGAATTTCGATCCCATGGGCGTGCACACGGGCGATTCCATTACGGTGGCGCCCGCGCAAACGCTGACCGACCGCGAATACCAGATGATGCGCGATGGCGCCATCCGCTGCCTGCGCGAGATCGGCGTGGATACCGGAGGATCGAACGTGCAGTTCGCCATCCATCCGCAGACCGGGCGAATGGTGATCGTGGAGATGAACCCGCGCGTGTCACGCAGCTCCGCGCTGGCCTCCAAGGCCACGGGTTTTCCCATCGCCAAAATCGCGGCCAAGCTGGCGGTGGGCTACCGGCTGGATGAGATTCGCAACGACATCACCAAGACCACTCCGGCCTCGTTCGAGCCCACTCTCGATTACGTGGTGGTCAAAATCCCCAAGTGGCAGTTCGAAAAGTTTCCGGGCGCCGACGCGACGCTGGGCACGCAGATGAAATCCGTGGGCGAGGTGATGGCCATAGGGCGCACGTTCAAAGAAGCGCTGTGGAAGGGCGTGCGCAGCCTGGAAACCGGCAAGGCATTTGGATCCGAAACCTTCGACCCGAATCTGATTCCGAAAAAACTCATCACGCCCACGCCGGAACGCCTGAGCTATATCCGGTTCGCGTTCGAGTCCGGCTACACCGTGGACCAGATTCACGAGAGAACATCGATTGACCGCTGGTTTCTGGAGCAGATCCGCGAAATTGTGGAATTCGAGGCCGCGCTGAAGAAGGTCACACTCGATACCGCGTCGCGCGAGATTGTGGAAACCGCCAAGCGGTACGGCATCTCAGACGCGCAACTGGCCAAAACGTGGAAGGCAAATGAGGTGGCCGTGCGCACGCGCCGAAAAGAGCTGGGCGTGCAAGCCGTCTTCAATCGCGTGGATACCTGCGCCGCGGAATTCGAGAGCTTCACGCCGTACCTCTACTCCACCTATGAATTCGAGTGTGAGGCCGGTCCCACCCAGCGCAGAAAGGTCATGATTCTGGGCAGCGGTCCCAACCGCATCGGCCAGGGAATCGAGTTCGATTACTGCTGCTGTCACGCCTCGTTCGCGCTGCAGGAAGACGGAATCGAGTCGATCATGGTCAATTGCAATCCGGAGACCGTCTCGACCGACTACGATACCAGCGACCGCCTCTACTTCGAACCGCTCACGCTCGAACACGTGCTGAACATCTTCGACACCGAGAAGCCCGATGGCGTGATCGTGCAGTTCGGCGGGCAGACACCGCTCAATCTCGCGGTACCGCTGAAGAAGCTGGGCGTCCCCATTATCGGGACCGACCCCGAAAACATAGACTTGGCGGAGGACCGCAAACTTTTCGGACGGTTGCTCGACGAGTTAGGCATTCCCTGCCCGCCTAACGGAGCGGCCACCAGCGTCGAGCAGGCGTGCGAAGTGGCGCGGCGCATCGGATATCCGGTGTTGGTGCGCCCCAGCTACGTACTGGGCGGCCGCGCCATGGTGATCGCCTACGACGAAGACACCGTGCGCCAGTATATGCGCGAAGCGGTGACGTTCTCGCAGGAGCGGCCCGTCCTGATCGATCGGTTCCTCGAGGACGCCACGGAAGTCGACGTAGACGCGCTGGCGGATACGGAAAATGTCTTGATCGCGGGCGTGATGGAGCACATTGAAGAAGCCGGCGTGCATTCGGGCGACAGCTCCTGCGTGTTGCCGGCCATGTCGTTGAAGCCCGCGGAAGTTGCCACCATCGAGGACTACACCGTGCGGCTGGCGCTCGCGCTGAAAGTCGTCGGACTCATGAATGTGCAATATGCGATCCAGAACGGTGTCGTATACGTGCTCGAAGTGAATCCGCGGGCTT
>Ga0187817_10000041_pt1 | contig 36467 bp, 37 predicted proteins | sample NC_wetland_sal_i_17_FD_132431 | JGI IMG/M metagenome (GOLD analysis project Ga0187817, IMG submission 132431) | Wetland sediment microbial communities from Neuse River Estuary, North Carolina, USA - SO4_2 | ecosystem: Environmental > Aquatic > Freshwater > Wetlands > Sediment | place: USA... | reverse complement strand
TGGCACCTCGAACATCGTGAATGTGCCGATCATCGGTCGGTGCTTCGTCTCCTGTATAAAGCGGAACTTCACGCCGGTCTCGATATCGCCGAGGCCGAAGGCATTGGGCCCGGCGCCTGCGGGCAACAAGGCCGGGCTGTTCGAGGGAAAGACCCCCGCCGCTGGAATGACGATGTGGAGCTGCACGTTCGGCACGACGCCCCAATTGAATTCCACCGCCGGGCCTTCGGTGTCCATCTCAACCGGTGTGCCATCCGCCGTCCCGAACGTATAAAACTCGTAGTGCCGGAAATCCACCGGCTCGGGGTCGTCGGTTTGAAAGGGAGGGCCGGCCCACGCGGCGTTGGGAACCAGCATGAGCAGAGTAAATAAGAGCATCCGCGGCAACTTCATGCCTTCTCCTCGACGAAGTGACCAAAGCCTTTTTTCTCACAAAGCGCGCCGCGAGGGAAGTGCGAATGGCATCCGGGAATTACGGTAGAGGTGCGGTGAGGAGAAGGGCGTCTTCGATTGGAGATGCGTAGTAGCGCGGACGGCGCCCGGTAACCTGAAAATTATGGCGCTCGTAAAAACGCAGCGCGGCCAGATTCGACTCCCTCACTTCCAAAATCGCGCTTTCGGCGCGCGATTCCCTGCCCCATGCCAGCGCTGCTTCGACGAGCGACGTCCCGATCCCGCGCCGCCTCGCCTCCGGGCGAACCGCAAGATTCAATATCTCTATTTCGCTTCCGGCCAAGCGCGCCACCAAAAATCCCATCGTTTCTTTCGGCTCTTCGGCCACCCATCCGGGCATTTCTCCAGCCGCCACGCGATCGTAATCGCGCTTCGTCCACTGGGCGATTTCGGGGCAGGCGGCCTGAATCGCCAGAATCACATCCACGTCGCGAGCCTCGATCTTGCGGACGGTCAACGAATCGTTCAAGGGCTCTATGGCCCCTTCCAGTGCAGTTCGGCGTCCGACCGGCGGATGTAGCTCGCATCGAGGTGAAGCGCGTCGGTGACTTGCCCTCGCAGCGCCTGCCGATAGCCGAGCAAGCCGGCAACAGGCGCGAGCAAGGCCGGAACCTGCTCCACGGCAATATGTTCCCCCGAGGCCATCTCAAAGCGAGATACGGTGTCCGCAATGACCTCCGGTGTCGCCGTGACAATCGCGACATCCGCTTGCCTCGCGCGCGTCTTTAGGCTTTCCAGAAATTCCTCGGGTGCGCCCACACACTCATCCCCCTCGCGCGTCAGCCCGACCGCACCAGGTGGTCCCGTCCGGCGATAAAAGCCAAAGTAAACCTGTCCGCGGTGGGCGTCCATCACAGAAGCCAGCAACGGCGCTGCCGAATGTGCTTGCGCCGCAATCACTTCCAGCCCGCTCACGGCTGCGACAGGTTTCCCATAAACCTCCGCCCAGCACTTCACCGCGGCAAGACCCACCCGCAGCCCCGTAAACGAGCCTGGCCCCGCCACCACGGCATACAGATCGAATTCGTCCAAGCCAAGCGATAGCTCATGCAGCAGAAAATCCAGGTGACGGAACATCCGGGATGAATATATCTCATCCGTTGACGTCGAGACCGTTCCCAGCAGCCTCTCATCGCGGAGCACAACCAGGCTCCCGGCGGCTGAGGATGTGTCCAAAGCGAGGGTTAGCACGGGGCTGATTATAAAGCAATTAGCATGCCAAACAGGCCAAAAACCTCCCAATTCCAGCTCGTCAGCACCCTAGCTTCTTGGCGGGAAAAACTTGACGTTTCCGGCTATTGTGTTTAAAATTGTACTAGCTCTTCGGGGGAGGGGCTTCAACTTATGGAATTTAAGCTAGGCGAGAAGGTTGTCTATCCGAACCACGGTGTAGGGCTTATCGAACAAATCAGCACAGGTTATCTGAACGGAAAATCGGAACGCTTCTACATGTTGCGGATCGCCTCGAGCGGGCTCAAGGTGATGGTGCCGCAATCGAACATCGAAAACGTGGGATTGCGACCTGTGATCCGCTCCACCCAAGCCAGCGAAGTTATCTCCTACCTGGAAAAGGGCCGCTCCGCTTCCCACCATGATTGGAAACACCGCTTCAAGGAAAACTCGGACCGCATGAGAACAGGATCGCTGATGGAAGTCGCGGCGGTGCTGAAGGGTCTGGTGGCTCTCAGCCGCACCAAGCCGCTCTCCTTCCGCGAAAAGAAGATGCTGGAACGTGCCAAGCACCTGCTCATCAGCGAGCTGGCCACCGTGCGCAACATGTCCGAGGAGTCGGCGGAAGTCAATATCGCCCGCGCGCTCGCCAAGGCAAAGCTGCAGATGCCCGAGAGCGTGCCCGCAGCAGATTAGCTACCCAATTCACTCGTCTCCGGCCGGGCGCGATCTCTGGATGGCGCCCGGTTCTTTTTTGGGGCTCTCCCTCACGCCTTTTTCGCCGCAAGAATGGCCGCGATCTGGTTCAGGTGATTGATATCGTGGCCCGCCGACATCAACGAGATGGTTTCGATGAACTCCTCGCCGCGCTCCTGGTGCACGCCGAAGTGTTTCCACTGGTCAGGCGTCAGCGTTTCGAGCAGCGCCAGATTCGCTTCGCGAAGCGCGCGGAACTGCTTGAGCGACTCGCGGGCGTCGCGCTTGTCGTAATGCAGCGCCACGGCCCATTGATCCTGGTCGAACGCCTGAAGTGTCGTTCCCGGCGCGCTCAGGATCATGCGCATCCGCCACGCGCGAGCAATTTCGCTGTCGGCAAGGTGCGCCACGATTTCCGCCACCGACCACTTCCCCGGCGCAGGACGCTTGCGCAATTTGGACGAAGCCACGCCTTTCAGCATTCGTTCGAGCTTCCCCGGAGCGGCGGCCTGCAATTTCAGCGCGTCGCGCCCTTCGGAGTGAGCCAGCATACTTTTGCGGTATTCCTGCGGCGTCTCCTGCATTCTCCTCTGCCTCCCCTGCGTCCTACGGCTGTGGCAGCAGCCCCTTATGCCGCGTCGAGAGCCGCAAGCGGCGGCGCTCGCCCGCTTCGCGAAATCGCCGTCGGTCGTCCTCCGTCTCCAAAATCAGGGCCGGCGCCGGATGCGGCGCGCGATCCGCGCCTAGCGCCACGTAGGTGGCATAGGCGCTGCTCGTGTGTCTCCGTTCTCCCGTCAGCACATTTTCGGAGAAAACCTTCACGCCAACTTCCATCGAAGTCCGGAACACACGGTTGACGCTGGCCTTCAGTATGATGAATTCGCCCACGCGGATGGGAAAGCGGAAATCGAGATAGTCCACCGACGCCGTAACCACGTAGCTGTTGCAATGCCGCGAAGCCGTCAGCGCCCCGGCGATATCAATCAAGTGCATCACGCGTCCGCCGAGCATGTTGCCCAACACATTCGCGTCGTTCGGTAGCACGATTTCCACCAGTTCCGAACGCGAGACGCTTACCCGCTTGGCCCCCGCGGCGGGCTGGCCTAGCGCCTTTACCTCGGGCGCGGATTTCGGCTCTTCACCAGCGCGCTTTTTGGTCTTGTTAGCCCGCATTTCTCAGCAGTTTGTCCTTCGGCCTCGCATAACGCGAATCCTGCGGTCATTCTGAGGCCATCCGACGATGGATGGCCGAAGAATCCCAGCGTCGCCTGTCAGCACAGCGTGCGCGGTTCATCCGTTCGAGCATCCTCACGCCGCTTGGCGCTTCGCGCCAAGGCCGCTATAATACGCGCATTCGACCCATGGTCCAAGCACAGAAGCCGCGCCGCGAAGTTCTTGAAGAATTTGTCGCGCGCCAGCCCTCCGACGCCTTCGCGCGCTACGGCCTCGCGCTCGAATGTTCGAAGCTGGGCGACCATTCGGCCGCCGCCAGCCATTTTCAGGCTCTTCTCGAAGCGCATCCCGAGTATGTCCCCGGCTATTTCCAGTTCGCACAGCTTCTCGTGCGCCTGGGACGTCTTGAGGAGGCGCGCAAGCTCCTCTCGGATGGCATCGTCGTCGCGCAAAAATCCGGCGATATCCACGCGCGAGACGAAATGCAAGCCGCTCTCGACTCCCTCCGCTGAGCGAGCCCCATTTCGCCCCGTGGTAAGGTGCGGCAAAGTGTGGCAACGTTCCTGCTCCGCCGCCAATCCAACTATCTGCGCGCGCGCCGTTCCACTATAATGGTTGTCAGGCGCCCGTTGTTCGTGGCGCCGCGCCCTCAGCGCAAATGGTGCCCAATGAGCCCGCTACCCAGGAATATCGAGGAGCTTCGCCAAAGCCAGTGGTCCGAGGAACTGATCGCCCTCCGCAGCGTCCGCCAGGAGATGCGCGATAATCTCCTCGAAAAAATGGACCGCGGCGAGGCGCTTTTCCCCGGCGTCCACGGCTATGACGACACGGTGATCCCCCAGATCGTCAACGCCATCCTCTCGCGGCATCATTTCATTCTGCTCGGCCTGCGCGGCCAGGCCAAATCGCGGATTCTCCGCGCGCTCGCCTGCTTTCTCGATCCGCAGATTCCCATCCTGGCAGGCTGTGAGATCAACGACAATCCCTATCGCCCGATCTGCCGCGCCTGCCGCGAGCGCATCGCGCAGGAAGGCGACGCCGCGCCCATCGCCTGGCTTTCGCGCGAGCAGCGCTTCGTCGAAAAGCTCGCCACGCCAGATGTCACAATCGCCGACATGATCGGCGACGTGGACCCCATCAAGGCTGCCCGCGGCGGCCGCGATCTCTCCGATGAGCTGACCATCCACTATGGCCTGCTCCCGCGCGCCAACCGCGGCATTTTCGCCATCAATGAGCTTCCCGATCTCGCCGGGAAAATCCAGGTCGGCCTGTTCAACATCATGCAAGAAGGCGACATCCAGATTAAGGGCTACCCGGTGCGCCTGCCGCTCGACCTGCTACTGGTCTTCACCGCCAATCCGGAGGATTACACCGCGCGCGGCAAGATCATCACTCCGCTGAAAGACCGCATCGGCTCGGAAATCCGCACCCACTATCCCGCGAGTGTCGCCGAGGCCCTGGCCATCACCGCGCAGGAATCCTGGACCGATCGCGGAAGCAAGCGCCGCGTCGAGGTTCCCGATTACATCCGCGAAGTCGTCGAGGAAGTGGCTTTCCAGGCCCGCGACGACAAGCGCGTGGACCGCCGCTCCGGCGTCAGCCAGCGCCTGCCCATCAGCGCGCTCGAAAACGTCCTCAGCAGCGCCGAGCAGCGTGCCGTGCGCAGCCACGATTCCGCTGTCGTGCCGCGCGTCTCCGACATTTACGCCGCGATTCCCTCCATGACCGGGAAATTCGAGCTGGAATACGAGGGCGAAATGCGCGGCGCCGAAAATATCGCTCGCGAGCTGATTCGCGCCGCCGTCGGCAAAACTTTCTCGAAGTATTTCTCCGGCGCCAATTTCACTCAGCCGGTGCAATGGTTTGAGATGGGCGGCGAGCTGAAAATTCCCGCTCACGCCTCTTCCGCCGAAACTCTCGCCCAGCTCAAGAAAATCCAGGGGCTTTTCGACCACCTCGACGCTCTGGGCGTTCGTCCCAAGGACGATGCCGCCATCCAAGCCAGCGCCGCCGAATTTATTCTCGAGGGTCTCTGGGCGCACAAGCGCATCAGTCGCAGCGAGGAGCGCGGCTTTTTCGCCGAGGCCCGGGAAACCCCGCCCGAGCCTCGCGATCCGCACGAGCCCTCGGGGCGCTTGCCGCGCCGCCAGTTCAATTGACGCGGGCGACGGGGTGTATGGCCGTCGCCCCCGTCATCCTGAGCGGAGTGCGCCGACTTTTGGCTCGTCATTCGCCGGCAGGCGAATGACCGGCGCACGAAGTCGAAGGATCTCTCCGAGCTCTTGAAGCTCGGCGACATACAAAACGAACCATGAAGTACATCAAATATTCGCGCTACGTCCCGGACGCCGCGGACGACATTGACCTCCAGGAGTTGATAAATCGCCTTTCCGATTTCCTCCTCCAAAGCGGCTTCGATTCGCCCTACAGCATCTACGAGCTCGATCAGCCCGGCTCTTCCGAGCAGCTCCTTGAACAGCTTCGCGAGGCCATTCTCCGCGCGCTCGAGGAGGGTGATCTGCTTCCGCCCGAGGCGCTCGAACAACTGCTCCAGAATCCCAATCTCGCCCAAAACCAGGACCTGCGCAACCTGATTGACCAGATCATCGAGCGCATGGAGCAGGAGGGATTCATCTCCCAGCAACAGCCTCCGCGCGTCACTCCTCCGCCCACCGAAACGCCTGGTGGCCGCATCGGACCGCCGCAGCCGCACTTGGAAGCGCGATTCGAAATCACCGATAAGGCGCTCGATTTTCTCGGCTACAAAACACTAAAGGATTTGCTCGCCTCGCTCGGCAAGAGCAGCTTCGGCCGGCACGATACGCGCGATCTGGCCACCGGCGTCGAATCCGGCGGCGCGTCGAAGCCCTACGAATTCGGCGACACTTTGAATCTGGACATCAGCGGCACGCTCTTCAACGCCGTCCGCCGCAATGGCGACGGCATTCCCATCGAGCTCAATTACCCCGACCTCATGGTCCACCAGTGCGAATATCAAAGCTCTTGCGCCACCGTCCTCATGCTCGATTGCAGCCACAGTATGATTCTCTACGGCGAGGACCGTTTCACGCCCGCCAAGCGCGTCGCCCTCGCGCTTTCTCATCTCATCCGCACGCAATATCCCGGCGATTCGCTTCACTGCGTTCTTTTCCACGATAGCGCCGAGGAAATTCCTCTCGGTAAGCTCGCCCGCGTCCAGGTGGGGCCTTATTACACCAACACGCGCGAGGGCTTGCGTCTCGCCCAGCGCATTCTCTCGCGCCAGAAAAAAGACATGCGCCAGATCGTGATGATCACCGACGGCAAACCCTCCGCCCTCACCCTCGAGGACGGCCGCATCTACAAGAACGCCTTCGGGCTTGATCCGCTCGTCGTCACGCAGACGCTTGAGGAAGTCGCCAAGTGCAAGCGCGCTGGCATCTTGATCAACACCTTCATGCTGGCCAACGACTACAGCCTCATCCGCTTCGTCCAGAAGATCACCGAGCTCTGCCGCGGCAAGGCCTATTTCACCACGCCCTACACCCTCGGCCAGTATCTCCTCCTCGACTACCTCGGCAAAAAATCTCGCCACATCCATTGATAGCCTCACACCCAACGACGTGTCATTCCGAAGACCGAGCTGCCCGATTTCCGCGCCAAGCTTATCGTATCGCGCGGAAATCGGGCGCAGTGGCGAGGTCTGAGGAATCTCGGCGCCGGAACGGCGGGAACCTCGGTGTCGTTTTCCCTGCCTCCTTTGCCTCCTCTGCTTCGCTAGCGTAAAATGATTGTCATAGGAGGCCAATGAATGGCTGCTCTGCCCCCAGGCAAAACCGCGCCGCAAATTTCGCTCAAGTCGACCGATGGCCAGAAGCTGTCCCTGGCCGACGCCCTCGCCAAGGGGCCGGTGGTTGCCGCGTTTTTCAAAGTAAGCTGTCCAGTCTGCCAGTTTGCGTTCCCCTTTATCGAGCGCATGTACGAATCCTACGGCGGGGGGAATGTCACCTTCTGGGGCGTCTCTCAGGACGATGTTTCCGCGACGAATAATTTCATGCACCAATTCGGCGTGAAGTTTCCCACGCTGGTTGACGACCGCGGCTATCCCGCCTCCAATCAATACGGGCTCACAAATGTGCCCTCGATTTTCCTGATTGCGCCCGACGGCAAAATCCAAATTAGCTCCGTGGGATTCTCAAAGTCCGACCTGGAGACGGTGGCCAAAGAGGCCGCGCGCGCCGCGGGAAAGCCCCCCGCGCCTCTCTTCAAGCCCGGCGAATCCGTCCCTGATTACAAGCCCGGTTGAGGCTCCAAAAACTAGGTTCCGGTCGGAACCTACCTTCTCGCCTTTTCCTTTCGCTGTCACTCCGCCTGTTCTGACGCAGGAAGAAAACCCATTCCTGCCGACTTTTATTCTTTCCTCGCACCACCTAGCTTGCCGCCGCCATTCTGAGGCCATCCGACAAGGTCCGGTATCGGGACTCCGGTGGAGTCCACCGGACTCCTGAAACCGGAGATGGCCGAAGAATCCCAGCGTCGCCTGTTAGCACAGCGCGTGCGGTTCATCCGTTCGTGCAACTCATCGCTCTCTCACTTACTCCTCACCTTCATCCCCCAGCGGCTTTTTATGCTTCCGTGGCCTCAGCCGCTTGTCCGGAATCGTCCGCGAAGGCGGAGGCATTCCAACCCCCAATCGCGCCCGCCGGCGCGCTTCCTTCTCGATTCGCAGTCGCGATTTTTTCTTCATGCCATTTGACCCCAGGCCATGACCGTGCCACGATTTCGGCCGTATCGTCAATCCTCGGGAGCCTGAAAGCAGATGCTCGCCAAGTTACGAGCTGCCTCGAAATCGCTCTGGCTGATCCTGGCTGTGGCCTTCTGCGCGCGGCTGGGTTTTGCCTGGTATGTCCAGCAGCACAATTCCAGGCAAGCACTTGCCACGATCCCTTTCCTTTTCGAATCGGGCAACATCGCGCATTCTCTCGCCACCGGCAACGGCTTCGGCTCGCCCTTCCTCGTGGACACCGGTCCGACCGCCTGGATGACGCCCGCCTATCCCCTGCTGCTCGCCGGAATCTTCCGTATTTTGGGAAACTACACTTTCTCTTCGTATATCGCCGCCGTTCTTTTGAACATCGTCTGCTCCGCGCTCGCCTGCGTGCCCATTTATTTTGCCGGGAAACACATCGGCGGGATCGGCGTCGCCGCGGGCGCGGCATGGTTGTGGGCCATTTTCCCCAACGCCATTCAGCTTGCCGTGGAAAGCATGTGGGACGCCTCTCTCGCGGCGCTGCTCGCGGGCACGATCTTGTGGGCTACTCTCGTCGTAGCCGAATCCCGTCGCGCCCGCGATTGGTGCGCTTACGGCCTCTTGTGGGGCCTCGCCCTGATGACCAATGCCGCGCTCGCCTCGCTGCTGCCTTTTTTGCTCGGCTGGATGGCTTATCGCGCCTGGCGTCGCGGCGAACAGTGGCTTCGCAACTCCGCGCTCGCTGCCGGCATCGTCGTCCTCTGCTGCGTCCCCTGGACCGTGCGCAACTACGCCGTATTTCACAGCTTTGTTCCGCTGCGCTCCACTCTCGGTCTGCAATTGTTTATGGGCAACAACCCGCAAGCCCGCGAAGTTTGGCTCGGCGACCTGCATCCCATCTTCAATTCCGCCGAGCGCCAAAAGTACATGGACATGGGCGAGGTCGCCTACATGCGCGAAAAGCAGCGCGACGCCATTCAATTCATGCTCGCCCATCCGCGCCGCGAGGTGCGCCTCATTGCCTATCGCTTCGTCTCCATTTGGACGGGCGGCGAGCCGCACCCATTGCGATATTTCCTCCGCGTCCGTTCGCTCTGGCTGCGCGGCGTATTGCTCTTCAACATCATCTTTGCCGCAGTCGGAACTTGTCTCTGCATCCTTATGCTCGTCCGCGCGCGCAGCATTTACGCCTTTCCGCTGGCGGTCTTCCCTGTTGTTTTTCCCTGCGCCTATTATTTGACCCTCGCCCTGCCCCGCTATCGCCTTCCCATTGACCCCATTCTCATGCTGCTCGCAGCAATAGGAATCGCGGCGCTCGCCTCCGCCAAGTCCGGCGCTGGCAGCGCGCCCGCCGCCAATTCTCGCGCCGCGCGTGCTCTGCCCGCCGTTCGCGTGCGATAATCGCCCCACGCCATGCGCAACATCAAACTCACCATCGCCTACGACGGCACGAATTTCCACGGCTGGCAGTTCCAGCCTGGCGTGGCCACGATCCAGGGCGCGCTCGACGCCGCCGCCCGCAAAATCACGCAGGAGAAAATCATCATTCACGGCGCCAGCCGCACCGACACGGGCGTTCACGCGCTCGGCCAGGTCGCACATTTCAAGACGCAATCGGCCCTCTCCGTGCTCGAATTTCAGCGCGCACTCAACGCCTTGCTGCCGCCCGCCATCCGCATCGTCGCCGCCGAGGAGACCGGCCCCGATTTCCACGCCCGTTGGCTCGTCCAGGCCAAGACCTACCGCTATCGCATCTATCGCGGACGCGTCCTTCCGCCGTTCGACTATGGCCGTGCGCTCCACTATCCCTGGCCGCTCGACGAACGCGCCATGCAATCCGCCGCGCGTCTCTTCGAAGGCGAGCACGATTTCTCCTCCTTCGCCGCGTCTTCTGGCTCGGAGGAAGATGACCGCGACCGCGAGATGACGCGCGCGATCTACTCCTCGGAAATCGTCCGCGCCACCGACGCCGAAGCAGAACCAGACGCTGACGAAATCGCCTACGTGATTCGCGGACGTTCCTTTCTGCGCTACATGGTCCGCAAGATCGTGGGCACGCTCATCGAAGTGGGAAAAGGAAAGCTCGCGCCTTCCGACATTCCGAAATTATTCGAGTTGCGCGACCGCTCCCGTTCTGGCCCGACCGTCTCGCCCGAGGGCCTCTATCTCGTCTCCCTCGAATATACCGATCCCGCCGATTCGCTGGCCTTCTCTCGCCGCTCCGCGCAAAGAAGCGCCGGTCCATGACCGCTCCCTCGCGCCCCCGTCGCGCGAACCGCGTGAAACTCGCGGCCTTCTGCGGTATTGTGCTGTGCATGGCGGCCATCTCTTCCCGCGCCACGCAACAGGCCATCGCCAGGCTGGCGCACTCGCCTGCCTGCGCCCTCGGCCTCGATTGGCTCGACAAAAATGGCGCCTGGGTCACCGAGCAGCACATTCATCTGGTGGAGATTCCCGCGCCCGCATTCAATGAGGCGCCCCGTGCGGAATTTTTGAAGCAGCTATTCGAATCGACCGGCCTTCATGTCCGCACCGATTCCGTCGGCAACGTGATTGCCGAGCGGCCCGGCGCCGATGCCAATAGCGTGATCCTCTTTGCCGCACATTTGGACACGGTTTTCCCCGCCGGCACCGATGTGCATGTGAACCGCGAAGACGACCTGCTCAAAGCCCCGGGAATCGGCGACGATGGCGCCGGCCTCGCCTCGCTTGTCGCGGTGGCCCGCGCGCTTTCGGAATCGCGCGTGCGCACGGCGAAGACGCTCGTTTTCGCCGGCGACGTAGGTGAGGAAGGTGAGGGAAACCTGCGCGGCATCAAGGCGCTCGCTGAAAGTTACGGTTCGCGTCTCGCCGCCGTCATTGCCGTGGACGGCGCTTCGACCATGCCCATCACCACGCAAGGCGTGGCCTCGCGCCGCTTCGAAGTTACCGTCACGGGACCGGGCGGTCACAGCTGGGCCGATTTCGACGCGCCCAATCCGATCACCGCCATTTCGCGCGGCATCGTGCGCTTCTCTTCCGTTCGCATTCCCGCCTCGCCGCGCACCACTTACAATTTCGGCGTCATCGAGGGCGGCACGTCCGTCAATTCGATTCCCGCCAGCGCGTCCCTCAAGGTTGATCTTCGCTCCGAGGAGGAGTCCGAACTCGCCCGCCTGGAAACCGCGCTTCGCGACGCCATGGACGCCGGCGCGCGCGACGAAATTTCCGCCACGCATTCCACCCCCGGCGCGCTCCAACTGAATTTCCGCTCGCTCGGCGCGCGTCCTGCCGGAAAGCTTCCCGCCGATTCCCCGCTCCTCGCCACAGTGCTCGATGTGGACGCCTACCTTGGCATTTCCTCCCGCCCCGAATCCGGCTCGACCGACGCGAACATCCCGCTTGCTCTCGGCATTCCGGCCCTCGCCGTCGGCGGCGGAGGCAAAGCCGGCGGCGCGCATACCCTCGGCGAATGGTTCGATCCCACCGACCGCGAACTCGGCCTCAAACGCCTCTACCTCATCGCCCTTGCCCTCGCCGGCCTCCAGCAGTAACCACCCTCGCACAAATGGTTCACGTCAGGGCTCGCTCCGGTCTTCTCTGGTGGGGGCGCAGCATGCTGCACCCGTCTTCTGAAGTGTTATGGAGACCTTAATTCAGGATCAGCCTGCGGTTCACAGATCGGTCATTCTGAGCGGAGCGTCCCGGCGGTTTTGCTCTCCCGGAAATCGTGTCTTCACGATTTCCGGGCGGGACGCGTAGTCGAAGAATCCCAGCCTCGGCGGTCAGTACAGCCTATCAATCCAGGTCCTCGTTCCCCTCCCTCACTCCTCTTCCCTCCCCTGTGCCTTCGCCAGCCGCTCGATCACCGACAAATCCTCGAGCGTCGTCGTGTCCCCGGAAACGCCGCCCTTCGACGCGACCTCGCGCAGCAACCGCCGCATGATCTTCCCGCTGCGCGTCTTGGGCAGCAAATCGGCAAACCGCACCTCCGCCGGCCGCGCGATCGTTCCGATCGTCGCCGACACGTGCTCCATCAGCGCCGTGCGCAATTCCCCGCTGGGTGATTGCCCCGAGCGCAGCGTCACGAAGCACACGATGGCCTCGCCCTTGATTTCATCCGGACGCGCCACTACCGCCGCTTCCGCCACCGCCGCGTGGCTTACCAGCGCGCTTTCGATCTCCATCGAGCTTAGCCGGTGCCCCGCCACCTTGATCACATCGTCTACGCGCCCCAGCACCCAGATGTAGCCGTCCTTGTCGCGCTGCGCCGCGTCGCCCGTGAAATAGACGCCCGGAATCCGGCTCCAGTAGTCGCGCTGAAAGCGCTCGTCGTCGCCATAAATCGTTCGCAGCATCGAGGGCCACGGCTTTTCGATAATCAAGTAGCCGGTTTCGCCGGGCTTCACCGGCTCGCCTTGCATGTTGACCACATTCGCCGCGACCCCTGGCAGCGGCAGCGTAGCCGACCCAGGCTTCGCCGGAGTCGCGCCCGGCAGCGGCGTAATCAGGATCGAGCCGGTTTCCGTCTGCCACCATGTATCCACGATGGGACAGCGGTTCCCGCCGATCGCCTCGAAATACCATTTCCACGCCGCAGGATTGATCGGCTCGCCGACCGTACCCAAGAGGCGCAAGCTGCCGAGGTTGTGTGCGCGAATCCAATCCATGCCCCACGCCATGAACGCCCGCACCGCTGTCGCCGAACTGTAGAAGATCGAAACTTTATATCGCTCCACGATTTCCCAGAACCGGTCCTTGCGCGGCTGGTCCGGTGCGCCTTCATACATCACAATCGTCGCGCCATTGGCCAGCGGCCCATAAACCACGTAGCTGTGTCCGGTCACCCATCCGATGTCCGCCGTGCACCAGTAAACATCGTCCTCGCGCAGATCGAACACCAGCCGCGTGCTCCACATGCACTGCATCAGGTAGCCGCCCGACGTGTGCAGCACGCCTTTCGGTTTCCCGGTTGTTCCGCTGGTGTAGAGGATGTAAAGCGGATGTTCCGAATCGAACGGCGCGGCGGGGCAATCCTTCGACGCCGCCTTTTCCAGATTGTGCCACCACAGGTCGCGACCCTCGCTCCAGCCCACTTTTTCGCCCGTCCGCTGCACCACGATGGACTTCTCAATCGTCGGACAATTCTTCAGCGCCGCGTCCGCCGTTTCCTTGAGCGGCACCACTTTCCCGCGCCGGAAGCCGCCATCGGCTGTGATCAGAATCTTCGCTTTGCAGTCGCCAATGCGGTCGGCCAGCGCCGTCGCGCTGAATCCGCCGAACACCACCGAATGCACCGCCCCGATTCGCGCGCACGCCAGCATGGCAATCGGCAGCTCCGGGACCATCGGCATGTAGATGGCCACGCAATCCCCGGCCTTCACTCCCAGCGACTTCAGCGCGTTCGCGAAGCGGCACACCCGATCGCGCAGCTCGGCGTAGGTAAACTGCAGCGTGCTGCCGTCTTCCGCTTCCCACAGCAGCGCCGCCTTATTGCTCCGCTTCTCGAGATGCCGGTCGAGGCAGTTGTAGGAAACGTTCAGCTTGCCGCCCACGAACCATTTCGCGTGTGGAAGATTCCATTCGAGCACCCGCTTCGGCGTCTCGAACCAGTCCAGCAGCTTCCCCTGTTCGCCCCAGAAACCTTCAGGGTCTCGCTCCGCGCACGCGTACATCTCGCGGTACTCCTCGAGCGACTTGACGCGCGCCCGCTTCCTGAACTCTTCCGGCGGCGGCACCGCCTTCTCTTCCAGCACGTGCGGGTCGAATTCCTGCATCGCTCCTCCTCTTGATGCCGCGAGGCCCCTACGTTATTCAACCCCAACCCATTGGTCAAGAACCGCCTTCACCGTTGCTTCCCTGCCTCCTTGCTTCCTCCCCCTCCTTTGGCTCCTGCTGCGCCCGTCCCCCGTCCCGGCGGCGCAGGGTCTCATAAAATGGAACGATTCTACCCCGCCGCCGGAATATGTAACGAGAGCCACGGCGGGCCGTCCAAACGATGAGATGACCAGTGCCATGGAACCCACGGACGACGGCCTTCTGCGGCGCATGATTGCGGGGGATGAGGAGGCGTTCGCGCTTCTCTACCGGCGCAAGCACCCAGCCATCTACCGCTTTGCCTTGCGCATGACCCGCAACGTGGCCATGGCCGAGGACGTGACCCAAGAGGTTTTTATGGCTTTGATTCGCGATGCCAAGCGCTTCGACCCCACCCGCGGAACACTGGGTGGCTTTCTCTTCGGCATCGCCCGCAATCATCTGCGCAAGCGCTGGGAGCTGGAGCGCCGCTTCACGCATCTCGCCGAGGATGCCGATGAATCCGGCACTCTCTCCTCCGCCGAAGCGCCTGCCGCCTCCTCGAACGGCAGCCACGGCCAAACCACCGCCGGCCATTTCGAATTTACCGCCATCGAGAACACGGCCCGCCTCCGCCAAGCCATTTCCACCCTGCCCGAAAACTACCGCGAAATTGTGGTCCTCTGCGAACTGGAAGAAATGAGTTACGAGGAAGCGGCCTCGGCCCTGGGCTGCCCGGTGGGCACCGTGCGTTCCCGCCTGCACCGCGCGCGCGCCATCCTGCTCGAAAAACTTCGCGGCGTTCCGCCCGTGCGCCGCTCCCCGGCGGTGACCCAATGAGCCGTGACGAAAAAATGCCTATGGACTGCGCCCGCTTCGAGGAAATCCTTCATGATTTGGACCGCCGGGGAATTCTCGATCGGGCGCTCCGCGAAAGCGCGCTGGCCCACGCGGAATCATGCGGCCGCTGCGCCCGGCTCTTGCTTGAAGCCGAGTCGCTCGATTTCGGGCTGCGCACCCTCGCCGCTCAGGACGCCTCGCTTGAAGCGCCGCCGCGCGTGGAAGCAGCGCTCTTGCGCGAATTTCGCCGCAAGAAGATTGCCACTCCATTCCGCACTCTTTCGTGGAGATTGGCCGCCCTCGGCGCGGCCGCCGCGGTCATTCTGGCCCTGGGCCTTTTGATTTACTACAAGCCCTGGCGCGGGCCTATTCCGCAGGGCAACATCGCGAGGAATCCCGTTGTAGCTCAACCGCAGCCTGGCGTCGCTCCGAATAATTCGACAAATCCGGTTCAGGCGTCGGCCGTGAGCGGCTCCCAAGGCGGTTCGGAAAATGCCGAAGCTGCCACGGCCCCCGCCACAGACTTTGTCCCGCTGCCCTATGCCGATCGCTCGGCCACTCTCGAAGGAGGCGCTGTCGTTCGCGTGGTTCTCTCGCGCCAAGCCCTCGCGTCGCTCGGCGTACCGGTGGTGGATGTGGAAAATGGCAGCCCCGTCGCCGCGGACCTGATTGTGACCGAAGACGGAACGCCGCAAGCGATCCGCCTGGTGGCCCAGGAGAACACGGACTAACACTATGGCATCCGTTCCTTTCTCACAGCGCATCTCTGGTCATTCTGAGCGGAGCGTCCCGGAGATTTTCTCTCTCCCTGAAATCGCGCTGTTGCGATTTCAGGGCGGGACGCGCAGTCGAAGAATACCTCTTGGGTTTTGGGCCGGGGCGGTCTTTGCGGTGCTCTGCATGGCTGTCCCGGCCCGCGCGCAATCCCAAGAGCAGCCGCCTGCCCCGCCCCCGCCGCCCGGACCATCGGCAGGCCCTCCGGCGTGGCAAAACCCGCGCGGCATGGACCCCTTGAGCGATGCGCTCCGGTTCATCGGATTCGAAGCCGGCTTCTCCGGCAAGACGGTGACGGGCGCGCCTTTTACGGCCAACATCTCGACGCACATCACGCACACGCTCGCCGGCGGCAATCGCATCAACGTCAGCACCTCCGGCACGATCGCGCGCGATAGCCAGGGCCGCACCCGCCGCGACGTGACCCTGCCCGCCATCGGCCCGTGGGCCGACGCGGTCAACACGCCGCACGCGATTTTCATCAGCGATCCCGTGTCGCGAACATTCTTCATCGTAAATACAAACCGGAAAGTGGCGCACGAGGTTCAGCCGTGGAATCCCGCCGGAGAGGCGGGCCGCATGAGGCAATTCGGCGAGGGCCGGGAGGACAAGAAGAACGAAGTGACCACCGACCTGGGCACGAAAACGATCAATGGGGTTTCGGCGCGTGGAACGCGCGTGACGCGCACGATTCCCGCCGGCGCCATCGGCAACGAAAAACCGATCAAGATCGTCACCGAACGCTGGTTTTCGCCCGACCTGCAAATGAATGTCCTGGTGAAGCGCAGCAATCCGCTGGTGGGCGAGACGCTCTTCGAACTGACGAATATCGAGCGGCGGGAGCCCGACGCATCGCTCTTTAAGGTTCCGTCCAACTACACCATTCGGCAGGGAGGCCCCGGCGGTCCCCGCGCGGCCACCCGAAGACACGTGCGCAGGCAGCCGCCCGCATCGCCTTCGCAAGAAAACGCCCCGGAGAATCCGCCTCCCGCGCAGGAGCCGCAGCAATGAGTTTCCTCACCCCGTAGCACAAGCTGTACTTGCGGGCGGGTCACTCCACCCACGCCCCGCCCGCAAGCCCTCCCTTTCACGCTATAATTTCGGTGAGAAAAATGACGCCGCCGAACGAACGTGAACTCCGCAAGCAGCTCGAGGCCGAAGGCTTCTCTCACACCTACGTCTGGCAGGACGGTTCGGACGCTTTCTATCCGGACCACACGCATCCGGGGCTCACCGCGCACATCATTCTCAGCGGTGAAGTGACCGTCACGATGGACGGCAAATCGCAGACCTATCGCACTGGCGATCGTTGCGACGTTCCCGCGGGCGCGGTGCATGCCGCTCGCATGGGTCCGCAAGGCTGCCGTTATCTGATCGGCGAAAAGTGATCGGCAGCCCTTCCGTGCCCGACCCGCGTTCCTCGTACCCCGTTGACTCGCAACTTGACACCCATGTACGCTCACTCAGGAAGACGCTAATGGGAGCCGGAGAGCAAGCATCATGACATCCCTGCTCCGCGCGCTATCTGCCGGCTTGTTGACGGCCATGCTGGGAGCTTTGTCCGTGCCGCGTGCCTCGCTTGCAGCGACAACCTCACAGCTTCCTGGACGCTACGATCCAGTGGCCGACCCGCGCGCCGTGGTGACTGCCGGACACGCGCGCTTCACCATCCTGACTCCGCAGCTCATTCGCATGGAATGGGCCGCCGACGGGAAGTTTGAGGATCACGCTTCGCTGGTTTTCCTGAACCGCAAGCTGCCGGTTCCGAAGTTCACCCGCGAAACCGCTCCCGATGGCAGCCGCACGGTGATCAAAACAAGCGCTCTGACGCTTGTCTACGCTCCCGGCAATTCCGGCGGCAAATTCAGCGCCGAGAACCTCAGCGTCACTTTCACGCTCAATGGAAAGCCGGTCGTATGGAAGCCGGGGATGCCGGATACCGGCAACCTGCTCGGCACGGCGCGCACGCTCGACAAAGTGCGCGGCTCGAACGTGCAGCTCGATCCCGGTCTTGTCTCGCGCGACGGCTGGACCGTCGTGGACGATACCCCTCGCGCCCTCTTCGATTCCGCCGATTTTTCCTTCGCGCAAGGCGCGCGCAGCCCCTGGCCCTGGGTGATGCCTCGTCCCGCGGGCGACCGCCTCGATTGGTACTTTTTCGGCTACGGCCACGATTACCGGCGCGCGCTCTACGATTTCACGTCCCTGGCCGGCAAAATTCCGCTGCCGCCGCGCTTCGCTTTCGGCGCCTGGTGGTCGCGCTATTGGTCCTACACGGACCAGGAGTTCAACGAACTCATCGCCCAATTCCGCTCGCACACCGTGCCTTTGGACGTGCTGGTGATGGACATGGACTGGCATCCCACGTTCCGCGAGCTTGCGGGAAATGTGAAGAATGACGCCTCCGGACACAAACTGGGCTGGACCGGCTTCTCATGGAACAAGCTGCTCTTTCCAGACCCGGAGGATTTTCTCGCGCACATCCATAGCGAGGGCCTGAAGGCCACTGTCAATATCCATCCGGCGTCCGGTGTGCAGCCGTGGGAGGACCGCTACCCGGAAATGGCGCGCGCCATGGGAATTGATCCGGCGACAAAGCAGTACGTTCCCTTCAACATCACAAACAAGAAGTTCGCCACGAATTTCATGGACCTCATGATGCATCCGCTGGAGCGCCAGGGAATCAATTTCTTCTGGCTCGATTGGCAGCAGGAACAAACCACGGACATCCCGAATCTGCATCCCATTTGGTGGATCAACTACGTCTTTTTCACCGACCAGGAGCGCGAGCGCAAGCGCGCGCTCCTCTTTCACCGCTGGGGCGGGCTGGGGAATCATCGCTATGAGATCGGTTTTTCCGGTGACACCATCTCCGTGTGGGAATCGCTCGCGTTCCAGCCCTATTTCACGGCCACGGCTGCCAACGTCGGTTACGCCTATTGGAGCCACGACATCGGCGGCCACATGCCGGGCGAGATCGCACCGGAACTTTATCTGCGGTGGGTGCAGTGGGGAATCTTCAGCCCGATTTTGCGGACGCATACGACCAAGAATGAGGACGCAGAGCGGCGCATCTGGGCTTATCCGGAGCCGTATGCCGATCTGATGCGCCAGGCTTTCCTGCTGCGCTACGCGCTCCAGCCCTACATCTATACGGAAGCGCGAAAAACCTACGACACCGGCGTCGCGTTCCTCCACCCGCTTTATTACGACTGGCCCGAGCCGCACGAGAGCTACGACGCCAAGGGCGAATACATGTTCGGCGATAGCATCTTAGCCGCGCCCATCACGCAGCCCGTGGCGGAAAGTTCAAGGCTTGCGAGATCTTGGATCTGGCTGCCACCGGGGGACTGGATCGAGTGGCCGACCGGCGCGCGCTTCACCGGCCCGATTAGCGTCCAGGGTAACTTTTCGATTGGCCAAATTCCGCTTTTCGTGAAGGCAGGCAGCATCATTCCGATGCAGCCCCCGATGCGCTATACCACGGAAAAACCCGTTGATCCGCTGATCCTCAACGTTTTTCCGCTCTCGCCGGGCCAAAGCTCAAGTTACCGGCTTTATGAAGACGCGGGCAACACGCCGGGCTACAAAACCGGCGAATGCGCCTGGACGCCGATTCGCGCCGCGCTCGCCGCCGATGGCGCCACGCTGACCGTGACGATCGCGCCCGCCGAGGGCAGCTACAGCGGAATGAAAAAAATGCGCACCTACGAGCTGCGGCTGCCGGGAAGCTGGCCGCCGGCCTCGGTTACCGTGAATGGAAAACCCGTGCCGTATTCGCCCTTGCCATATTCGCCTTTGCCATATTCGAAGGACGCGAGCGCGGCGGGCCCGTCCGCTGAGAAGGGCTGGCGCTTCGATGGAAACACACTGACGACCATCATCCCCACGCCGCGATTTTCGGTGACGGATGCGGTTCGCATCACTGTGAAAATCAAACCGGAGCTTGTGCGCGACAACTGGATGCTGAATGACTTTCCCGGAAAGATGGCGCGCCTGCGCGAGACCTACGACATTCTGAATGCCGCCTGGCCCAAAGGATGGTCGCCGGATGCGCTGGTGGACCTGATGCAAACGGGAGACCGCATCGGCCACCATCCGGACACTGCGCTCGCCGAATTGAGCGCCCTGCCCGACAAGCTCGCCGGCTTGACCCGGCTGATTGCCACGATGCACGCGACGGCGTCTTCCCCGGCTTTTGCTAAATCGGAAAAGGACACGTATCACCCCGGCCCGAGCCTCGAAGAATACAATCGGCTCGTCGACACCGCGATCGAGCACGTCGGCGATGTTCCGGACGCGGCCCAGCCCCCGGCCTTGCCCTCTGAACACTAGCTAGCCGTTGCTTTGCTCTGCGCTGAGCACACGCGGCTGCCGCAACCCCGTGGGCGAAAAATGATTGCCTGCCGGAGACCTCACGCTGGGAACAGTTTTTTCACCAACTTTCTAACAAGCTTCATATCTTTGCAGGCAGGACACTGTCGGAGATAACTCTTGGACTCAGGCCATTTATATAGATGATAGGGCCGACAAAGATGTGTAAGCGCACATTCAAGGGCCGGAAGGAACCTCTTTCGATGGTGCATTGGAAAATAAACGCGGACGCGTGTAGCGTCACGGAAGTAGTACGCGTCGACCTGAGAGGTGATCCGGCCTAGGCCACGGTTTGACTTGCCGACCTTCAAACACTTCTTGTTTCTGAAGGAAACGTAGACAACGTGTCGTCGTTTACCACGGCGCTTCAGAACCCGATCGCGAACCTCAAATGCCTTACTGTCCTTGGCTGAGCGCCCTTTGAATCTAACCTCCTCTAACTCGGCATTTCTCCGGACCCAGCGCTTGAGCTCCGGAAGATGAGCGCGCTCGACCAGATCTTGAAGCTCATCGATTTTTTCTTCTCTCCATTCCTTGCTGAGCCTTGGAAGTGGGCCGCCAATCCTCGCCAGTGCCAGAAGTTTCCGAGCTTTCCGGGCATGCAATTGGAAAACAATTCTGCCAAATTCGTTTCTCGAATGAGCTTTCATTCTCATCGTCTTACCATGCTGGGAACAGCGACCACACGCCTCTGTATCTCAAATTGAGTCAGCGTTTGCAAGCGCGCGATCCAGCAACTCCATCACGTGCAGCACTTCCTGCCCCGTGCGATGAATCGCGGCGCCCGCGCGAAGCTGCAAGCTGCATCCCGGATTCGTGGTGAGAATCACCTGCGCCTGGGTCTCGCGCGTGGCGTCCATTCTCTGCGCGAGCAATTCCAGCGACGCCTTGGTTTGCGTCACGTTGTAAACCCCGGCGGAGCCGCAGCACTGGTCCGCGTGCGGCATCTCGATCAGCTCGACGCCGGGGACGGCACGAATCAGCCTGCGCGGAGCTTCGCGGATTTTCTGCCCGTGCAGCAGATGGCAGGCATCCTGATACGTGACGCGCAGTGGCAACGTTCGCAGCGGCGCCCGAAGCCCCAGCTCCGCGAGGAATTCCGTCGCGTCACGCGCCTTCGCGGAGAATTTCTCCGCCTGCTCTCGCGCCGGATCGTCCGCCGTAAAGAGGCTCACGTATTCCTTGATAGTGGACCCGAACCCGCGGCGTTCGTCACGATGGCGTCGAAATCTCCGTTGGAAAATGTAGCCAGATTCGCGCGCGCCAGCTCTCGCGCCACGTCGCGAACGCCCGCATGAGCCGCCAGCGCCCCGCAGCATTTCTGCCCCGCGCTCACCACCACTTCGCAGCCATTTGCCTGCAGCACGCGGATCGTCGCGCGATTCAGCTCGCTGAACGCCACCTGCGCCACACAGCCCGCGAGCAGCGCCACGCGCGCCCGCCGCGCACCACGCGCCGGAAAAGTCTTCCCGGCCTCGGTGAAGAAAAATTCGCGATCTATTTTCGGAAGCAGCCGCTCGCGCTCCGCCAGCCCCAGCAGGCGCAGGATTCCCGTCGCGCGGGCAAGCGCGGCCATTCCCGATCGCTGATAAATTCGCAGGATTCGCGCGACTGCCGCGATTCGGCGCGGGTAGGGGAGCAATCGCCGGTAAGCCAAGTCGCGCACCACGCGCGAGCCAAGCGGCCGCCGGAAGTTCCGCTCGATCTGCGCGCGCGCGGCCTCGGCCAGCTTGCCGTATTCGACCCCCGAGGGGCACGCCGTCTCGCACGCCCGGCAATCGAGGCACCGGTCCATGTGCGTAACGAAGGTCGTTCCCAATTCCAGCCGACCTTCGTCCACGAGCATCATCTGCCGGATGCGCCCGCGCGGCGAATCGGCCTCTTGCCACCACAGCCGATACGTCGGGCAGTGGTTCAGGCAAAGACCGCAATGAACGCACCGCGAGTAGTCCGCGTATTCGGGTTTGTCCCCGCCTGAAAATCCGCTCGCGGCCACGGCTTCAGATTCCACCCCAGATTCAACCAATGAATCGTCCCGGGCTCAAAATGCCCTGCGGGTCGAAGACTTTCTTCACGCTTCTCATGGCGTCGAAATCGGAGCGTTCCGCTCCCCAAACTCTCAGCGCGCCCTTCCATTCAGCCGGAGACCACGGAACCGTGGCGTTGCCGCCCAGCGCCGCGCAGGAAGCAATTATTCGATTCCCAGCCGCGGCCACGGCAGTCCGCGATTCCTCGCTCCGGCCTCCCGGCAAGAGCGCGAAATAAATCACGCCGCAGCCGCGCGCCATCGCGGCCCACGCGAGCCCGTGGGTTTCCGCCGCCACGGCCCCCGCGTCCAGGATTTCCTTCATTCTCGCCGGCGGCACACCCATTTTCACGATCACCGCCGCCGGGGACGCATCCAGAATAATCGCGGCGAATTCCCTCACGCGCGCCATCGCGCTCGCCGCGCGCTCCTCGTCGAGCGCCATCGTGTCCCTCGCGCCACATTCTTCCGCCATACGGCGCAACTCACGCTCTTGCCGCGCGAGCACCGATTCATTCCCTGCGAAACTCGCCACGAGCGTCCAGTGCTTCGGAAAAAACGTTTCGCCGGCTAAAATCTCGCCGGCGCGCGCGCTCAGGATCTCGAGCGTCATGAGCGCCAATGGCGATTCCGCGATCCGCCGCCGCATTTCGAGCGCGCCCGCGGCGTCCTCGAAAATCGCCGCGAAGCCCCGCACGTCCGCCGGCCGTGGAAACGTCCGAAAATGTATCTTCGTGATCGCGCCCAGCGTGCCCAGCGCGCCGATCATCAGCTTGTGCAGATCGTAGCCGGCGACGTTTTTCACCACGCGCCCGCCGCTCTTCGCCAGCGTGCCCTCGCCCGTCACGAATTCCATCCCCAGCACGTAATCGCGCGCCGTGCCGTACATCTGCCGCAGCGGAGAATCCACGCCCACAGAGATCGTGCCTCCTACTGTCGCGCGGCTGAAGAACGGCGCATCGAGCGGAAGAAATTGCCCGTGCTGCTCGAGCGTCTCCGCCAGTTTCGCGAGCGGCATTCCCGCCTCGACGCTCAGCGTCAAATCGCCTGGATCGTAGGCGATCAAGCGCTCCTGGCGCGACATATCGAGCGCCACGTCGTATCGCCTGGGCGGCAGGAACATCCCGAGCTTCGTGCGCGCACCCGTAGGAACAACCGCCAAGCGTTCCGCCGCCGCAAATTTCAGGATCTCGGCAACCTCTTCGCCCGAGCTCGGCCGCGCGACCGTGGCGGGCGCCATCCCGCCAATCGCATATTCCGCCACGCGCGCTCTCTCGGCCAAAACATTCTCACCGCCGACGATCTCGGCCAGTCGCAACGAAACGTCTTGGCTCGCCACGCTCACGCGATCCACGCTCCTTTTCCTGGCTCCGCCAAAGGCCGCGTGCGAATTTCGCCACAACCCTTCCCTGCCGGAAAAATCTTGCCGGGATTCAGCAGCCCCGCCGGATTGAACGCGTCGCGCACGCGCCGCATCAGCTCGAGGTCCGCTTCGCTGAACAGCAGCGGCATCAGCCGGTCCTTTTCCATCCCCACTCCGTGCTCGCCGGTGATGCTGCCGCCCATCTCGACGCACAGCTTCACCACCTCGTCCGCGGCCGCCGCCGCGCGCCGGAACTGCTCCTTGTCGCGCGCGTCGAACAAAATAATCGGATGCAGATTGCCGTCTCCGGCGTGAAAAATGTTGCCGATCTCGAAGCCGTATTTCTTCCCGATTTCGCCGATTTGGCGCAAGGTCTGCGGCAGTTTCGTGCGCGGGATCACGCCGTCTTGCGTGTAATACGTGGACGAAAGCCGGCCCACCGCGCCGAAGGCGTTTTTGCGGCCCTTCCACAGCAGCTCGCGCTCTGCGGCGTCGCGCGCCACGCGCACCTCGCGCGCGCGATGCTTGCAGCAGACCTCCGCCACGTCCTGCGCCTGCGCCTCCGCCGCTTCCCGCAATCCGTCCACGTCCATCAGCAGCACCGCCGCGCTATCGAGCGGAAATCCCGCGTGCACGTACGCTTCGACCGCGCGCAGCGTCCAGCCATCCAGCATCTCGCACGCCGCCGGAGTGATGCCGCGCGCCGTGATGTCCGCCACGGTTTCGGTCGCGTCGTCCACCGTATCGAAAATCGCCAGCAGCGTTTTCACCGCTTCCGGCAGGCGCACGAGCTTCACGGTGATTTCCGTCACCAGAGCGAGCGTCCCTTCGGAGCCGGTGAAAAGCCCCGGCAAATCGTAGCCCGCCGGATCGGGCGCCGCGCTGCCCACGCGAAGAATTTCGCCATCCGGCAACACCATTTCGAGCGCCATCACATGATTGGTGGTCACTCCGTAGGCCAGCGTGTGCGGTCCGCCAGCATTTTCGGCCACGTTGCCGCCGATGGTGCAGGCTTTTTGACTGGAAGGATCCGGCGCGAAGTGAAGTCCCAGGTGCGCGACGGCCGCGCTCAAATCCGCGTTCACCACTCCCGGCTGGACGGTGGCGCGCTGATTTTCCGCGTCAATCGCGAGAATTCGGTTCATCCGCGAAAAGACGGTCACGATGCCGCCCTCACGCGCCAGCGCGCCTCCGGAAAGTCCCGTGCCCGCGCCGCGGCCCACCAGCGGCGTTTGGTACCGATTCGCGAGCCGCGCAATTTCCGCGACCTCCGCCGTGTTCCGCGGAAACACCACGCAGTCCGCGGACGCCATTACTATCGACCCGTCGTATTCGTAGAGCAGCAGCTCTTCGGGCTTGTGGAGGACGCCATCCGCGCCCAGAAGTTTTTTTAGGGTTCCAAGGAGCTGCGAATTCATGGATGTGGCGCGCGCTTGCCGTTGCAATTCTTTCGCATTGCGAAAGAATTGTCCTGAGCGAGCCCGTTGTTCGGGCGAATCGAAGGACCCCGCGCCGTCGGGCGATGCCGCACTGCGCTCGCGCTTCCCGCTCACTATAGTCGCCCGCTCCACCGGGCGTCAATGCAGTCCGTGATGGCCCTTCGTGTCACCGTACGGTTGCGACTTCGACCGGTATCTCCCGCAACCGCCTGTTGGGACCGTTGACTTTCATGTTAAATCGTTGGATATTTCAGTGATTCGCAACTGAGTTACGGACACCGAACGATGGTCGGAATCAAGAGCCCGATCAAAGATGCTTACCGCGCCGCGGTCGACAATAGATTGTTTTCCATCGTGTATTTGGCTCTCAACGAGGGTGTATCGCCCGAGGACCGGAAAACTTTCCGCAAGGATTGGGTCAAACGCGGCTCCTACCGTCTAGCCGAGCTATTGCTTCGCTGCGCCCGTCCAGACTGGGCGTCCTACCCTGAAACATTTTGGATGAGGCCCTGGATTGCAGAGCACTTGCTAGCGTATGAAGCAGGCAATCTATGCTACTTCATCGAACAGTGGTTAGACGACCAGCCCTTGCCACCGCTGGTCAGCGAGGACCCGTTCATGGAAGACCGCAAGGTCAAGGATTTAGAGACGCTGTTTTCTGCGCTGAATCCCTGAAATCAATTCCGATAAGCCCCGCGGCCAGTCTTACTTCCCCTTTTCCTCCCTGTGTGCCCCCCAGTGCCCCATGGGGTCTTTCTGTGACCATTCGTAATCCTCTTCCTTTTCAGTGGGGAACCTTTGCCTCAATCGGCGATCAATCTTGATAAGCTCCCATAGGATTAGGAGGAGCAGGACGGCGATTACCACCAGCAGTGTTTGGAGGATCACTCCGAAAACCTCAAACGCATCGAGAGCGGCGACTCTAAACTACTCGAATCAATCGGCCGGATTGATCCGCAGTAAACCGGGCTCAGGTAAGAGGCACGAAAGCGAACGCCTGCTCAAAGCACTCCCTGAGCTGATCCACTTGCCGGGCTTCCACAACCTGTTTCCAAGCAATCGGTGCAACTCCATGCAGGTAGTAGACTCTGCCCGACGGGTCTCTAGTGAAAGTGCCCTGGTCAGGAATCACCAGAACGTCCCATCCGGTCTGAGGGTCCCTACCCTTCTTCCGAACTGGCGTTTGATCGTTCATAGATGTCTGATACTAACACAGGGTAGGCGGCGCAGTCTTCAGCACTATCCAAAGTGAAGTACTACCCGACGCGGCATTTCCCCCTCCCTTCCTTGGTTCCAGCACCCCCACCCCATAATTCCTCTTGACTATAAGGTATATCTATGGTAATATGGCTTGCTTTTGTCGTCGGCGCCAATTCTGCTGGGCGCTGCCGGCAGTCGGAAACACCGGTCAGCAGGAAGACAGGAGATTTGTGCGCGCCTTTTGCGTCCCGGATGTGCTTGCGGGATCCGGTCTTTGGACCCCGGACGAATTTGCGGGACGCATGCTCGCCCCGCCCGAATTCTACCCGGTACAACTCTGTCATCTAAATTCGAGCTATCTCATTGAAAACAAACGACCGGCCTCGATTCTGCCCGGTACAAAATTGACGATCCGACGAGGGATCGTCACCCTCAGGGAGTCCGTCTCGTTGGACGACCGAAGGGCCCTTCTTCATCACCCAACTAATCGAAGTCTGATCGCAACACCGCAGATTAGAAACGTACCTAACTCATTCAGAATCAGCGAAGGTATCGGCAACAACATACTTGACACACAAAGGCTTTTGATGTATGCTTTAAGCATGAAAACACACATTCAGCTTCCCAAGACATTGCAGGAAGCAGTCGCGTTTTTCTCTAATCCTCAGCGCACGTTTGATTATGCAGTAGCCCTGCGCTGGCAAGGCAAAAAGGTGACGTGTCCGCGCTGCGGCTCTACCGAGCACTCCTTCATTTCGACGCGCCGCATCTGGTTCTGCAAGGGATGTAAAAAACAATTTACGGTCAAAGTCGGAACCATCTTTGAGGACTCCGCGCTCGGCATGGATAAGTGGATGACTGCCGTTTGGCTTATTGTGAACTGCAAAAACGGAATCAGCTCCCACGAAGTGGGCCGCGCTCTCGGCGTCACACAAAAGTCCGCATGGTTTATGTTGCATCGGATTCGGCTGGCAATGAAAACTTCTGCGTTTCTCTCGAAACTTGGCGGCGAAGGCAAGGAAATCGAAGCGGACGAGACGTTTATTGGCGGTGCGGCTCGCTTCATGCACAAAGCAAAGCGGGAGCTTGTCATCACGGCGAGAGGCTCGAAGGACAAAGCTGCTGCATTCGGCATTCTGGAGCGCGGCGGCGAAGTCCGCACATTCGCGGTTCCGAATCGCCGGAAACGCTCTCTGCAAACCGAAATTAGGAGACACGTCACACCAAACAGTTTCCTTTGTACCGATGCGCTGCTGTCCTATTGGGGGCTGCGTCCTGATTACGCACATGAAGTGATTGACCACGCTCGCAGCTATGTGCGTGGGCGCGTACACACGAATGGATTGGAAAACTTTTGGAGCCTCTTGAAGCGCGGGATCAAGGGAACATATGTCAGCATTGAACCGTTCCACCTGTCCCGTTATCTGGACGAGGCCACGTTTCGGTACAACAACCGAAGGCTCCCGATGGGAGATGCTGGCCGATTTGTGATTGCTATGAGCCACGTTTTCGGTCGCCGCCTCACTTACGCTCAACTGACTGGAAAGGATACAGATTCGCTACACCAATAAAAGGCAGGGAAGGGGCAAGCGTAAAGCGCCCTAATCCTTGCCTTTTTGCACTGTTGTTGCTTCGGACTTTGGGACACGGAAAAGCCCCTTCATCGTATTCTCAAAGTGGCGCCTTGCATCCGGCCCCTCTTTACATTCCGCTTTCATTTTTTGCTTTTTCACCCGCTTAGGTTTCAGCATTTCATCCTCATGGAAAGTTAATAATCGCGCGATGGAGCCACTCTCCGGCTGTCTGGTTACAGATAGATTCCACCCCATTATTTTCGATGGCCGTAAGGGCAAAAACGCTTCCGAATAGCAGTTCGGAGAAACGATCTCCTGCCTCCGGAACGTGGAAGAATAGCCATCCCTGATCGGGAACCAAGGTGCTCAACGGTGGTGATGTGCTCTTTGCATGGGGCAAAGCAATATCTGGAATCGGGTCTAATTGCTCGGTAGTCGGGTATGGATCGAACGTATTCAAAGAGTTCAGCAAGAGTTGAGCGCGCCTAAATTCCGTACTGCGAGACTCTTCCTCAAATCTAATCGGCTCCTTGATTGGATTTACATATCCGGTTCCCCACCGCCCGTTGTCTCGTTGCAGGATAAGTTTCCAATCTTTCAACGTCGCCGGGGGGCCATCCACCTTGATACGCAAAAGAATTAACTGTGTAGACCTTGAGTTTCGCTGGACTCCGAAATAACCTTCGATGATTCTGATTGTTAAATTTTGAGGCTGTGGACTTGCTGTTTGGGACTGAATATTGATTCTGTGAACTGCTTTGTAAAACCATAACAACAAAAAGCATCCACCGACAATCAGAAGGAAGACCCACAGTGCATTTAAGAAGATCGTAGCGTTCATTTGCCGCGTCCTCGCATAATCCCTGAGCGCCACGGCAAGCGCGAGAACGACGGCAAGGATGATGCCCCCGCCCGCGTGTTCCAGCATCCGCCAGACAGAGAAGTCTTTAGACATGGCCGATAGTATGCCAGAACCAGTCTTGTGTGTCTAGTATGTTGTTGCCAAGGTATCCGTTCTAATCGCAACAAAAGTGAGGGTCTGAAATTACGCAAAAACGAAACAAAAGCGAAAAGTAGCTCATGTTGTAGCGCCGCCCTGTCCCGAGCGTAGTCGAGGGGCATCTTGGCGGCGGGGTTCTCCGGGCGAGAACCTCAATGCTCTTTGACAACTGAATAGCAATCGGCGTCCGCGGCTCGGCGATCTTGTCGGACTTCCGACCTCCGAACTCTGACCTCCGACCACTCGCCACCGGCCAGTGTTTCCTTGTATCCTACTTCCGCTGCGGCGAACGAACCCGCGGCGCGCGAGGTCTGGTGGCCAAGCCGAAGGTCCTCTCGACGCATAAACTGTTCCCCGCGGCGCGCACGATTCTGGACGCGCAGTTCGACGCGGAATACTGGACGGGTCGCGAGGGCATACCGCGCCCCGAACTCCTCGCGCGCGTCGCCGATAAGGACGCGCTCGTCTGCCTCCTTTCGGACAAGGTGAACGCCGAACTGCTCGCCGCTGCGCCCAAGCTGCGCATCGCCGCAACCGTTTCCACCGGCTACGACAATATTGACCAGGACGCCTGCACGCGCCGCCACGTCGTCGCAACGCATACTCCCGGCGTTCTCGAGGACACCGTCGCCGATTTTGCCTGGGCGTTGCTGCTAGCGATTGCGCGGCGCCTCGTTGAAGCCGACGCTTGGCTCCGCTCGGGCGTCTGGCCCGGCTGGGACCTCGATCAATTTGCAGGCGCGGACGTTTGGGGCAAGACGCTCGGCATCGTCGGCTTCGGGCGGATCGGCCAACTGGTGGCGCAGCGCGCGCTCGGGTTCAAAATGCGCGTGCTCTACGTTAATCAGAACCGCGCGCCGCTCGACACCGAAAAAGAGCTGCGCGCCGAGTTCACGGATCTCGACCGTCTGCTCCGCGAGTCCGATTTCGTCTCGTTGCATGTGCCGCTGCTCCCCGCCACGCGCCACCTGATCTCCAAGGAAAATCTCGCCAAGATGAAGCCGACGGCCTTTCTCATCAATACCGCGCGCGGCCCGGTGGTTGACGAAGCCGCGCTCGCCGAAGCGCTCGAAAAGAAAATCATCGCCGGGGCCGCGCTGGACGTTTACGAGCACGAGCCAAAAGTGCGTCCCGCGCTGCTTGCGTGCAAGAATGTGGTGCTCGCGCCCCACATTGCCAGCGCCTCGCTCGAAACCCGCACCCGGATGGCCGTCATGGCCGCTTCCGGTGTCGCCGCGCTTTTCCGGGGCGAGCGGCCCGCAAACGTTCTCAACCCTGGCGCCTTGGACGCGACATCGATATCATAAAAAGGAGACTTGCCATGCCTCTGGTCACTCGCAATCACTCGAAGTTGACTCTCGAAGGAGCGCGCGCGGTGATGGCCGCCGCCCATCGGCGCGCCGAAGAAATCCGCGTCCCCATGGACATCGCTGTGGTGGACGAAGGTGGGCTCTTGCTGGTCTTCGAGCGCATGGACGGCGCCAAACCCGCGTCCGTCGCTATCGCCCTGGTGAAGGCGCAGGCGGCCGCGGTGCGATGCGCGCCCACAGGCCCCAGCAAGAGCGGCGACCAAGTGAATCTGGCGATCGCGCTCGGGCTCGCGGCGGTGTGTCCCTCGCAGCAAATTCCCATCCGAGGTGGCGTCCCTTTGATTGTGGATGGCGAGGTGATCGGCGCGATCGGCGTGAGCGCCGGAAGCGAGGACGAAGATCTCGACGTCGCGCGCGCTGGCGCCGCGGCCCTCGAAAAGGCGTGAAAGAAATCGCGGAGCGCGTCTTCCGCGAGGCCCTCGCGGCCATCAGCATTCCCGAAGCGATGGAGAAATGCCTCGCCCGCAGCGGCTCCCGCATTCGTGCCGGCGACGCCACATTTGATCTGCGTGAGTTCCGCGAAATTGTGTCCATCGCCTTTGGCAAGGCTGCTCCCGCGATGGCGCTTGCCTTGAACGAGCTGCTCGCGCCGGAATTTTCGCCCACAGGAATTCTCGTCGCGCCTAGCGCGCCGCGGTCCGCGCCTCCGGGCTGGAGGATTGTCGTTGCCGGGCATCCTGTGCCGAATGCCGAAAGTTTCGCCGCAGGCCGCGCGATCTTGGATCTCCTCGCGCGCTGCGACGAGCGCAAGCTGATTTTCTTCCTAATTTCGGGCGGCGGCTCGTCTCTCGTCGAGCAGCCTCTCGATCCAGCCGTCACGCTCGATGATTTCGCTCGGCTGCACTCCGTCCTGGTCACAAGTGGCGCGCCCATCGTCGAAATCAACACCGTGCGCAAGCACGTCTCCGCGATCAAGGGCGGACGCCTGGCCGCAGCTGCGCCCCGCTCGGTGAAAATCGCTCTCGCCGTCAGCGACGTGCCCGAGGGACAGGAATCCTCCATCGCCTCCGGCCCGACTCTGCCGGACGCTTCCACACTTCACGACGCGCAGCGCATCATTCGCCATCACGGCCTTCTCGAAAAATCGCCGCCATCGCTTCGCGCCGCCTTGGAGAACAATTCCCTTCCCGAAACGCCGAAGCCCGGCGACCCTGCCTTCGCGCACGCGCATTTCGCGGTGTTGCTCGGCCCGCGCGATCTGTTGCACGCCGCTCACGTCATCTGCGAGGCTCGTGGCTTCATCTGCCTTTGCGACAATTCCGTGGACGATTGGCCCATCGAGAAGGCCGCCGAGCATCTCTTGGCGCAGCTCGAAGCGCAGAAGCGTGCGAATCCTGATGCGCCCGTGGCCGTGTTATCGGTCGGTGAACTAAGCAGCCCGGTCACAGGCGACGGCGTCGGCGGACGCAACTCCGCGTTCGCGCTTTGCTGCGTCCCCAAAATCGCCGGCCGAAACATCACTGTGCTCAGCGCGGGAACCGACGGCATTGACGGCAATAGCCCTGCCGCCGGTGCTGTCGCCGACGGCGAAACGTTCGCACGTGCGCCCGCCGCCGGTCTCGATCCCAGCGATTGTTTCCACCGCAGCGACTCCTATAATTTTTTCGCTGCGCTCGGCGATGCCATCGTCACCGGGCCCACCGGCAACAATCTTCGCGACCTCCGCGTGCTTCTCATGCCATGAATCTCACCGCCAACCTGACGAGCACTGGTACCATTCCCGCATGACGATTTGGACCTGGCTCGCGGCCGTCGTTCTGTTCATGCACTTGCCGATTCCGCTCTACTGGTTCGTGCTGCATCCGAATGTCAATTTCTGGAGGACTCGCCCGAAAGCTGGCCTCCTGACGGGCTTTCTTCTTTCTTGGCCCCCGGTTACGGCTTTCCTGGTGCTCTACCACAGAAGCTTATTCCGCCATGCGCGGCCGGCGTCGTGGAGCGTCGCCTGCGGTTTCGCGCTCATCGCGTTCGAAGGATGGATTTTCTGGCGGGTGAAGAGCGGGTTGGGCGGGGCGCGTCTTGTCGGGAAGACGGAACTTTCCGGCGGCGGAGAAATCGCGCGCGGCGGGATTTACGCGCGCGTGCGGCATCCGCGCTACACAGGATCGTTTCTGGCCATCGTGGGCGCATGTCTTCTGGCCGGGACGCGCGCCATGTGGATCGTCGCCGCGGCGTGGATGGCGCTGGCTCTCGCGGCGATTGCGCTCGAAGAGCGCGAGCTCCGCGCGCGCTTCGGGGCCGAGCATGAGGATTATTGCCGCCGCGTGCCGCGCTTCATCCCGCGCTTCAGCATATCGCCGGACCTCCCGCGGTAATGCCCATTCATCGGAAGCATATGGGTGCTGTTCTAGAAAGTGAGGATGATTGCAAAACGAAAGCTGATCAGCAATCACGTTCTCAATCGGGATTTTTGAATGCCATGTACTTCCCAAAATTCTTCTTCAACTCATCCCCTTGACTACTGAACCATAGCAACGCCTCTTTTCTCTGGTTCCTTGAGTCCTGGTCTACGGCATCTTCAAACACATGTACGTCTGCTGCTTTTACGCAGTGATGTCAGGCCCGAACAAAAACCCACCTTCTCTTGTTTCCCACAGGAACTTAGCAAGGCCGTCGCTGCCAATCTTGGCTTCTCCGAGAACAGTTGCGATTAGCTCCCCGGCACCGTTGAAAACCTTGATGCGCTTGTCCAAAAGGGCCAAGCGAAACTGGTTTCTATTCGTCTTGTGCTGTTGCAACGCGATGCCATTCGCAAGCAACGCGATGACAGGCGTAAGCAACGCAGAAAAGACTCTCACTACTTTTCCCCAGTCAACCAAACACAAGTTCGCAATCACGGGATGTCTCTCCCCACACCGAGCCGCGAATCGAAATACGGGGATTGTGGACGGCGTGCCACTCAATTGGCGAGAACAGGAAAAAAGCTTCTTCAAGGGTAATCTCTTGAAAAACCAAACCGATTGTAACCCAAGAAGTCTTCGGCCCGTTCGGCTCGCGGGATACCTGCTGGTGGAATCCCGAGGAACGGGCCATCTACGATTTCGTCTGCAGCGCCGAAAAACTTAAAACAAGGAAGGTCGGATATCTCGTTGAAAAGATTGGTCGGGGCGAGTGGATTTGAACCACCGGCCTCCCGGTCCCGAACCAGATGCCAAGCCTTGTTGAAATCTATGGATTCTTGTTGATTCTAAGTAATTGCTGTTGAATCGTTTGTGGCTCGCTTGTTGAAGTCTGTTGAATCTTGTTGAAGCTGGGTGCTTTCGCAGCTACAATTTTATCTATATCGGCGGAAGAGCTAAACTCCATAGGCTGCGGCGGGAAGGTTGCCATGAATATTTCACTGAGTCCGGATCTCGAACGGCTCATCGCTGAGAAGGTTCGCAGCGGTCGCTATCGGTCTGCCGACGAAGTCGTGCGTCAGGGTCTTGCCTTGCTCCAGGCAAAAGACACTGAAACTCATCCTGTCGCAGTGAATTCGGAGCCGCTGGCCGATATTTTTGCAAAGATCGCTAGCGAAGTGCCCGACAGCGAGTGGGCACAAGTTCCTCCTGATTTGTCCAAGAATGTCGATCACTACCTTTATGGAACCGAAAAGACATCCGGATGAGGCGGGTCTTCGCCGATACGAGCTACTGGATTGCCTTGCTCAACCCGCGTGACGAGCTTCACGAAAAAGCGGTGGCGGCCTCGCGGTTCGGCCCTGCGGACCAGCTTGTAACGAGCGAAATGGTTCTGACAGAGGTCCTGAACAGTTGCAGCGCACGCGGTGCACGTCTGCGTCAAGTCGCCGCGAAACCAATAGAAGCGTTGCACGCGAATCTCAACCTAGAGATCTTTCCGCAGACCAGTGAGAAATTCGACAAAGCGCTCTACCGATACAAGAACATGGCCGACAAGAGTTGGAGTTTCAAGGATTGCGCGAGCTTCTTGATTATGGAAGCGGAGGATTCTTGCGGAGGTTCCCCTGTCGGTAACACTCCGGTGGATGGAGTTTTTAGGACGGACGTCCGATCGTTCGCCGAGATTCTGTTTGTTAGTGAAATCGAGGATGGTGCTCTAATTTGAGGTTTAAATCACTCAAGAGTGATATAAACGAAGGTTATAGTGGAGCCGTGCATTTTGGGGAGTCGTTGCTATATTTCTACAGCGCCACACTTCCTGACCATCCAGCTAAACGCCGCACCGTGCTCAATCTTGCCCATCTCATGCGGACAACATGGAGCATTCCTCGTGTGGTCCGGCGACGCGGAATCACTTTCGAGTTAGATCTCAATGATGCTGTCCCTCGTTCAATCTTCTATCTTGGTTACCATGAGCGCTGGGAAACGCGCTGGTTGGAGCAGGTGCTTGCACCTGGTTGGACTGTTTTGGACGTCGGCGCTCATATCGGCTACTACAGCCTGCTGTGCGCCAGAGGCGTAGGCCCTAAGGGTTCGGTTTATGCTTTTGAACCATGCCCATCTACATTCGCTCGTCTGTGCCGCAATCTTGATCTCAACCCCAGCCTGAAGGTACATCCGCAAGCAATGGCCCTGGCTGACCGCACGGAATATCTGTGTATGACAGAGGCTGACGCGTCCAACACTGGCACTTCCTATATGAAGGATAAGGCCTCAAGCAGCTCTGGAATTCCTGTCACTACGCTTGATGAATTTGTGCGCGAGCAGCGGCTCACACGAGTCGACTTCATCAAGGCCGATGTAGAAGGCTATGAGATGAAGGTGCTGGCAGGCGCTGACGAAACGCTGGCCAGATTCTCTCCACGTCTGATGATCGAGGTAAACCCCGATGCGCTCATTCGTTTCGGTGCCTCGGCCGAGGATATGATACGCGCGCTGCGCGCTCGCAAATATTCGATCTATGAGTCTGCATGGCGAGGACTGCGACCTTTCAAGCGATTGCCTCCCCCCGGTAAATATACCAACCTCATCGCCCTAGCAGAGAATGCAAGCTAAATGAAGTTTGAAAACCGTGTCCGCACCGCAGAAGGCGAAGAAAAAGAGATGCGATTTTGTACCGGGTAGAATGAGTGCCTGTGCCCCGCAAAAATTCGATTAATGCATTGGTATCGCTCCTCGATCCGTTCAAGCGGCCCGCCTCTCCCATCTGTACTCGTGATGGAGTCCACCCAAGATTGCCGTGGCTACAACGTGGCGATCAATCGGAACGTGGTGTCCGCAAGGTTCGACCCATTCAAAGCCCGCTCTTGGATCGGGAATGCCTGGCCGTATGATCAAAAAATTCATCTATGGTTAGGCAAGTGCTATCCGGCTGTGAAATCAATGTTTTCCCGATGGAACTCAAACCTCTCGAGGTGCAATAGGTGATCGGCCGTTTCACCATTGACCAGCACTGTGTCAAGAATGCCACATTCTCCCAACTCAATATGTCCAACAAGCTGACCGAGATCAGATGAAAGGATGAAAGAAGGATGCCGCCTCGCTTTTAGGGGCAAGCCCTTCGTTCTCAACTCGATGCCTGCCTAAAATCCCCAACGTACGGAATTTTTGCGGAGGCGGATGCCATCCGATTCATGCTAGCCTGTGGAAAACTGTAAGCTATGCTATTTCAACTCGTTCGAGTTTTTTGACCATACGGCAATCAATTCGAACCAGTAGTTCCGTTTGTTTTACGAAGTGCACCTCGCGATTAGTTTGGGAGAACATCGCAGCTAGTTTAGGCCGTTGGGAGACTGGAACAGGAGAGAGGAGCATTTAGATATGGTGAATTCCCGCCAATTGGGCCGGAAAATCGAGGTTTCTACCAGAATGACAAGAACAGAGAGAAATTCGAAGACTGGTTGGCGGAGGATCCAGTCTCGAGCGAACTCTTCTCTGCCAAATTCCCTGCTAACAGGGAAAAATACAGGGAATATTCCGCAATCACTCGCAACCTCTAGGAGGTAAGTCTTTACAAGGGGCTACCTTAGCGGGGAAATCTGCCTTCTTGCGATGTATCGAAACAGGGATCGAACAGGGAATGAACAGCGAAAGCAAATTCCCTGTTACGAGGTTTGTAGCGAGATGGGGGCGTTTGTCGACCTTCTATTCTCCTGGCAAACCTACCTGCCTCATCGAGAAACCAATTGAATCGCTCGGGATTAGAACAAAGATGACATTTCCTGGAGGAAGTAGCACGATTAGGTTATGGCTACTCAAAATCAAGAACAGTCTTACAGAATGTGCCGGGGCAACGATCCTATAACCCTGCGAAAAATCAACGAGCGGAATCGGCAATTCTGGCTTGAGCAGTCCAAGTTGAGGATTGAGCGGATATCCAACGAACTTATATTCCATCTGGCCACGATCGACATGCGTCAGGAGAGCACCAGAGGGATTCCGTTAAACCGCCAAAAGTCCATTGAGCTAGCCCTGGAAGACGCGGAAATGACTGACCGGACCGAGTTTTTGTACCACGGCGAATGAGAGAGTTTACATCACAGCCTCAGGCTGTGAAACCGAGTTCGTTGGAACCAGGGGGCTATAGGCCGCCGGCGCCGGCGGCCTATAGC
>Ga0187817_10000040_pt1 | contig 36563 bp, 34 predicted proteins | sample NC_wetland_sal_i_17_FD_132431 | JGI IMG/M metagenome (GOLD analysis project Ga0187817, IMG submission 132431) | Wetland sediment microbial communities from Neuse River Estuary, North Carolina, USA - SO4_2 | ecosystem: Environmental > Aquatic > Freshwater > Wetlands > Sediment | place: USA... | reverse complement strand
GGACGGCCCGGAGCATTCAGTCCGGCCAGAAACATCTGATAGATTTCCGCCACCTTCTCGATCGCCTGGTCCTGCCCCACAATCTTCCGGCGTAGGGCTGACTCAAAGTCACGGGCGTCGTTGCTGCGGCGGCTAGGGTCAAGGACGGTTGCAAGGTTCGTTCTCATCGCGTCAGGCCCTGGTTTCCTTTCCGGAAGCTGCATTTTTTCTGGGAACCTGCTCATTTCTGTTGACTTGGTGACCAAGCGGGAAAAAGGCTGCCTTTCCCCTCCCGCTTGCCTACCTTGTGCAAGCCGTTAGCCATCTTCACTGACGCCCTGTAATTCCCCGTTTCTCATCGTTTTAGATGCGGCTAGCCCGTCTTAGGACGGGCCGGTCGGGTTAACCACAGTTTCCCCAAGAGCAATAGTTTGCAGACTGCGGGAACTTTCACTCAGCGCCCTGAACAACCCTTCGTCCATGTCCGGTAGGCCGTAGGCCGCTGGCCGGACGTAACTGGCGGCCACCCTTATCGCATCAGACAATCGGAAGCGGATTTATATCTGGGAGAATGCCTTTGTCCCTATCCTTGACGACCCGACTTTCAACGACTTGCAGGCTGCGGAAAAGTTCGAATTTCGTTTCCGGGCATCGCTTTAGCGATGCCGTAAGCTCCTCAAAATCAGAAGCCCTTTTCGTGGCTGGAACGAGTGAGCCCAGACTCTCTACAGCGAGCGCTTCCGCCTTCCTGTTTCGCTTCGCACTGGTCGCTTTAGGCCTCTTTGCCCTGCCCGCTGCTGGAGAACAAAACCCCCGCGGCGTCCAGGTCGTGCAGGTGAAAGCCGATGCCACCAAGAAACCCGAATCCCCCGTGCCTGCCTTGATTATTGCGCCACCGGGTTCCGCGCTTTATGTCGCCCAGCGCGGAGACAGCATCCCATCCGTCGCCCGCAAAAATCTGAAGCGGACCAAATACCTCACTTCGGCGGAACTGGCCGATGCCATCCGCGAAGCCAACCACAACCGGCAAGGGGTCTTCCTCAAGTCCGGAGAGCAGATCATCATCCCCGGAATTCTGGAATCGCCAATTGTAGAGAAAACGGTCCCAGTTGCAAGAGATTTCGAGGTCCGAGCCATTTACCTGACAGGCGTAATGGCTGGCAGCGATCATGGCGTGCGCATCATCAAGCATTGGCGGGAAGTCGGCGGCAACTCGGTTGTCTTCGATATCAAGGATAGCGACGGTATCGTCAATATCGCTTTCGACCACCCGCTAGCCAGCGGACAGCGCCACTACATTCCCGACCTGCCCAAGTTCGTTCACTTCCTGCATTCCGAAAACATGCACGCCATCGCTCGCATAGCCATCTTCCGAGATGAGCACTTGGTCACAAGCCATCCCGAGCTCGCCGTCAAGTCTCATAGCACCGGCCAGCCCTGGCGCGAGAACGGTAAGCTGGTCTGGACCGACCCCTCCAACCCCAGGGTGCAAGACTACGACATTGCCCTGGCCAAGTTCGTAGCCCAGTCCGGCGTCGATGAAGTGCAGTTCGACTACGTCCGCTTTCCCGCCGAAGGCGACCAGAAAGATGCCCTGTTCGCCTACCAGACTGCGAAGGAGCCTCTAATTAACACGAGCTGTCATCCTGAGCGAAGCGAAGGACCTATGCATTCGCCCGCACCACCAGCGGCGTTAAAGGGAATTTCTGCCAGTGCGAATTTCACGCCCTGCAAGGACTCGATCAGAGCCTCTGAGAACCCAAAACAGCGCTCGGAAGTAATCGCCGATTTCCTCCGGCGCGCCTATGACCAGATCCATCCCACCGGCGCCCTGTTCTCGCTCGATGTCTTCGGAGTCATGGCTTGGCAGCGTCCCGTCGATCTTGCGCATACCGGACAGGACATCGTAACCATGGCCAAACACTGTGACGTGCTCTCGCCTATGATCTATCCGTCGCACTTCTTCGGTATGGACGGCATCGCGCGCCCCGGTGACGCACCAGAACATTTCATCGGCGAGTCCATGGATCGCTTCAAACTGATCACCAAAGACAGTCGAGTGGTAATACGCCCCTGGCTGCAAGCCTTTGCCTGGCGCACCAAGACCTACTCGCCCAAGTACGTTGAAATTCAAACCGAAGTAGCGAAACAAAAAGGCGGCATCGGCTTTCTTTTCTGGAACGCCAATAACGATTATTCAAAGCCCTACGCCGCCATGCCCGAAATGCGCGCCGCCAAGAACAAAGACCGCTACTTCCGTGGAGACGAAGTAGGATCCAAGCCAGAATTGCCCGCAGCCGCCCCGGTTGTCTCTACGGCAACGCCCGTTAGCACTCCCAACACGAATGCGGAGACTGGGCCTGCCTCATCTTCCAGCGACTCCACCCACCACGCTCAGAAAATCTGGCGGCACTAACCGGCTGCATCAATGAGGCTGTTTCCTTAATTTCCGCCGGATATCGGGCCAAAACTCCTTAACCACCAGCGTAAGCGTGTCATAGCCCACCTGCGATCCCCAGACGCTGGCGGTATTCCTAAAGGTACGGTCACTGGCCGTGTAGGTGGGGCCGTGGGCGGTATACAGCAACGTGCGGCCGGGATGGTAACTGTACGTTGAAATGGCGGACGCGATGGCGGCGCCAACAATTTCGGAGTAGTTGAATTGATTGGTTCCGGAGTCGGTGCGAGTTACGAAGATCCGGCTGACGGAATATCCGGTGCGATCAAAGAAACTGCCGTGGCCCGACTGAAAGTAGCGCGGATCCTGATGGAGCACCGAGGGAAAAATCGCGCCCACAAAAAAATTCTCGATGGTGCCGTCGGCAGCGTAGGCGCCAAAGCGCTTGCCGTACCCCGCGGCGCCCTGTCCGAAACCGGGTTCGCTGTTTTCGGCTTGGCTGATACCCGAGAGCGCGCCGTACCAGACAATCTGTATGGGATCGAACGAGCCGCGGGCGACAACCGCGTATTTTTGTCCGTTAGTCAGGGGTGGGACTTGGCCGGCATTTTCCAAGGTCAAGAAGTTGGGTAGTGCATAAAAGAGACGGTCTTTAGACGTGCCGGACGGTTGGCTGTCCTTTCCCTTACTCTGGGTTTGATCCTTCAGTTGGGCCGTTTGGTCCACTGACGGTTTGGCTGGCGGCGCGTCTTGCGCGGGACAAAAAGTCACGGCGACCGACAGCCACACGATCCATGAGAACGCAAGCGCGAAATGAGCAGGTTTCAAGATGATTAGCTCCAAATTCAGCTGGTTGATAATTCTCCCAATACAAGGTAATGGGTTCACATTTGGCATTATGGATGGCGATGCAGTACGTGCGTGGCAATATCTGGCCAGAACTCGCGGAACGTGTTGGTCAGGGCGTCCCGTCCCATCGCCCATCCGTACTTGACGGCAAGTGCTCCACCTGTACGGTCGTGGCTGGGGTAGTAGGTCGTTGAGATACCTTGCGCCATGGCGCGCCCAAAGACCTCAGAAGCATTAAAGGTGTTGTGTCCGTGGTAATCAGGCGTGATGAGAATGCGAGACGCCGCATAGATGCCGCGTTTCAAGAAGCTGCCCTCACCCTTGGCATAGTAACGCTCGTCCTCATGAAGAACAGTGGGCAAGGCAAAAATCACCAGGTAATTTCCGTCCGTCTTATCGACAAAGCCACGCCAGTAGTATCTGCCGAAGCCGTCGACGCCCTTTCCCAGTTGCGGGTGTGCATTCGTGCTCTCTGCCAAAAGTGAGGTAATGCCCACAAAGATAAATGACGAGTAGTCAAAGCTGTTCTGAGTTGCAATCTTGAAGGCTTGTTTGGGGGTTGGCGGCGGCGGAATCGCTCCCGCACTGACCGCACGGTAATTGGGCATGACGCCGAGAATCCGTTTGGGCTGCTGTTTCGACGTGGGGACTTCGGCTTGCGCGCCGGACTGGCTTGGAGCGTCGGGCAGGTCGGGACTGCCGGACTTGGCCGGCGGTAGCGGCGTTTGAGTAGTAGGGGGCGGTTGTGGCGCGGGTTGGGTCGTCTGGCTCGGGTCGGGCGTCTGGGTTCCCGCGGCGCTCGGGGTCTGGCAGAAAACAGCCGTTGTTGTCAGGCAGATCAGCAGGCAGGCAATTGCAAAATGCGTGCGTTTCAAGTTAGTTTTGGCTCCAATGCAGGCGATTCTAGGTACCTTGCCGAGAGCGGATTCAATGGGTAGCTACTTGGATTCTGCGCTCAGTTTCCCCCACGCGCTCGAGCGTGATTTCCACGTTCCGATCGCGTTCGAAGCGAGGAAACTTCTCTCCCCACTCTATCAGTAAGATGCAGTTCGGGGCGAGCAGGTCATCAAGGCCCAGAGTTTCCAGGTCACGCTCGCTGTCGATCCGGTAAAGGTCAACGTGGTACAGGGTGGTGCGGGGTCCTCGGTATTCGTGGATAAGTGTGAAAGTAGGGCTGGTCACGTCCTCGGCGAGCGCGGCTTCGAAGCCTTCCGCGATCCCCTTCACTAACGTCGTCTTTCCCGCCCCCAGGTCACCGCGCAGCAACACGATGAGAGGGGGAGACATTTCGACGGCAAGCTTCCGCCCGAAAGTGATCGTCTCCTCGGCGGAGTGAGTGATGATCTGGCTCGTCATCCTGGGAGGGTCTAGTATAGCGAAGCGGAACTGAAGGCAGGTCTCAGAAAACCACAGCTGATTTTGCCTTTCCTAAGACCTGACACCTGACACCTGACACCTGACACCTAAGGCCTGCTTCTCAGAATCCCGGCGTCCGCAGTTGCTCGGATATTGGGTCCAGAAAGTTGCGATCCAGGGCGGACTCGAGCGCCATGCGCAGCTTGCGGTGGTCATCGTCTCCCAGGGCAATAAAGCGGAAGGGCTGAAAACACGCACTCTGAAACTTGCGCGTCGGGTGCAGCATTTCGGCCATGCCGTGGATGGCGCCCGATCGGGTGTGGAACGCGATTTCGACGAAGTCTCCGGTGGAGAGCTCATGCTGCAACTGCAGCAACCCGCCGGTGACGGAGATGGTTTGTAGTTTCGCGCGTGCCCGCTGGCCGCCTTCGGCCATTACTGCTGCCGCGACTGATCCATGGAGTTGTAGACGGGGCGAACGTTGATTTTCATTGGATTGGGGGAAATGGGTCATAGCCGATTGGACTATGCCATGCTGCGGGCCATTATGGGAGATTACGAAAGCACCTGTACACGAGCGTATGCTTCAAGGATCAGGCCGATCAGGTCCTGCCAGTTGCCAGGGTTTGCGATAATAAGGCTAGTAACTTTTCTGGCATATGCCCAGAGAGTACCTTAGTTCAGTAGGCCATTGATAAGACAAAGTTTGCGCGATGTGAGGGCTCAGAGATATGCGTATTGCTAAAGTGGCGGGATTTCGTGTTGCTGTGGCGGCGGTTTGCTTGTTGGGAGCGTTGCTGACGGGCTGCTCGCGCGATCCGAACGTCCGCAAGCAGAAGTACCTGGAGAGCGGCCAGCGCTACTTCGACAAGGGCCAGTACCGGGAAGCCGCGATTCAGTTCCAGAATGCCATTCAGGTGGATTCGCGCTTTGCCGACGCCCACTACAAGCTGGCGCTGACGGCGATGAAGCTGCAACAATGGCCAAGCGCCTTCCAGGAGCTGACCAGGACCGTCGAACTGCAGCCGGACCAATATGCCGCGCACCTTGACATGGCCAACCTGCTGATCCTCAGCCGCCAATTCAATGACGCCAAACCGCATCTGGATTTGCTCGTGCAAAAGCAGCCCGACAACCCCGACGTCTATATCGCACGGGCTAACTATGACGCCGGTATGAATAACACCACTGCGGCACTGGCGGACATGCAGAAGGCGTTGCAACTGGATCCTAACCGCTCCGATTCCTATCTGAGTCTGGCCATGTTCCAGATGCACGGGCAACAGTGGGACGCGGCGGAGGCGAGTTTCAAGAAAGCGGCCGAACTCAGTCCCAAGTCCACGAATGCGCTGCTTGCTCTGGGAAACTTCTACCAAGCGCGCGGACGATTCCCCGAGGCGGAGCAGCTGTTCCGGCGAGCGATCGATTCCGCCAAGAACGATCCCAACCCCAGACTTGCCCTTGCCGGCCTGTACATTGCTCAGAACAAGCTCGGGCAAGCCGAGGATTTCCTGCGCCAATCGAAGCAGGATTTTCCGAACGATTCGGTGGGCTACCGTATGCTCGGCGATTTCTATTTTGCCAATAACCAGCTCGACAAAGCCATCGCCGAATATGCCGCGCTCTATCGGGACCATGCCAAAGACATGACGGTCAAGAAGAATTACATTCAACTGCTCATCCTGAAAGACCGGTTCGACGATGCTCGCAAGCTGAATGACGAAATTTTGAAGGCAAAGCCGGATGATTCCGAAGCCCTGGTTTACAAAGGAGAGATCGACCTCCGCGGCGGCAAGACCAACGACGCCGTTAATGCGCTGCAAGCCGCATTGAAGAGCGATCCCGATAATGCGCTGGCGCATTATCAGCTCGGCCTTGCTCTCGACCAGCAAGGCAGCACCAACCGGGCAGAAGGCGAATGGCGCAATGCCGTTCGACTGCGTCCTGACTTGGTCGAAGCGCACCGGGCGTTGGCGGGCGTGGCCATCCACCGCAGTGATGCCGCGGCCCTCGGGCAGGAAGCGGACCAGATTATCGCCTTGCAGCCCGCTTCACCCGACGGATACCTGCTGCGCGCGGTGGCTGACATCGCTCGCAAGCAGTTCGCATCCGCGGACCAATATATTAAGCGGTCTCTGGAGAAGGCGCCCAACAATCCAGCCGCGTACGTGCAGTTGGGCAACCTGCGGATGGCGCAGAACCAGCAAGCCGAAGCGCAAAAAGCCTACCAGCAGGCGCTGGATCAGGATCCGAATTCCATCGAAGCGCTGGGGGGCGTGCTCAACGTAGACCTGGCGCAGAAGCAGTCGGACCGGGCCATCGCTACGGTCAAGACGCAGCTCTCCAGGTATCCCAAGAACGTTGGGTTTCACATCGTCCTGGGCCAGCTTCTGATGGAACAGAAAAGGGATCTGGCGGGAGCGGAAGCGGAATTCCAACAAGCGTCGGATCTTGATAAGAAGAACACCGACGCGCTGGTTAAGCTCGGCGTAGTGCAGAACCTACGCGGCAACAGCGATCAGGCGCTACAAACTTTTCTGGATGGGGCCAAGATCAGTCCCAAGGAGACCGCTTTCTACCTGTTTGCGGGTGGTATCTACTTGAACCGGCAGGATTGGGACCACGCTAGGCAGCAGTACCAGAAGGTGCTTGAGATTCAGTCGGACAATCCGCTAGCCTCCAACAATTTGGCCTACGTGATGCTGCAGCAGGGTGGCAATGTGGACGTTGCTTTCGCCATGGCGCAGACCGCGCGGCGGCAGCTTCCGGATAATCCGAGCGTCGCGGATACGCTGGGCTGGGCTTTCTACAACAAACACGTCTATACATCTGCCGTTAACCTGTTCAAGGAAGCGGTCAAGAAGGATCCGGACAACGCGATCTTCAACTACCACCTGGGACTCGCTTATGCCAAGACCGGTCAGGCCGCGCTCGCCCGGCAACAACTGGACCGCGCGGTGAAGCTCAAGCTGAATTCCCCGGAAGTTGAGGAACTGCGACGGGCAGTGGAGCAAGCTAAGAGCTAGTGTCGCGTCGCACAAGTTCATGGCATAACTCTGCGCTGCATGAACTCGAAATCAAAGCCCTCGACGAGACTTCGTGATTTTCCTCTGGTCAAGCTGATGGCTGACGTCTGCTCTACACCGGCAGTTCTTCCTGCGCCCATCCGTCCGCTGCTTCAAGCTTAGTCTCGGCGGCGAGATCCAGAACCAGCTTTTCCAGGATCAGCCGCTTGCCCGGAGGATTCGAACGCAGTGCCAAGTCGGCTTTCGCCACCAGGCGAATCGAGCGCGTCAACTCCCGCTTCGATTTGTAGCGACGCGCCTGCCGAATGATGTCGTCGGCGGCAAACGGCGGCACGCGGAATCCCTGCCACAAGGCCGCCCAGAGCATGCGCTGGTCGCGCACGTTTCGCTCCAGGATGATCAGCATCTGGCGGAAAGTCTTGGCCAGCATATAGAGATGGCCAATCGCGGCTTCTTCGCCATCGCCGGTCGAAAGCAGCGCATCGAGGACTTCGAGCGCCCGCCCGCGATCTTTGGAAGAAATCGCATCGGTCAACTCATACAGCGATCGCTGCTTCGCTGCCAGCACCATGGTTTCGACATCGCCGAGCGTGATTTTTTTCTTTTCGCCAACGTAAAGGATCAGCTTCTCCAGTTCGTTCGACACCATCATCATGTCGCCGCCCAGCGCATCGACTAGTTCGCGAGCGCCGTCAGCGTCCATTCTGACCGCACGTGTGGCACAGTACTCGCCGATCCAATGAACGGCTTCACCCTCCTCGACGCGAGACAGTTCCACAATGCCGCAGAACCGGCCCAATTCTTCGCGAATCTTCTGGTAGCGGTCCTTGTCGGTCATCTCCATGCGGCGGGCGTCGGCGGGAATGCTGATGTGATCGGCGACAAAAATGACGAGCGCATCGGGATTGGGATTCTTGCAATAAGCTTCGATGGCTCCGATTTTTTCAGCATTGGAGCCCGAGCCGCGGCCAAACAGCGTCTTCACGCCGCGCACGAAGAACACCTGAAACGGCGCCATCAGCGAAGGCGTGCGGGCGCGATCCAGAATTTCATTCAGCGAAGTTTCGTCCAGGTCGAACTCAAACAGGCCGAAGTCCCGCGAGTCCGGTGCCACCAGGTGCTCAAGAATGGCGTCCCGGCAGCGCTTGCGAAAAAACGCCTCGTCGCCCACCAGCACATAGGCCGGTTTCAGCTTGCGCGACTCCAGTTCTGAGAAAAAACGGTCGGCCTGACTGAAGGCGCGCATCAGTAAGCCTCCAAAATGTTGGCCACCAGCGTCCGTGCGAAATCCCTCGACAAGCGATCGACAGCCGGAGAATCTTCCTGGAAAAAACTGGGGAGATCGCGCGACAGCTCGTACTGGTCGTGGAATAGATACGAAGGATTCTCGAACAACACCTTGCCCTGGCGGTCGGTCAGCGTCACCTGTACGCTCACCGTAATCAGAGCGCTGGCGGCGCGCCCAGTTTGGGAGTCGTAAGCCAGGGGGGTTGCCGACGCTGACAAAACCGTCGCCCTCAGCACCGCGTCCGCGTCGCCCTTCGTGTCATGGATCACGTGGTACTGGGTGCGGGAATTGAATTCGCGCACCACGGCGTCGGTCAGCAGTTGCTCGATGCGAAAAGTCTGGCTATGGCTCACGAAACCAGGAATCGCGATGGTGCGGATATTCTGTGGCAGTTCGACCTTGTTTCCAGTCCTGTGATAGCCGCAGCCGGTCGAGGCCAAGGTCAGGCCCACTACGAGAGCCGCCACCCGTTGCGTCGCGCACCGTGCGTTCATTGAATCTGACCCCGGGGCCGGGACGCGGTCATGCTCTCGGCGCATTCGACCGCGGTCAATGCGGCAATGCGCAGGTTGTCGGAAGTTGCCCAGAGCCAGACACCATTCTTCTGATTGGCGTCCATCGTGATTTCGACCAGGATGTCCCCCTGGCCGGCGGCGCTCACGCTGGTCGGCGCCTCTTCCGAGCTGCTGCTTACGACCACGTGCTCTCCGGCCAGGGCTTCGGAGAAGGCGGCGATTGCGACTGGCTTCTCCATCTCCATGTACACCGAGAACGCGTGCCCGTGGAAGACTGGCGCATGCAACACCTGCAGCGCGGGCTCGGCTGCCCCTCGAGCGATCTGCCGGTAGTGCTTCAGAATCCTTTGCGACACGCCTTGCAGCGACAAATCCGATCTCTGCCCGTAACGGGCCAGCAGGTTGAAGGCCACCTGAATGTCGAACACATTTTTCGGCAACTCCTGGAAGGAAAGAAGATTCACCGTCTGCTCGTGCAGTTCGTCCATTCCCTTCTGGCCATTCTCCGACGCCGGTTCAAACACGGTCGCGACCATTCGTTCGATTTTGGCAGCCTTTTCGCTGCGCAAAGCGAGCATCGCCAGGACCGTCGCCGCCGGATGCGCCATCACCACCGGGCCCGGTTGCAACTCGGGGGCAATGGGTTGGCTGGTCTGCCGTTCGAGCCAAGGCGAGCGCACCGACGCTCCCGCTTCCTCTTCCAGTGCAAACGACAGATCCACGATGGTATTCCCCAGGTCGCGCGCCACCTTCCAGTTCTTGCGCGTCGAGCCTGGGTCGGAAGCGAAGAAAGCGAAGTCCACGCGCTCGAACTGTTCCGAGCGGATGCTCTGAATAAAGTTCATCTCGTCGCCGGCCGCTTCCAACTGGCCGAGAGACTCGTCGTCATCGAGCAACCGGACATCGACAGCGGGAAAATTCCGTTCGTGCAGGACTTCGGCAATCTCCTTTCCTTTGAGTGACGCCGCGCCTACAATCGCCACGCGATAAAGGTTCGTGCCTCGGTGATCGGCCTGCTCGCTAGCGGATTTGGGAAGGGGAGTCATGGAGCGGGTGTTGCCTCCCGGTACGCCGGAGGCGAGGGCGGAGTCTTGTGTCGGAATATCCACTGCAGCCGCCATAGCACCCCCGAAGCCATGTAGAGAATCGCGATGGCGAAAAGCACCGGCCGCGAAAAAAACCAGATCGATGCGCCTACGACGCCAAACAGCACAATCAGGCGGAAGGGACGGCGCGAACGGAAGTCAATATCTTTAAAGCTGTAGAATCGCCAGGTGCTGACCATCAGATAACCGACCACGACGACCATCATCAGCCAGCTCATCGCCGTTACCCACGAAGTCAAGTGCTCGCCGGCGGAGAAATGTACAACTGCCGCAATCACCCCGGCGCCGGCCGGAATTGGCATGCCTACAAAATATTTCTTTCCCGGGCGGCCCGGATTCGAAGGCTCAGGATTTTTCGTGATGTTGAAGCGCGCCAGGCGGCTCGCGCCGGTCATCAGGAAAGCAAAGCACGCGATGGAACCCAGTTCCGTAATCCTCAGGCGTAGTTCCGGAGCGATGGACGACGGCAGCAGATGAAAGCCCCACATCCAGGCGAGCAGCGCCGGGGCAACGCCGAAGGCGATCACGTCGGCCAGCGAATCGAGCTCTCTTCCGAAATCGCTGGCGGTGTTGGTCATGCGCGCGATGCGGCCATCCAGACCGTCGAACAAGACGGCAAAGCCGATGGCCTTGGCGGCGAAGTCCAGGTGCCACGCTTCACCCGAGACGCCATGCACGGTTTGCAGAATCGCGTAGAACCCCGCCGCGATGTTTGCCGTGGTAAACAGCGAGGGCAGGATGTACATGCCCTTGCGCATTTTCCCGCGCGGACGATCCGATGAACGGCGGCGCGGCGTCAGCTCTTCCATGTTCCTGCTTCCATATCCTGTAGAGACGCGGCTTGCCGCGTCTCCGTTGGTACTGCCGGCCTCTGCATGATTGGAAGGAGCGCGAGGATCGTCGCTCCTCCCTTGACTCGATCGCCGGGCTTCACTTCGATAGCGGCATCGCGATCGAACAGAACATCCACGCGCGAGCCAAACTTGATCAGTCCAACCCGCTCGCCGCGGGCCACCGGGTCCCCCACTTTCAAATTGAAAACGATTCGCCGCGCGATCAGGCCCGCGATCTGCTTGAAGATTACGGTACGGCCCTCGCCTTCGACGGTCACGATGTTTTGCTCATTCTCCTCCGCCGAATGCGCTCCCATGGCGTTCAGAAACTTGCCGCGTTGATAGCGCACCTCGCGGATCACGCCCGCAATCGGCGAGCGGTTCACATGCACATCGAAGACGCTAAGAAAAATGCTGATCCGGTTCCGCGAAATTCCACCGGAGGTCACGATCGAAACATCCGTCACCTTGCCGTCTCCTGGCGAGACTACAGCTCCGGGTAGAGTTGTAATCTGGCGTTCCGGATCACGGAAAAACCATAAAAAGAAAGCGCTCAGCAGCAGCAGCGGCACGGAGTAAGGCCAAGCCGTTAACCAGGCCACGATGACCGCAGCCAGCAGGCACCCCCCACCATAGAAGTAGCCGTCACGAACCATGGGAATTAAGAATGATTATAGAGCGAGGCCGCGACCTTCAACATAACTGCAATAAAAAAAGGCGCTTAGAGGCGCCCGGTACGATGGCATGGTTCGATTGGGACCCTGCTTTTTCCTTGCGATTCCGGCCTGATTGCTCAGGCCCGCTCATCTAGGCAGACTGCCGCTGGAACTGCGATTCCAGACTCTGCATCTGGTCTTTGAGGCGTAGCTTCAGCTTCTTCAGCCGTACTTCTTCCAGTTTTTCGTCGTCGGTGAGGTATCGCTTTTGGGTGAGGGATTCCAGCCTTTGGGAGTATTGCGAGTGCTCCTGAGCCAGTCGCTGGAACTCATCATGGCTGGTCAGGAGTTGCTCTCTCGGAGTCAGCATCCTTGCTAGACCTCCTGCTTTTTTATTACTGCACGGCTACAAAGTAGCACAGGGATCGCCCAGGGTTCAATGAGATTTCATAGCAAGCTTTCCACGTTAGGCAGAGGGCCTAGGGTACGAAAGTTGAACCCAAAATGGTGCAGAAAATTATGGCTTCCAGTCAGGTCAGGGCTCAAACCGAAGCGCGTACAGAATCGCATCTTCCTCCGGATCTCTGTAATATGCCCGGCGGCGGCCCACCTCGCGAAATCCGTGTTTTTCGTACAGTCCGCGGGCGGGTAGATTCGATTCGCGGACTTCGAGCAGAATCGCCGGCGCCGCCTCATTCTGCGCACGCTGGATCAACTCGTGCACCAACTCACTGGCAATGCCATGGCGCAGAAATCCGGCATCCACCACCACGTTCTCAATCTCCCACACGCCCGCGGCCGCCTGCGCGCACACAAATCCGCAGAGCCTGCTTGCTTCCTCGGCCACCAGAACAACTCCGCTACTCACCAGCTTGTGGTACTGCTCGGAGGTCCAGTGTGCTGCGCATGGGGCCCGCCGCTCGATGGCGAGAAGCGCGGGCGCATCGTTCAACCGAGCGGAGCGGATGGCCACAGGCATCAAGGGTATCAACCGAGTAGGGAAAGCTCCCCTTCTGTACACCGGTTTCGTATCAGGGTATCGCTTTAGCGATACCACAAATTCCTCAAAATCAGGTGCCCCTTTAGGGGCGGCGCGGCGTCTCACCTTGCCGGCTTCGAGAAAATTTCCGCGTCGGAATGGCGAATATAGTTGGCCTCCAGTTCTTCCGGACTCACAGTCTCGCCCCGCTTGAGATGCTCCCAACCCAATCGGCCAATCACCCCGCTGTTCGGATACTCAATCAGCTCAACGGGGATTCCCGCCGCCCGGGCGAATTCAGCCAACGCGGCATCGGGCGTAACCACAGCCTTCCCGGCAGCTTCGGCAACGAACTCTTCCCGGCTAAGCAGACGTTCACTGTGCATTTTTACCTTCGGCCCAAATTCGTAATTGCCCGCATACACATCACCCCGGCCCGCATCCAGCGCCGCGAGAACCCGTTCGCGCCCCGCGCCCCTGGACGCCACCGCTTCCAGCAACGAAACCGCAGCGATTGGTTTCCGCAGAGCCTCCGCCAGAGCCTTGATCGCGGCTAAGCCCACCCGCAGCCCGGTGAACGATCCCGGACCGTTTGCGACCGCAAACGCTCCCAAATGGCTCTTGCTGTGTCCGTGCTTCTCCAGGAGGGCGGCAATCTGCGGTACCAGTTGGGCCGAAAACGTGCCACCGGCGAGCGGTACTACTTCAAGCACATCGATTTCACCTTGACCCATCGTCACACGGGCCAGCGCCAGACTGCCATTCTTTCCCGAAGTGTCAACCGCGAGCAGAAGCTGAGACATTTGTAATTGGTAATTTGTAATTACAGCGTGTTTCAAAAATAGGTTTTGGGCAGGGCACGGCTTCAGACTTGCCGCCATGGGCCAACAAAGATGCGGGCTTTAGCCCCTGAGGGACGCCCCGTCCGACCTGAAAGACATTTTTGAAACCGCTTTAGTAATTTTCAAAAGCTGCAGATTCAAATTACCAATTACAAATTACCAATTACAAATGAAAGGAGTGAAACATCTTGTGACAGATAATTAATGGCCGCTCTCCACCAACTCCAGCAGCACGCCCCCAGCACTCTGTGGATGCACGAACACATACCGATGACCGCCCGCGCCCGTCTTGATCTCATTCGACACCAGGCGCACCCCGCCACCCTTCAATTTTGTAACCGCCGCAGCCAGATCAGGAACGCGCAGACAGACATGATGCAGCCCCTCGCCATTCTTGGCGATGAACCGGGCAATGGTCGAATCGTTTGAAGTCGCCTCCAACAGTTCGAGGCGGCTTTCGCCCACCGGCACCATCACCAGCCGGACTTTTTCCGCCTCGACGGTTTCTTCCGGAGAAACGTTCAGCCCCAGTTTTTCGTAAATACCCTTCGCCGCCGCCAGCGACTTCACCGCGATGCCGAGATGGTCGATGCTGAATTCCATAGACTGCCTGCCTGTTCTGGGCTAAACGGGTACGTCCCCCTGTCGTCGCACTTGTTTTCTGTAGACCCTAAAGAAGTAGGCTACTGCCCCGAAACATGCAGTCGCAAAGAACACGATGAACCAGAATACCTTGGCGCTGATCGGGGAGCGATCCTCGTGCACACAGAAAATCGCCATGCCAAACAAGATAATTAGCGAAGCTGGTGCGCCGACAACCCCCAGTGCACCCCCCAATATCCGCAGTAGGAAATCACTACTCGGCACCTTGTCGATCTGATCAAACCACGGAGTCATCAGGAAGATAAGGAAGGTCCCCACGCATACAACGACCCAGGCTGAGTAGAGGAAAAGCGTGTTTGCCTTATTCGACCTGAGCCACTGGGACATTCGTCATCCACCATTGCGTTCCGCGCCCCGGACAATCTCCTCTACCAGCGAATACGGATCGCGTTTGTGCTCGGCAATCTCAGCGGCATAACGCCGCAGGCTGCCGCCGTCCGTCTCCATTCGCGTCCGAGCTTTTTCCAGCATGGCATCGCGCAGCATCTCGACCAGTCGCTCCTGCCAGTTCTCGACATTCTTCTTGAAGACCAGGTTTTCTTTCTTCAAGTAGTCCTCGTAGTTTGCGATAGCATCGGCCAACTCCGCGGTTCCCATGCCCTCGCTGGCCACCGTCTTCACGATCGGAGGAGTCCAGCGATCATTGCGTGTCGCCAGCGATTGCATGGCGCGAATCTCGCGCTCCACGCGCTCCGCCCCCTCGCGGTCGCTTTTATTGATCACGAAGATGTCGGCAATTTCCATGATGCCCGCTTTGATCGTCTGCACATCGTCGCCCATGCCGGGCACAAGAATCACGATGGTCACATCCGCCAGCCGCACAATGTCCACTTCGTCCTGCCCCACGCCTACCGTTTCGATCATGATCAAGTCGCGACCCGAAGCGTCAAGCACAGTCGCAGCGTCCGCCGTCGCGCGCGCCAGCCCGCCGAGTGATCCGCGCGTGGCCATGCTGCGAATGTAAATCCCCGGATCACGGTAGTGATCCTGCATGCGGATGCGGTCGCCCAAGATCGCGCCGCCCGTGTATGGGCTGGTTGGATCAACCGCGATGATCCCGACCGTCCGATTTTCCTTGCGATAGTGCTTGGCAAGTTGATCAACGAGGGTGCTCTTCCCCGATCCGGGGGCGCCCGTCAAACCGATAACCCGCGCCTTGCCGGTATGCGCGAAGAGTGCTTTGAGCAACTCCGACCAGCCGCTAGTGCGGTTCTCAACGGTAGAGATGGCGCGAGCCAGCGCACGGCCGTCGCCCGAGCGGAGACGGTCGATAAGAGTTGTATTCGCAGGAGTCAAGCAGGATAGTGTAACAGTGTGACAATCCGGGCCGATCCCCGTTCATCCTACCTCAGCGGCTGATCGCGCTTGGATGCTTCGGCTGGTACAGCCCAATTTCCCCGCCTCCGGGTAGAGAGATTGTAGTCAGACTACCCCAGCGTACCTCTTGCACCGGACCGCGTTTCACTTTCTTCCCCTTCAGCGATTCCATTGTCGCCTTCAGGTCGTCGCACATGAAGTACAGCTCGTGCAGGTCGTTCTTTTCGAAGGGATGAAACGCGGCTTCCGCCGGCGGGAGTGCAAAAATCAACCAGCCGTGACCAGCATCCACCGCGGGAAATTTGAGAACATCGCCAAAGAAGGCGCGGTCTGCTTCGGGGTCTTTGCTGTAAATGATGATGTGGGCCCCGGTGATCATCCCAGCTCCTTTGTGCTCTAGTAGATGCCAGGCACTTTAGTCCTTCAGCCTTGTGGTAAGCAATGATCTTTCGCTCGCTGGGGATGCCAGCGGAAGGGTTTTGACCTCGGCCGCCGTAGCCCGATCGCGAACAGCAGGAGATACAATAGTGGGGGAAATCGCGCTAACTCGTTGACAGAAAAATACTTTACACCTAAGTCCTCATTCCTCAAAGACCTGGGGAAAGTCTGTCGCTAAGTCTTTGATTCCAAAAGAACGGACGCAGGGGGGTCAACCACCTACGCCAAAACGAGCCGTTTGCTACGGATGAGATCAGTCCTTCAGCAACTGCCGCGCAATCACCATCCGCTGGATTTCGCTCGTCCCTTCGCCAATCGTGCACAGCTTCACGTCACGATAAAACTTCTCCGCCGGATAGTCCTTGATGAACCCATACCCGCCGTGGATCTGCACGCCCTCATTGGCGCACTTCACTGCGACCTCGCTCGCGAAAAGCTTGGCCATCGACGATTCGAGCGTGGTCTTCATCCCGGCATCTTTCATGGCCGCGGCACGTAACGTCAGAAGTTTCGCGGCCTCGATTTCCGTCGCCATATCGGCCAGCTTCCACTGGATCGCCTGAAATTCGGAGATCGGCTGTCCAAATTGCTGCCGCTCTTTCGAATACTTCAGCGCCGCCCCGTATGCGCCTTCAGCCATGCCGAGCGAGAGCGCGGCGATCGAGATGCGCCCGCCGTCGAGCACGCGCATGGCATCGATGAAACCGTCACCTTCCTTGCCCAGCAGGTTTTCTTCCGGCACGAAACAGTCTTCAAAGATCAGCTCCGCCGTGTCGCTGGCGCGTAGTCCAAGTTTGTTCTCCTTCTTTCCCGGGCGAAATCCCCTGGTGTTCTTGTCCACCAGAAACGCCGAAAGCCCGTGCGTATTCGCCGCGCGATCGGTGACTGCCAGCGCGACGATAACGTCCGCATAGTGGCCATTGGTGATGAAGGTCTTGGTGCCGTTCAGCACCCATCCGCCTTTGGCCCGCGCCGCCGTCATGCGCGCGCTGCCCGCATCCGATCCTGCCGATGGCTCGGTCAATCCCCAGGCGCCGATGAACTCGCCCGTCGCCAGCTTCGACACATACTTTTTCTTCTGCGTTTCGTTGCCCGCAAGAAAGATGTGATTCGAACAAAGGGACGTATGCGCGGCCACAATGATCCCCACCGAGCCGTCCACGCGCGCCAGCTCTTCAATCGCCGTGACATACTCCAGGTAGCCCATGCCTGCCCCGCCGTATTCGGGTGGAAAGATAGTGCCCATCAGGCCGAGCTTGCCCAGTTCCTTGATGGTGGCCAGCGGGAATTCGCCGGCTTCGTCCCACCTCATAACGTTCGGTGCAATTTCGCGTTCGGCAAACTCGCGCACTGTCTTCTTGAGGTGCAATTGCTCCTCATTCAGTTGAAAGTCCAAAGATCCTCCATCTACCGGTTGACTTTTAGCTTTTGGCTCTTAGCTAAAGGCCAAAGGCTAAGAGCTAACAGCGGTCTGACGTGGGAGGCCGCGCGGGAATGGCGCAAAGCTTGGCGCCCAACTTGTCATTTAAGCACGGCCGGTAGCAATTAACGAAACTCTCGTACCGACCGGTTGGCTTGGCTTACCGGCAATTGCCGCACCGTCATCTTCGGGCGCATTCAGAGACACGCCTGAAAAAAGGCGCGCCGAAGCGCGCCCAACTACAGGAGGAACCAAGTTCAGAAGCAACAGGTTCAGCAGGACAAACTCAATCTCGTCCCCGTGGTCAGCGTCCAAATCCCGTCGTCTGCATCGCATTCCGCGAGATGTCCGCTGTGGACGCAATTCCCTGCATCCTCAGCTTGAACTCGTCGGCGTTCGAGGCGCTCTCCAGAGCCGTCTCGTAACTCACCAGCCCCGCCTGGAACAGGTCCCAGAGCGACTGGTCGAAAGTCTGCATGCCGTACTGCGACGTGCCCGCGGAAATCGCGTCGCGGATGGAGCGCGTCTTCTCCGGCACCAGAATACATTCCCGAATGTAGGCCGTCGTCACCATCACCTCGACCGCCGGCACTCGGCCCTCGGCGTCCGACCGGCGCACCAGGCGCTGGCTGACAATGGCGCGCAACACCGCCGCCAACTGCAGCCGGATCTGTTTCTGCTCCGGCGGCGGGAAGATGGCGATAATGCGGTTGATACTCTCCACCGCGTCCAGCGTGTGCAGGGTGGAGAAAACCATGTGGCCGGTTTCGGCCGCATGGAGCGCCGTTCCGATCGTTTCCAGATCGCGCATTTCGCCCACCAGAATCACGTCCGGATCCTGACGCAGAGAAGCGCGCAGCGCCGCCGAGAACGATGGCGTATCCACTTCCACTTCGCGCTGGTTCACATATCCCTTCTTGTCGCGGTGCAGAAATTCGATGGGGTCTTCGATCGTGATAATGTGCTCGGCGCGCGTCGAGTTGATGCGGTCCACCATGGCGGCCAGAGTCGTCGATTTGCCCGATCCCGTCACTCCGGTCACCAGCACCAGCCCGCGCGGCATGTCGCAGATCTGCTCCACCACCTTCGGCAGAAACAGTTCGTCGAGCGCGCGAATCTTCGTCGGAATCACGCGCAGCACTAATCCCACGTTGCCGCGCTGCTGAAACACGTTCACACGGAACCGTCCCAGGCCGGCAACGCCGTAGGCCATGTCGATTTCCGTGGTCTCTTTGAATTTTTGCTTTTGCCGCGCCGACATCATGCTGAACGCCATGTTCAACATGTCCTCGGCGGACACTCGCGCCTGGTCGGTCAGCGGCAACAGATCGCCATCAATTCGGAGGTGCGGATAGTTCCCGACCTTCAGGTGCAAGTCAGAAGCGCGACGCTCCATGGCGATGCGCAGCAAGTCGTCGATAGTCATGCAGGCAGGACTCCAGGTACCCTGCCTATCATGACGCGTACCGCCCCCGCGCACGAGATGACGGAAGTAATGGGACCTTTGACGACCTGGCGCCGGGGTTTTGCTCCGGTTCTTGGTTCTCGGCGGGCTTCTAGTAACCTTGGACGAAGTGATGAATCTTACGGTGGAGCGACGGGTGTCTCGCCGGGCAGGAACGACCGGCTCTCCACCAGCAAGCTCTTGAATCGAAGGCAGAAACCCTTACGCCGCTGCCTCCATCGGTTCGTCGTAACTGCCTCCGTAGATCGAAGGCACCTTCGACCCCATCGGACGCAGGTAAGTTGCTAACTCTCCCCGATGATGGATGCTGTGATTGTTCAGGAATCCCAGATAAAACGCCGCCGGAAAGTTGAAGGCGCCCAAAAAATCGACCGGCGTCAGCAGTTGTTCAGCGGACAGGCCGCGCACCAGGTCCGTCCCGCGCTTCATATGCCGGTCGTACCATGTCACCAGTTCCGCCACCGTTTTAGGCTTGTCGGTTGGCTGCGGAGGGGGCATCGTGAACCTCAGATCCGCGATCGCCTCCAGAAACTGCACGTCGCTGTTTGCCAGGTGCCAGGCCAGTTCCCAGGCCGTGCGCGCGTGGGGGTCTGGCCGGTAGTCCCTTTTTCCTTCGGGGATAGCCGCGAAAACTCTCTTGGTAATTTCAGCTTCCAGGGCAAGGCCATCCAGCATCATGGCGCGATAGCCCAGGACAAATTCAGGTGTGGGAGCAGACATAGCAATTCTCCTTCAGGCTGGGAGTTGATGAAAAGACCGGGTCGCCTGCGATCAGGCGGCCTCCACTATAGTTCAAGAAAATAGGAAGCGCAAACCGCCTCGCGGAACAAGGCGTGCTGCGAGGTCAAAGGGGCCGCCGCACCTCTCGGGGCTTATAATGGCGCGCACGAATGTCTCTAACCTCTGGTACAAAACTCGGTCCGTACGAAATCATCGCCCCGCTAGGCGCTGGGGGCATGGGCGAAGTTTATCGTGCTCGTGACACCCGCCTCGGGCGCGAGGTCGCTTTAAAAATTCTTCCCGACTCTTTCGCGCGCGACGCCGACCGCCTCCGTCGCTTCGAGCAGGAGGCTCGGGCGGTGGCCGCTCTCAATCATCCCAATATTCTCGCGGTGTTTGACATCGGTACTCACAACCAGAGTCGACTTAGCGAGGGTCAGCACACCGAATCGCCCTTTCTGGTCTCCGAGCTTCTGGAGGGCGAGAGCTTGCGCGCTGTGCTAGACCGCGGCGCCCTGCCCCCGCGTAAAACGATCGAGTATGGGGTACAGATCGCGCACGGGCTGGCGGCGGCGCATGGAAAGGGGATCGTGCACCGCGACCTGAAACCGGAGAATATTTTCGTCACCAAAGATGGGCGTATCAAGATCCTCGATTTTGGATTGGCGAAGCTGGCACAGAAGGCAGGGGCCGATTCTGACGAAATCACTCTCACCAGTTCGCACACCGCGGCGGGCGTCGTCATGGGCACGGCGAGCTACATGGCGCCGGAGCAGGTGCGTGGCGAAGCCGCCGATCCTCGCACTGACATCTTCGCGTTCGGCGCGGTGCTCTACGAAATGCTTTCCGGAGAGCGCGCCTTTCGTCGCGACACTGCGGCCGAAACCATGACTGCGGTCTTGAAGGACGATCCGCCGGAGTTGTCCGATCACGGGCGCCTGGTGTCTTCCACGCTCGAGCGCATTGTGCGGCGCTGCCTGGAGAAAACTCCGGATCAGCGTTTCCAATCGGCACGAGATTTGTCCTTTGCTCTGGGTGCTTTCTCCGGAACCGAGACGAGCGCGGCTACACGCGCCGCAGTAGCGGCCCCAGCGCCTCGCCGAGCGACGCTGCTGCTCTGGCTTTCAGTAGCACTGGCGCTGGTAACGGTCACCGGAGTGACGTGGTTCGGGGCGCGGCGTCCCGTGCCAACGACGCGCATGCAGTTCGCCCTGGCCGTTCCCGATGAGATGAGCATCAGCCATATGGCGCTGTCGCGCGACGGCTCTATGCTGGTGTTTGTGGCGCCGGAGGAGAGCTCCGCGTTGCCCATGCTGTTTGTGCAGCGCGTGGGTTCGCCGAGCGTCACGCCGCTGCCAGGCACGCAGGGAGCAAGCTATCCGTTTTGGGCGCCAGATGCTTCCCAGGTCGGATTCTTCGCCAACGGCAGACTGCAGAAAATGGCGGTCTCAGGGGGCATGCCGCAGGTGCTGGCCAGCGCATCGGCAGGACGCGGCGGCAGTTGGGGAAGCAAAGGTGTGATCATCTTTTCTCCCGATGCCAACAGTCCGATCCAACGCGTCAACGTCGATGGGACGGGGTTGGCTCCGGTCACACAGCGCATCAGGACCGCGGAGGATCAAACCCACCGCTGGCCCGTTTTTCTTCCCGACGGCAACCATTTCTTATTCTGGGCGGGTAATTTCGGAAACGTCAAGGATGACCGCTCGAGCGGCATCTACCTCAGTTCTCTCGAAGGCAAGGAGAGAAAGCTGGTTGTTCTGGGCCATTCGAGCTTTGGCTACGATGCTCACAACTTGTTTTATGCGGATGATCAAAAGCAGTTGGTCAGCATTCCTTTCGACGTATCCGCCGGCACAGTATCAGGGAGCACGACGGTGGTCGCGAATGCCGTCGGGTTCCAACCCTCTACGTATTGGTCGGCCCTCACGGTCGCGGAGAATGGGACGTTAATCTACAACGCCAGCGTCGGAGCAGCGCTGTCGACGCTCGCGTGGATGGACCGATCAGGCAAGCAACTGGGCCAGATCGGCGAGCCCGCGATCATGTGCAACCCGACGCTGTCGCCCGACGGTAGCCGCGTTGCGGTGGATATCAGCGACCCGAAGGCGAATAACGTGGATATCTGGATCGAAAGCACGACCGGAGCCGGTAACTCGCGGTTTACTTTTGACCCGTCGGAAGAAGTGGACGGTGTGTGGTCGCGGGATGGGAAGATGCTGGCCTACCGCCTGGGGGACGCCAGCGGCGCGACTTTGTGCTTAAAGCCCGCGACTGGCCTGGAGCGGGAGAAGAAAAGATTCACCATTCCCTCTTCCTCAATGGACGACGTTGTTCCCAATTCCTGGTCGGTGGATGACCAGCATGTTCTGTTTACACGTCAGACTTCGCTCGGCTCCCATCTGGAATTACTGCCCGTCGCCGGCGGAGAGCCGACCCGGTTTCTGAGCAGCGCTGGCAACGAGACGAACGGACAGATTTCTCCCGATGGAAAATGGGTGGCCTATGCTTCGGATGAGTCCGGCAATTGGGAGATTTACGTTACGTCGTTCCCCGGCGCCGCGGGAAAATGGCAAGTGTCGCGCGGCGGCGGCGAGGAACCGCGCTGGCGCGGAGACGGCAAGGAAGTTTTCTATATCGCGCCGAGCGGCGTGTTGATGGCGGTGCCGGTCAACGGCGCGAGCATTTTCGCGACGGGCACGCCTGCGGCCCTATTCCAGATTCATGGACGCGCCGCGATTTCCAGCTCCGACGTTTTTACTTACGATGTGGCGAAAGACGGGAAGCGCTTTCTGGTGAACCGTTATGTGAAACCGGAACACGTACCGCCGTTGACCATCCTGGTGAACGTCGCGGCCGCCAATCCGTTGCCCTAGGACGAAGATCCCGAAACAACCTTACACGCTCACCGGTTGCTTCGCTCCCACTGGAACCGGCGTAAGCCATGCATAGCGGTCCGCTTTCTCGCCGCGCACTATCCCATAAAACTCCGTTTGCAGGGACTTGGTAACCGCGCCCATCTTGCCCGTACCCACGAGAATCTTGTCGATCGAGCGAATAGGCGTGATTTCGGCAGCCGTGCCGGTGAAAAAAACCTCGTCGGCAATGTACAGAGATTCACGTGGAATCTGCTGTTCCACGATCTTGATGCCGAGGTCGCGCGCGATCTGCAACACCGAGTCGCGGGTGATGCCGGGCAAGACCGAGTTGCCGAGCGGAGCCGTGTGCAGCACGCCGTTGCGGACGACGAACAGATTCTCGCCCGAGCCTTCGCTGACGTAGCCGTTCACATCCAACGCGATGCCTTCCACGTAGCCGTTCACGATCGCTTCCATTTTTATTAGCTGCGAGTTCATATAGTTCGCGCCAGACTTTGCCATCGCCGGCAAGGTGTTGGGCGCGATCCGCGTCCAGGAAGAAATGCAAACGTCGACTCCCTCGCTGGCGTCCGTCCCCAGATATTTTCCCCAGGGATAATTCACGATGTAGACTTCGGTGGGGGAGTTGAAGGGGTTGACTCCGGCTTCGCCATAGCCACGGAGAACGATGGGGCGGATATAGCAGGGCCACACACCGTTGTTTTTCACCAAATCGAGCATGGCCTGCACGATCTCATCGCGGGTGAAGGGGATGTCGATCCGGTAAATGCGAGCCGAGTCGATGAGGCGCTGCATGTGCTCGGTGGCGCGGAAAATTGCGGGGCCGGCGGGCAGCGCGTAGCATCGAATGCCTTCAAACACCGAAGAGCCGTAGTGCACAACGTGAGACATCACGTGCAGGGTAGCGTCGTCCCAGGCGATGAACTCGCCGTTGTGCCAGATTTTGTCCGTCTTCTGAATCGCCATGCAGACTCCTTCGGTATAAAGATTCGCGGAAGCGCCCGGAGATTCTCCAAATGACTGAAGAAACCTTGTCTTCCAGAATCAAATTATAACGTCGAAACGGGCTTGCCCCGTGCCATCAACGAATCGCGAGGATGTTGTTGGCGACGAAACCGCCTTCGCCGGCGACGATCAGCCGCATCGTGATGCGCTCCGCTTTGTAGTGGTGGGTACGATGCAACAGGTACACGGCGCCAACTCCCGCACCAAAACCTAAAGCGGACCCGGCCGCCTCTCCCGCTGCCCCGCGCGTCACGAGGGGACGCATGATCGGATTGAGCTCACGGAGGCCCTGGTTCAGTCCATGCTGAGTTGTGACGGCGTCCGCGGCCACCAGTCCGGCCAATACGCTGACGTTCACTTTGTTTTCGACCGTCCAGAAACGATGTTGGCTGGGTGCATCGGGGAGCTTGGAACTGCCGCTCGCAGTAAAACTCTGCGCCTGCAGGGCAGCGCTCAAACAAAGAATCGACAGGAGGTACTTCATCGGTCCCTAATAAGTGAGTAGGTAAGATGAGAATAAGTGAAAGGTGTGCTGGAGCGTATGACTATTTCGTGCGATAGGGTGCTCTTTGGTAAGAGTAACTAATCGGTCCGGATGGTTACTGAGGCGTCAATTCTGCTGTTATCGCTTTGTAACTAGGGCTTTTATGTTTCTACCGTAGATAGCAGGCTTCCGCCGCTTTCAAAGGATAGCTCCGCAAGGCCACGGGCAGATATCCGCGGCTGGCGTCAGAGTCAAAATCCGCCACCCGTCAAGGGGTCTCGGTAGCCGGAACCCAATTGCGGCGCTCAAGAAAAGTGGGAGGCTCGTAGGTGCGTCCCTTGGCCAGCCGATTTTCCTCCCGGCGTGTGGACCACAACAAGATCGGCCCCAGCGACGCGGCCGCGAGGCGGGCGAAGACCGGGGATTCCTCCTCGACCTCGCGACGCAGTTTGTGAATCTGCTCGCTCACGCTGCGATTGACCTGCTTGAATTCTTTCTCCATCACCCAAAGCGCGGCGTTGTAAGCGCTGCGGAGCTTCTTCACTTCTCGCGCAAAACGATCACGGACTCGCGGATCGGGATAGTCCTTGTAGCGCCGCCAGCCTTGGAGAATGGTCTGGCACATGCGATAAAGACTCGGTCCGTTGCGCTCGAAATCGCGCCAGAAAGCCCAGTCCAAAAATCTCTTGGAATCCTCGCGAGAGATGGCGGCATGCCGGAAGTTGAATTTGAACTGACCATGAACATCGGCGAAGTCAACGTCCGGCAGCAGACGTCCCTGTTCCGCCATTTCCTGGTAAAGCGGCGTGCCCGGAACCGGCGTGTAGAGCATGAACTGGTGAAAGTCGGTCTGGTGAGCGATCGCCGCTTCAATTTCCTCGATGATGTTGTCGGGCGTATGGTGCTCAAGCCCGACGATGGTCGAGCCCTGCACTCGTATCCCGTGTTCGCGAAGTTCCTGCGTGAGCTGCCGGACGTTATTGCCTTGCAGCTTGCTATAGCCGGCCTTAGGCGATTCCAAACCCATCCAGACCCACGAAACGCCGAGTTCCACCAGTTCCAGCATGGTGTACTTTCGAATCGCATTGGCGGAAGCGAAGACTGAAAGCTCCCAGCTCTTGCCGTTCTGTTTCATCAGTTCGAGCAGGCGCATGGCACGTGTGCGGTGCAGCAGAAAGTTTTCGTCCATCACAAAGAAGGATTTCACTTTGAGTTCAGCTTCGATTCCGCACATCACCTCGAACAGTTCATCGCCGGTCTCGTAGAAGTTGACAAACTTTCCCTTGCCGCCAAAAAAAGCTGAGGTTGTGCAGAAGTTGCATCCCATGGGACAGCCCACCGACGGAATAACGGTGGCTGCCGTCCCGCCCTTGCGCTCGGGAAGCAGCATTCCCATGATGCGTGTCCGCAAACCGGAAACAATAGCTGGATGCCGGATCGGCGCGTTCTCGTCTTCTCCCAGGTAACGGCGCATCCAGGAGATGCCTTCTCCGCGCACGATGTGGTCGGCGTCGATCATGGTTTCCACGCCTGGAATAGCGGTGACATGTCCGCCTACCACAATCACGGAATCCGGCGAGAGTTCCCGCACCATGCGGCACATCTCACGGACCTTGCCCACGTTCACGATGATTCCGGAGATGCCCACGATGTCGTAGTGGTTGGTGGTCAATTCACGAGCGAAGCGTTCGCGGGTCGGAAAATCCAGCACACTGCACGGCGCCGAAATATTCTCCTGAATCATCATGATTCCCCAGGAGCGATGGAACATGCGCAGCGAGAAGCTGCCTTGCGCGCGCGTGACCTGGTTGTGATAGAGCTCCATCGGATTGATGGAGCGGCTGCCAAATTCGTCATCTTGAGCGTAAGGCCCGAACACCGAACTGAGCAGAATGCGGGCATGGCTCGCCTTGGGGTGAGGTTCTACTTGTGTGGATTTCATAGATTCGTTGTTGGAAGGATAAGTACTCGGCAGAGCGCTTCGCGGTGATTCTGGTTACATTACAAAAATATTACGTGCGGTCTTGCACGTGCATTTCCAGCCGGTCGAAAAAGAAACTTTAGTTTGGCACGCGGTCACGGTACCGCATGGCGCACCAGCGCGAGCGTCGTGAGATCGTTTTGTGCGGGAGTTCCGGGCGTGAACCGCCGAACCGCCTGCAGAATGTTCAGGCACAGGTCGCGTGCGCTCGGCGTGGTGGCTTCTTGAAGGCTTCGTTTGGCCCCGTCGAGCCCGAAATCCGTGCCGTCGCATCCCGCTTCCACGATCCCCCGTGAGGCCACCAGAAGCGCCGAGCCCGGCACCAGGTGACAGGCGGCCGCGCTCTGCATCGTGTGCGAGAACAAACCCAACGGCAGCCCCGTGGCCTCGAGCAGAGCGATTCCCTTGCCGTCGCGAAGCAGCGCGGGAGTGTGGCCTGCGTTGGCATAGCACACCGTCCCCAGGTCTTCGTTATAGCAACCGAGGAACGCCGGACAACTGCGAAGACCGCCCCGCAAAATGGTGAGGTTCATGGCCTGGCACAGCTCGATCATGGCGGTGGTCTCGTTGAAGTCGTCTCCGGCAAAAATCTTGGGCGCAAGGGTTCGGAACGTCTTCTGCACGGCGATCAGGATTTCCCGCGTGTCCGCGCGCAGGCCGGCAATATCGAGCAGCAGGAACGGCATGCGGGACGGCCCCACCCTCAGGAATTCATAGAAATCGCCCGCCACCCGCTGCCCGGTATAGACCGCTGCAATCTCGGCATGACGGAGTACGGGCGTATCGCAATGGAGCGGGTCGGTTGGAGGCGGTGCGGCTTCGCGCGGTTTGAACAGCGAGCGCCAGAACCCGGCCGAAGGCGGCTGGCGTTCCTCAGCGTTAGCCCTCTCGGTCATAGCGTGGCTCCCGAAACCTGGATGCAAAGCAGTTTTGCAGAGACGCGGCTTGCCACGTCTCTCGCCGCAGAGTCTGCTGCCAAACGAAACTGAGGCGGAGAGTCCGCATCTGCCAAGGCTATCGGCAGATTTCAGAATCCCATGATGTTGTATCCGCAGTCCACATAGAGGGTCTCGCCGGTGATGCCGGAACTCGCATCCGAGGCCAGAAAAACCCCGGCGCTACCCACCTCGCCGACTTCCACATTGCGTTGCAGAGGCGCGCGCTCGGCGTGCCCTCTCATCATTTCTCCCATGCCGGAGATCCCGCGTGCGGCCAATGTCTTGATTGGCCCCGCCGAAATGGCGTTGACCCGAATTTTCTTTCGGCCCAGATCGTAAGCCAGATAGCGCACCGTGCACTCCAGCGCGGCCTTGGCCACGCCCATCACGTTGTAGTTGGGGACAACCTTTTCCGCGCCGTAGTAACTCATGGTCATGACGCTGCCGCCGTCTTCCATGAGCGGCGCCGCCGCCCGCGATACTGCGACGAGCGAATACACGCTGACGTCATGCGCGATGCGAAAGCCTTCGCGCGTCGTGTTCACGAAGTCGCCCTTCAACTCCTCGGCCGGCGCGAACGCCACGCTGTGCACCAGCACATGCAGCTTCCCGTAGCGGGCTTTCAGCTTCTCGAAAAGCTGCGTGATTTCTTCGTCTTTCGAAACGTCGCACATGAAAGCTTCCGCGCCCGGCAGAGACAGGATCAGGTCCTTAGCTTCCTGCTCCAACCGTTCGTTCTGGTAGGTGATGGCCAGGTTCACGCCCGCGGCATGCAACCCCTGCGCTATGGCCCATGCGATCGAGCGCTTGTTCGCCACTCCAAAGACGACCGCCGTCCGGCCTTTCAAGTCCTCAAACATGTATGGATGCTCCCCCAGGGAGAAGAAAAAGAATAACAGCATCTATGTTTAAGCGGGGCGGGTGCCCCATCTTAACGTCGTGTTTTTCGACGTTAGGGGGGCTCGCGGGAATGCTAGCTATTCTGCGACCGCCGCCACAACTTTCCTGTCTTTCACCGGCCAGCAGGCGCTGCCAAAGGCTACCGCATACACCGCTGCGATCACGCCAAACCCAGCCGCCAGGCTGACGCGCGACGCGATCGAACCCACCACCACCGCCAGCGCTACCTGCAGAAACGTGCCGAAGAAATAGAAAGTGTTCTGCACCCGTCCCATGAAATGCGGAGGAACCTGCTCCATCAGGCTGGTATTCATAGCCACGCCGCTGACGCCGCGCGCCGACCCCATCAACCCATAGAGGAGTACCGCCATCGCCAGCCAGGGCGAAAATGGCGAAAGCGCCATGGTAAACGTCAGCAGCAGCATCGAAAGCGCCATGGAACTGCGCGCTCCCAACCGCGCAATCAGCGCCGGAGCATAAAGCGCGCTCAGGAATGCGCCCACTCCCCATCCTCCGTTCAACCATCCGTAACCAGTCGCGCCGGCGTGGAAGACGCGATCGCTCAGCGGAGCCGTGACCACGACTCCCGTCATCATCGCGCCCAGAAATAAGGCCCAGCTCGTCCCCAGAAAAACTATGCTGGTATGTGAGCGCAGAAAGACCAACCCTTCGCGCATTTCGCGCAAAAAACGTGCCACCGCGGTCTCCGCCGCCTCGATGTCGTGCCGAAGTTCAACCGCCCGCGGCACAACCCGTCCCTGCCGCACCGCAAAGTAGCACAAAAATGAAACCACGTACGTGCTCACGTCGATGAGCAGCACCCCGCTCAGACCAATGTGCTCATAAACAAATCCAACCACCGCGCCCGCCATCAGCCATCCACCCTGTACGCCCGCCAGAAGAAATGTATTAGAGTGAACGAACGCGCCCTTAGGCGTCAGTTCCTGAATCAGTGCCGTAATCGTCGGCCAGAACATCCAGAACCCCGCCGCCACCAGAGTATTCATCAGGTAGAGTTCCCAAACCTGCACGCGGTGCAGGAAGGCCAGCACCGTGACCGTGAGAATGACGGCGGCGCGCGCCGCATCCAGCATCATCACCAGCCGCCTCCGGTCTTCGCGGTCAATAATGACGCCGGTGAAGGGAAGCATCAGCATGGCCGGAATCGTCTGCAGGGCGGCAAACGTCCCCAAAGCCATCTCGGAGTGAGTGCGCTGCAAGATCGTCCAGGCCACCGCGGCGGAGTTCATCCCGCTGCCCATCATGGAGATCACATTCGCCGCAAAAACAAATCGCAGCGAGCGTTTTTGCAGGATAGAGCGCATCTTTTGAATCTAACATGGAGGGCTTTTGGTCTCAGCTCTCAGTCGTGAGTTGTCAGTGATGAGGACGTCTGCTGAAAACTCTAAGAAACTTGTCCTGAGCGAAGCGAAGGACCTGCTGTTTCGCGGAAAGCGGCGCCAGCTTCACAACCTCGCTAGAAATCAACTCATTGAGCAGGCCACCGAGCGTTTACCACTGAAAGCGCGGTTTCTAACAAGCAACCGGCAATGACTCTGGTAACTTTTCCGGGGCCAGTTAACACAGGACAATAGTCTTCCAATGCTGGAAAAGCGCAAATCGCCGCGTAGGAAGATGGTATTGCCGGTGAAGGTTTCGATCGCTAAAGTCACTCACCTGGCGCATACCATCGACATCACGCACGCAGGGGCACGGCTCGGCGGCCTGCGGGCGCAATTGCAACCCGGAATGACCGTCAATCTGCAGCGCGGGCAACAGAAAGCGAAGTTTCGCATTGCCTGGGTCCGGCAGCTCGCCCCCAATGAACTCCAGGCCGGTATCGAATGTTTGGAGCCGCACCCCAACTTTTGGGGAGTCGACCTGTCCGATTGCGAGTCCAAGAAAGATATGCAGGCGCTCTTGACCTTCCTGGCCAGCGGCTCTAAATAAGGGTAGTTCTTGGCGGGAACGTAAGAGCTGACAGCCAACAGCCGACCTACTTCAACCCCGTAACCACATACGCTTCCGACAGCACCCGCACATAGATATACGCGTACGCCGTCCCGTCGCTGGAAAGCTGAAGTCGGCCGATGGACGACACTCCCGCCCCTGCCTCCTCCCCAAATGTTTTCCACGGCTCCATTTTGCCGGTCTGTATGTTCACACGAGCGACCTTCGCGGATTTCAAGGCGATCGCGCCCTGTCGGAAAGGAATTACATATATCGAGGTACCGTCCTGCGTCCACCCAAGGACCACCGAGTTTGCTGCGAGCCCGGGTATCGGTTGGAACCCGCCCCCTTCCAGCGGCCAGATCCCCCGTTTTCCTTCGGGACCTCGCACCGCTACGCTCCTGCCGTCCGGCGAGACGTGCACCCCGACGATGCCCTCGGGAGTGATGGGCTTGGAGTCTCCCGTGGCCAGATCAATCAGGTAGTCGCGCGTGCCGTGTCCGGCTTCAATTCCCGCCGCCAGCAACCGTTTCCCATCCGGCAAAAAGCGAACCGCACCATAGCTCACGGCATCGTGGGTAAGCGTTTTTGGCTCGCCTGCTCCGGTTGGGATCAGGTTCAGCGGCCCACCCTTGGCTGGTTTTGTGATCGCGAACTTCGCATCGGGAGAGAGCGCCATGGCCAGTCCCTCTCCGATCTTTGCCGGAGGGGAACCATCGGTGTCGCGCAGGAACACGGTGTAGTTCGGCCCACCCCCGTCGCCTTCTTCCTCGAAAATGATCTTTCTGCCGTCGCGGCTGATGTCGCTCAGTTCCGACCAACCGAACCACCCCAGTTCGCGCTCGTCTTTGCCGCCAGGCTCCGTGCCTTTGATGCCAATCCGCGTGTGATTCGCCACTGACAGCACGGCTCCGTTGCGCAGGTCTTCCAGCCACATCCCTCCAGGCACGTTGGTCATCTGCCGCAGCTTGCCCGAGAGCGTCACCGCGTGCGGATTCGCGCTGCCCGTCTGGCTGCACGTAAACCAGATTTCATCCCCTTCCGGCGACCAGAGAATCCCCTGCAGTGACTGCCAACCGGAAGACAGTTTCCTTTCCGGCTCCTTGCCATCGGCGCGAATGACGGCCAGCGAGCCCTCGTCGTCGCCCCCGGTATTCTCATGATCGGCAAACGCTACCCATTTGCCATCCGGCGAAATCTTCGGGTGACTCATCCAGTTGATGCTGTCGATGAGCACTTTGCCGACGGGGTACTCCAGACGCCAGTGACTGTTTTCCGGAACGTAGCGGACCACCGCCATACTGTCGCCGTTCGCCGACCAGTCCGCGTCCTGCACATTGTCCAGCACTTCTCGGGGCGTTCCGCCACTCAGCGGAACGCGCGCCAGCGTCCCGCTACGCGCATAGCCGCCGTAACCCACAGTTTTGAGGCGAATCGCCATTTCTCCGCTCTTGGAAATTGCCAGCAGCTCTGCATTCTTGATTCCCAGCTCTCGTGCCCCCGGATCGTCCGTTCGCGACATATAAAGCTGATTGTCGCCTCCGTCCCACGACGCGCTATAGACAATGCTGCCGTCCGGCGTGAACCGGGCATTACCAATGGAGCCCGTGCGGAACGTGATCTGCTGATACTCAGCCTGGGTCACGTGGGTGCCAGATTTACCGCTCCACCAGCCGAGACCATACACTGCGGCCGCGGCCACCAGTCCAGCCGCCAGCCCAATCAGCCATTTGCGGCGCGACTGGCCCATCGCCAGATTCGCGCCACTGCCCGCCGCAACCTTGGCTGAACTCCCCGAGAGCCCGGACAGATGCTCCAGATCAAACGCAATATCGCTGGCGGAATGGAAGCGCGACTCGGGATTCTTCTCCAGGCAGTGCTGCACGATGCGCTCCAGCGCCGGAGAAACATTGCGATTGGTCTCGCTCAGTTCCGGAGGCTCTTCCTTCAGGATCGAACTCATCGTATCCGCTGGGGTCTCTCCGTGAAACGCCCGTTTGCCCGAGAGCATCTCGTAAAGAATTGCCCCAAAGCTGAATATGTCGGAGCGAGGATCGAGCGCTAACCCGCGCACTTGCTCGGGAGACATGTATCCCGCCGTCCCCATCACCACGCCCGCTTCGGTGCCACCGTGGGTCGCGGTTGGCATCGAGGTATTAGAGCCGGCATCGGTCTGAGTAAGTTTCGCCAGCCCAAAGTCCAGGATCTTGACCCGGCCATCCTTGGTGACGAATAAATTCTCCGGCTTGAGGTCGCGATGAACGATCCCTTTTTCGTGCGCCGCCGCGAGTCCATGCGCGATTTGCATGGCGTAGTCGAGAGTCTTGCGCACGGGAATCGACCCACTGCGCAGCCGCTCCCGCAAAGTCTCGCCTTCCAGCAGTTCAGACACCACGTAAGGCGAGCCTTCGCTTGTGCCAATGTCGAACACGGCCAGAATATTGGGATGGTTCAGGGCAGCTGTGGCAAGCGCCTCCTGCTCAAACCGGCGCAACCGGTCGGCGTCGAGAGAAAGTGCCCGCGGCAATACCTTGATCGCCACTTCCCGTTTGAGGCGAGAATCGCGGGCACGATAAACCTCGCCCATGCCGCCGGCGCCTAAAAGGGAGACGATGTCATAAGGACCAAGTTTGGTGCCAGAGGCGAGGTTCATCAGTGGGCGAGATTATAACCCAGAAAATGCATCTGTCAGCCTTCACTTCTCAGTTTCCGATGCCGACGATTTGCCTGCGAAGGTTATATCGTTTCAGCGTGAGAAGTCGGCGGAAGTTCGCGGCCTTTCGTTCCTTAACCCGCCAACATAAACGCGGTATATGTTAGCCATGAAAGAGCGAGGGGGCAGCGTGGCTTTAGTCATGCTGATGGCAGTTGCGACGTTTTTCACCGCATGCAATCGAGTTTCGGGAATGAAGTCTGCTCGAGCGGTGACAGGCATCGCGACGCAGCCTGCGTCGCAGAAACCGCAGCCAGCCTCGACCGCCCAAACGGCGACACCAAGCTCTCCCCAGGCATTACCTGATTCGCCTTCCCTGCCTGTTGCCGCGCCGAAGTCCGACGCGCCTCCTCCGACGGTGGTGGTTTCGGACCGCAGCCAGACTCTGATCATCGCGCAGCAAACGTTCCGCTTCGTGACACACGTGCAGACCATTGAAAGCACCAACGAAGAGACGGCGGAATGGTGGGAGTTGCGAGATGCGAAAGAGCACGTAGTGTGTCGGGAGTCATACGGGGTAGCATTTGAGAACGGCGGATTCGAGAGCACGGTTTGGATCAGCGCCAAGGCGTTCACTACCAAGCTAGGCAGCGGCATATTGGTGCACGGAGTGGAATTGCCGTCAGCTCCGGACAGCGGAGGCTGGGTGCAGGTATTCGGGTTCAAGTACGGTCGCGGTAAATATGGCGTGGATGAAAGCCTCTTCGGCCCCTTTGGCCCGCCACTATTTATCGATGGAGAGTTTCTCGAGGTCGGCACCGATCCGCTGCGCCCTACCCCACCTCCGTTGGGAGAGGTAACCACTACCGTGATGAATGACGTCCTGAAGTTCCGACTGCGGGAGGGAAGCTTCAACATCCTTTATCCGGTGTTGATCAATTGGATCACCGGCAAGCTGGAGCCCGCCCAGCGCTGCCTTGAGTCGACCTCGAAGGGACAGGTCCAGCGCTGCTCGTATCCAATCACGGTTGAACCTCATCGCGATAATCAACCCACGTTTGTGCGTCTCTTTCCCGAACCCGATGACGGCTTTACGCCCAAACACGTGATCGTACAGCCGCAGAGCAAGATCGAGTACCTCGAAGCCCGAATGCAAGTCACCTGGAATGGGGATGCCAAAGGGGCCTATTTCGGCGTAAACGGAGAGGTATGGATCAGGATCCGCATCGACGGCGTTGAAGGCTGGATCCACAGCCAAGAGGACTTTGACGCAGTCGGCTTGCCCCAGACGGGCTAGATTCCGAAGCCTCCTGAGGATTGTCGCCCGTTTTACGGCCCTTTAGCGAAGCCCTACGGCGAGAACCCCGAACCTGTTAGCTGAGAGCTGACAGCTGCCCTTCCTAATTCTCACTCTCCATTGGCTTCGCTTTCGGTGCGGGCAGCGCCTTCGCGGGCTTGCCCGGTTTCGGCGCGGCCGGTGGAGTCGGCGGCACCGGCGGAACCACCGCAACCGTTCCTTTGCGGATTTCAATCGTACCCTTATCGCAGTTCATCACCAGCCGCGGGCCGTTCGTTCCGATCGCACCGCTGGCGCTCGATTCTCTGTCGCGATTATCGACTTTGATCTCGTCGAAGTCGCTCTGAATCTCTCCCTGGCGCGTGCGCGCCTCAACTTTGAGCGCCGTATTCGGCGGAATCGAAACCTGCACGTCACCCTTGCGGTTGTCGATCTGAATATTCCCCGGCTTGTACAGCCCGACTTCAACCGTCCCGTTGGAGTCTTCCAGGCGCAGATCGCCCGACAAGCCTTCGAGCGCAATGTCTTTCGACCGGGTCGTCAGATGCATCGGTCCCATGAGCGAATCGGCGCGCAGGTCGCCGGAATCCAGATCCAGCCTGCCATCCAGCCGCGAAAATTCCATATCTGTGCGCGACGAGTGGAAGCTCACCGTCTTGCTGACTCGCACCAGCCGCGTGCTTTCATAAAACTCCCCATTCAGACGAACCGCGCCGTCCACATCTTCCACCGCTATTTCGTTCGCTCTGCCCTGGATGGTCACATCGCCTTTCACGTGCGCCAGCCGGGCGGAACTGCCGGTCAGGTTCAGCGAGATGTTTCCGGTGTGGTCGTTGATGTTGACTTCGCCGTGACGGTGGTTGATCTCGACAGTGCTGGACATGCCCGCGATGGTCACATCGCCTCGGCCTGAGGTAATCACCAGCGCCGTGTCGGCCGGCACATAAATATCCATGTCTGTGCTCACGCCCTTGTCGCCCGCACCCTTGGTGTTGGCGTCGAGCAGGATCACTTTGTCCGCCATGGTAATCGCCGGATCGGTCTTGGTGTTATAGCGGTCCGCGTCCGGCTGATTTTCCGCATGAACCTTCTTGCGCCACGAAACCTTGAGCTTTTTGTCGTCTGATAGATTGACGGTAATGGTGCCCCGATCGTCATTGATGCGCATACTGTTGCTGCCAGCGGGCCAGTCATTGCTGAGTTCACCGCTGTAGTTGAAGGTGGACCCGCCAAAGATTTCGTTCAGTCCTTCGTCGTCGCCAATCTGAAGGTGCTCACCGATGCTCTTCCAATCCAAACGTGCCACCTGGGTTGCAATCAGTCCGGCCGCGATCAGGAACAGCATCAGGAAAACGCCACCGACCCCAATGCCTCGCGCCGGCTCGCCCAGCCGCTTGGCCTGCTCGTATTCGATCAGCTTGAGCACGCCCCACAGGATCAGCAGCGCAGGCCAGAAGCGGGCGAAGAGCGATCCGAGGTGGTGGAAATCCATGATCCCCATCGTTCCCAGCAGGAACATCAGTCCCATCAGGATGAGCACGACTGGCCCGGCAATCGAACGATGCGGAGGACGCGGAGTCGGCGGTATGGGCGGCGGAGTCGGCGGCATCATTGAGCTAGCCACGGTTCACCTCACTGTCGGGCGGAACCGGCGGAATAGGCGGCGCTGGAGGTTCCGGCGGTTCCGGAGGAATTGGCCCTCCCGCGGGTTTCGCGCACGCCGCTAGTGCCGGATTGTGGCCTTCAGCCGATGAGGTCCCTTGCAGCAACTTGACGCCGCCGATCACCAGTAAGATTCCCCCCACGTAGCCGAAAAAGCCAACATTGCGGAAACTGTCGATCAGCCCGATCACACCGACCGTCACGAGAATGGCAGGTCCCATCAGGCATTGAGCCCGGCACCGCTGGCAAGGGCAGCCCCTCGGTCCACCGATCAATCCCCGGCGGGTCGCGAATATCCAACCGCCGAGCAAAATGAAAATCACTCCCCAGAAACGGTGGAAGTTCAGCTCAAGCAGACCAGCCGTGTGCAGCAGGAAGATCACGCCCACCAAAATGAGCACGATGGCGCCCATCGGGATCTTGCTCGTGTCAACTCTTGCTCCGCCGCTAAACGTTGCCGCCAGGCCGAAGGGATCGGGTGCGGGCAGGCCCGCCTGGATGGCGCGCGCGGAGCGCACGGAGTCGATAATCCCGTAGAGAATCAGGAACACGATTCCGAACCCGCTAATTGCGGGCACCACGTCGCCGGCGGAGTTGCAGCCCGCTACCAGCAAGGCAAAGATTCCCATGTGCGCCAGGCCTTTGGCATATTGCCCGTTGTATACGGCGCCTATACCGAATGGAATTGCGCCTAGAATTCCGGCGACCGTCGGGTTCGGTCCACTGCTGCTTCCCCGAGACGGTGGTGGGGGAACCTGCCCGGAGGCTGCTGGGGGGAACGTGCTCGATACGAATCCCGCGGTCCCGGCCGCAGTGCCCTCCATCTTCGCTCCCAGGCAGTCTTCGCAGTAGATGATGCCCCGCACGGGACGTGTACAGTTGGCGCACAGTGGCTTCCCGCAAGTGCGGCAATAGGCCACTGCTGACGCATCAGCATGATTGGCGCAGTTCATACAAACCTCCG
>Ga0187817_10000038_pt1 | contig 36815 bp, 30 predicted proteins | sample NC_wetland_sal_i_17_FD_132431 | JGI IMG/M metagenome (GOLD analysis project Ga0187817, IMG submission 132431) | Wetland sediment microbial communities from Neuse River Estuary, North Carolina, USA - SO4_2 | ecosystem: Environmental > Aquatic > Freshwater > Wetlands > Sediment | place: USA... | reverse complement strand
TACTCCGATGCCCAGCACGGCAACCACCTGGGCCGCACCGACCTCGACAGCGCTTCGCTCACCTACCGGCTCAACAAGTGGGTCACGTTTGTGCACGAAGTCAGTTACATCACCACGTTCACTGCCAATGACCAATCGGCCAGTGGCGTGATCACACCACACTTCCTGCTCTTTGCGGGTAAGGACGTCCGACAGGCGCACAACTGGCGCAATGAGTTCGGACCAGTGTTTACGTTCTAGCTAAACCTGGCTAGTCGCGATTCCCGCGGAGCTCCTCTCATCGGAGTTCCGCGGAGTCGCCAGAAATAGAACTGACGCATAACGCAGTTTTGCAGAAAGTGCAACACCGCGCCAGGATCGACCTTGCAGGCAGCACGGCCGAATCGCCGCCCGCGGCTTACATCTCTGAGGCGAAACCAGTGGTGGGAGAGTAAAATTCGCCACCACAGCACGTTGATTGGGTTCGGGAGCCTTCTCGTTGGCAGAACTGAGAGGTGCTCTCGGCTCGGAGCTTATTCTTCCCTAAAGGAGAAAAACTGTGGCTAACGCAAATGTTGTATCCGGTGCCCCTGGCATAAGTCGCTGGTGGCGCGTGGTTGGCGGGGTGTCCATGAACCTGGCACTGGGCTCGCTCTATGCCTGGAGTGTGTTCGTGGCTCCGTTAGAGAAAGAGTTTAAATGGAAACGCGCTGACACGTCGATGGTTTTCACCATCGCCGTCGTCGTCTTCGCGCTGACATTCATCGTAGCTGGCCGGCTGCAGGATAAGCTTGGGCCTTTCAAGATCTCCATCGCAGGCGCGGTTCTGGTGAGCCTGGGCTTTTTCTTGTGCGCCTACGCTGACAGCTTGACCAAGTTTTTCGTCTTCTTCGGCGTCCTGGGGGGACTGGGTAACGGTTTTGGCTACGCGACCCCGATTCCTGTCATGTCCAAGTGGTTCCCGGACAAGCGCGGTCTAGCGGTGGGACTGGCGGTTGCCGGTTATGGCGGCGGTTCCGCTATCTTTGGCCCGTTGGCCGCCAGCTACCTGATCCCGCACTTTGGCTGGCGCGTCACCTTCCAGGTTCTGGGCGTAATCTTTTTTGCCATGACGGTGTTTGGCTCCTTCCTGCTGCACAATCCACCGGCCGGATATAAACCCGCCGGCTGGACGCCTGCACCAGCTTCCAAGGCTGCGGCTACCACCTATGACTTCTCTCCCGCCGAGGTGCTGCAGACACCGGCGTTCTATCTGATGTGGGTGGCATACGCGTTTGGCTGCGCGGCCGGTCTCATGGTCATCAGCCAGTTAGTGCCTTTCGCCAAGAGCGTAGGTATACCCGGCACCACCCTGGCTGCCTTTGGCTTGGTGGTGGGTGCGGCTGGCAACGCATCAGGCCGAATCTTCTCGGGTTGGATGTCAGATGCGCTGGGCCGCATCAACGTGTTGCGGCTGATGATCGGCATCTCGATGGTTGCCATGCCTATTCTGTATTACGTGGGTGGCAACGTGTTAGGTCTGTTCGTGATGCTGTTCATCGTTTACTGGTGCTACGGCACCCAACTGTCGGTCAACGCCTCAACGGCAGCCGATTTCTGGGGTACCAAGAACGTAGGCATCAACTACGGCATGCTATTCACTGCCTGGGGTGTGGCCGGTCTCCTCGGTGGCCGCATCGGCGGTTGGATGTTCGACAAGTATCACAACTACCAGATGGCGTTCTACACAGCGGCGGTTCTGGCGGCAGTTGCCCTGATCTGCGAACTGGCAGCCAAACGCCCGGCCACTCCGGAAGGAGGACTAGCCGCAAGAAAGTCGCCGGCCGCAGCCTAGTTTCCAGGAGCCCCTGCAGTCCGCCACAGAACGTTGCATCTTAATACGGAGCGGGCGGGCGCTCTCAGCCACGAGCGCCCACGCGCCCCTAAGGCGTCGTCGACCCAGGAGTGAAAGTAACCTCAGGGACGAACCTCGATAATACTCGCAGGTTCGTTCCTGTCTGGTCTTCTGATTCACTCCGAAGGCTCGGCTGAGAACCCGGCGCGTTGCCCAAGATTCCAGCACTCCTGGGCGATCATCCAGTCTTCCTGTGCGTGAATAACTAAAACACGCACGGTCGAATCTATAGCGGAGATGTCCGCGTCCTTGTCCGTGCGTGATTCCCCGTTCTTCGCCTCATCAAGCTTCAAGCCCAGGAAGGCAAAATTGTCACACACGGCGGCACGAACTTCGGGTGAGTTTTCGCCGACTCCTGCGGTGAATACCAGAGCGTCAACTCCGCCCAGCACGGCAATCATGGCGCCAATTCCCGAGCGTACACGATGGACATAGATTTCAAACGCCAGTCGCGCGCGTTCATGGCCGTCCTTAATGGCGGCAAGGATCTGCCGCATGTCGCCGGAGATGCCCGACACCCCAAGCAGCCCCGACTTCTGATTCAGAATCTCGTCGAGTTGCTCGCCGGATACCCGTCTCTGTCGCAATAGGTAGGTAAGGATGCCGGGGTCTACGGAGCCCGACCGAGTCCCCATCATCAGGCCCTCCAGCGGAGTAAAACCCATGGTGGTATCGACGCTGCGACCGCCGCAAATCGCCGCTAAAGAACAGCCATTCCCCAGGTGGCAAGTCACCAGTTTCAAGGAATTCAAGTTTCTACCCAACAACTGCGCGGCACGCTGTGCGCAATATTGATGATTGATCCCGTGGAATCCATAGCGGCGAATTCCCTGCTCGAACCAATCGTGGGGACCAGGGTAGATGGACGCCGATAACGGCATCGTGCGATGAAAGCCGGTGTCGAAAACGGCGATCTGCGGCACTGGACCCAGCAACTTGGCGACAATCTCCATGCCCTCCAGTTCAGCCCGATTGTGGAGAGGCGCAAAAACGGAAACGCCTTCGATCGCCGACTTAACCTCGGCAGTGACGATTGCCGGTTCGAAATGATGCGGACCGCCGTGGACCACCCGGTGTCCCACCACATCGATCTCAGAAGGGCCGGAAATGGCTTGCGTCTCGCCGGTCCACAGGCTCTGCAGCAAGCGCTCAATCGCTTCGCCGCGAGAGCCCACTGATGGCAGGTCCTTTCGGGAAACTCCGTGGGGGTTGCTGATCGAGAACTCAGCCTGGTCCTCAGCCCACTCGATCTTTCCCTCCCAAATCGGAGCGGGCGGATCGTTGGGGAGCACGTCCCCAATTTCGTAGAGACAGCTCTTCTGACTACTCGAACCGGAGTTGAGAACAAGAACTTTCATCAATAAGGCCAAGTCCAGTCCCGGATTTCCGGCAAGTCGTCTCCGTGTTCGTGAATGTATTGCCGATGCTCGACCAGTTTGTTGCGTAGCAACTGCTTGAAGTGGCCTCCGACCTTCTGCAGTAGAGGAACGCGGTCCACCACATCCCCCGCCAGATGGAAGCGATCCAGATCGTTCAGGACCGTCATATCGAACGGTGTGGTTGTCGTGCCCTCCTCTTTGTAGCCTCGCACATGAAGGTTGTCGTGATTGTGCCGGCGATAGGTGAGGCGGTGAATCAACCAGGGGTAGCCGTGGTAGGCGAAGATAATCGGCTTATCCACTGTGAACATGGAATCGAAATCGACATCTGAAATACCATGCGGATGTTCGCTCGAGGGCTGAATGGTCATGAGATCGACGACGTTGACCACGCGAATCCTGATGTCGGGAAAATGCTGTCGCAGGAGATCGACCGCCGCCAGGGTTTCGAGGGTGGGGACATCGCCGGCGCAGGCCATCACAACATCCGGTTCGGCCCCGTTGTCTGTACTGGCCCACTCCCAAATGCCAATCCCGGTAGTGCAATGCTCGATGGCCGACTCCATGTCGAGCCACTGCAATGCAGGTTGTTTGCCGGCGACGATCACATTCACGTAGTGGCGGCTCCGCAGACAATGATCGGCGACCGACAGCAAGCAATTCGCGTCCGGCGGAAGGTAAACGCGAACGATGTCGGCTTTCTTATTCACCACATGATCGATGAAGCCCGGATCCTGGTGCGTGAATCCGTTGTGATCCTGCCGCCACACGTGAGAAGTCAATAAATAGTTGAGCGACGCGATCGGACGCCGCCACTCAATCTCGCGCGTGACCTTCAGCCATTTGGCGTGCTGGTTGAACATCGAATCGACAATGTGAATGAATGCTTCGTAGCAGGAGAAGAACCCGTGCCGCCCGGTAAGCAAATACCCCTCCAGCCAGCCTTGGCACATATGTTCACTGAGCATCTCCAGCACCCGTCCGCGCTGCGAAAGATGTTCGTCCACCGCCAGGATGGGCTCTATCCATAGCTTGTCGGTGGCCTCAAAGAGCGCGTCCAGCCGGTTCGAGGCCGTTTCGTCGGGGCCAAAGACGCGGAAATTCTTTGCGTCCGCGTTCAACTTCATCACGTCGCGCAAGAATCCGCCGAGCACGCGCGTGGCCTCCGCATTCTCGGTGCCGGGCTTCGGAACGCTGACGGCATAGTCGCGAAAGTCGGGCATGACCAGGTCGCGCAACAACAAGCCGCCATTGGCATGCGGATTCGCTCCCATCCGGCGATCGCCTTTGGGAGCCAGTTCCGCAAGCTCCCGAATCAATTCCCCGTTTTCGTCAAACAATTCCTCCGGACGATAGCTTCTCATCCAGTCTTCGAGGATCTTTATGTGTTCGGGCTTCGACTGCAGGTCCGCCACCGGCACCTGATGAGCGCGCCAGGTGCCCTCCACTGGCTTCCCGTCGACCATTTTTGGTCCCGTCCAGCCTTTCGGGCTGCGCAGGACCACCATCGGCCAAGCGGGCACGCTCGAAACCGCGCCGCTCCGTGCACCATATTGAATCGCTCGAATTTCGCTGACAACGTTGTCCAAAGTCCCCGCCATCAGTTGATGCATCGCTTCCGGTTCATGTCCCTCGACGAAATACGGTTTCCAGCCGTAACCGGTAAAGAGATGGATGAGTTCCTCATCGTTCATCCGCGCCAGCACGGTTGGATTCGCGATCTTGTAGCCGTTGAGATGGAGAATGGGCAGCACTGCGCCATCCCGCACCGGATTCAGAAATTTATTGCCATGCCAACTGGTCGCCAGTGGACCCGTCTCTGCTTCGCCGTCTCCCACCACGCAACAGGCAATCAGGTCGGGGTTGTCGAATACGGCGCCGCAAGCGTGCATGATCGAATAACCCAGTTCCCCGCCCTCGTGGATGGAGCCCGGCGTCTCCGGCGCCGCGTGGCTAGGAATTCCTCCGGGAAAGGAAAACTGTTTGAACAGCTTCTTCATGCCCTCTTCGTTTTGAGCGATGTTGGGATAAAGCTCGCTGTAGGTGCCTTCCAGGTAGGTATTCGCAACCATTCCAGGCCCGCCGTGGCCGGGGCCGGCAATGTAAATGACGTTCAGATCGTACTTCTTGATCAGGCGATTGAAGTGGACATAGATAAAGTTCAGGCCGGGCGTGGTACCGAAGTGTCCCAGCAGCCGCGGCTTGATGTGCTCAATCTTCAGTGGTTCCCGCAGAAGCGGATTTGCGTACAGATAGATCTGGCCAACGGAGAGGTAGTTGGCCGCGCGCCAGTAGGCGTCAATCTTGCGCAAATCTTCGGGTGCGAGAGGTTGGGCAGAAATGCCGTGCTGAGCGGAGCTTACTGAGGCTGGGGGAGTCATCGAATCCTGCCTTTCAATTTCCTGTTGTTTCTTATCTTAGTTTCCTGGAGTCCCCTCCGCCAGCACTCGAACGCCGGTGGGGGCGTCCTAGCCCCACACCGGGAGGCTTCGCTAGATATTGTCCGCCGCGTGAGACAATACATCCCAGGCGGGGATAGCGGTGGGAGGCCCTGGGCCAAACGGGATTCCCATTCGTGATCCATGTCACAGAACACTGTACCAACTATCATGGCCGCGAAAGTATGTGGGCGTTCAAACTGAAAGTTGGCTTAGAGGAGGGGAGGACGTCATGATGATGTTATATCGTCTCGTTCGCCTGATCGAGGCCCGCTCCGAGGCACTGGCCGCCAGCCTTCTTGATCGAGTCCGGAATTCCGACTTGACCCAAAGCTACAAACAGAACGTCCCACCTGACGAACTGCAAGAACGGGTGTACGAGGTCTACCGTCATCTCGGGGAGTGGCTCATCGGGAAGGATGAAATTCACCTCGAGCAGCGCTACTTGCAGATTGGGGCGCGGCGGGCCTCCCAGCGGGTGCCGGTTAGCGAAGTGATTTGGGTGATCGTTTTGACGAAGGAGAATCTGTGGGAGTTCGTTAAGAAAGAAGCCGTTTTGGAACGCCCCGTGGAAGTGTTCGGTGAACTCGAAATGCTGCAACTGCTGGAGCAGTTCTTTGATCGAGCCATCTACTATGCCGCAGTCGGTTACGAACTAACCATGAAGGAGCAAGCTCTCGGAGAACCGGCCACGCCGTCCAAGAAGCAATAATAATAATAAGGAGCGGAATCGCGTGCGCACGGGCCGGGAAGTCCCGGTGGTCAGGAGTTGACCATTTGTTCCAGGGCCGCCTTGTTGCGGATAATCAGGTTAGAGCCCTTGAATTGCACCAGCTGTTTCCTCTTGAACTGCGAGAGCAGGCGGCTGACGGTTTCCCGCGTCGTGCCAATGATTTCGGCGATTTCCTCATGCGTCAGCGTCAGTTTCAACTGCAGAGGGTTCCCATTGTTTGCCTGCGCGTTGGACCACCCCAGCAGTAACTTTGCGAATCTCTCGGAAGGGGAGTTGGTGAGTCCCAGCGTGCGAATCCCTTCATACGCCGTGTAGTAGTTGCGGCTTAATTCCTCGGCTACACGCAGAGCCACGACTCCATGATCGCGCAAGAAGTGGAGCAAGGCATCCCGGGTAATGAAATTTGCTTGGCCCGGTTCGATCATCTCCGCCGTTACTTCGTAAGGCCGATTGGAAATCGTGGCGCTCAGCCCAAGGACGTCTCCTGGCTTGGAGATCTTGGTGATCACGGTCCTGCCCTCGGCCGACGAGGTCGAAAGCTTGGCTTTCCCCGCGCACATCACGAACACGCCCCGTGGCTGCTGTCCCTCGATAAACAGCATCGCGGATTTTGGGTACACCGCGGTGGATTTGATCTCGTTCAGCCTCTGCAGCGCCGCTTCCGGCAGATGGCAGAACAAGGCTTCCTCTCGCATGGGGCAGGCAAGGCAGTTGTCGAGGATGTTCAGCCCGTAGGGGGCACGCATTCGCTACCGCCCTCCGCGCAAATTGTATCACCGATCACTCTGTGACCAGGATCACAAAAACATGTGACTACAAACATGGCCGGCAAAACCCGCTGCGAGGAAACTCTATACCCACGGGAGATTCAGGACGGCTGCGCCGATGATGTTTTCCATCAGCATCGCAAGCGGTGCGGCACGATCGAAGCCGTGAAACAGCGGCGCTACCGTTCATTCCCGATGAACCGTGAGCCGATGGAAGGGGAAAACGCATCACCGCAAATTTCAAATCTTGCCAGTGAGGCCTCGATGCTGTGATCTTGAAATGCGGGGACGAGAAGGGATAACACCATGGAAGAAGCACTTCGCTTTCGTGTCGTTGCCTGGTGGGCCTCTGGCCGGACCGGTATTGCCAGGTCCAGTTCCGCACCCAACGCCATCCATTTCGCTTCCCCGCCCGCTTTTGGCGGCTTGGAAGGCAGGTGGACGCCTGAGGACTTGCTCCTGTGCGCGATTGCCAGTTGTTACACCACCACCTTTCGCGCACTCGCAGATAGTTCCAAGCTTGCATGCACTGACCTGCAGGTCGAAGTGGAAAGCGCCATCGGCAAGGCTGACACCGGCTATAATCTTGGCCAAGTGCTCATTCATGCGAATCTGACGATTTCGCGAGAAGAGGACAGGGCACGGTCCATCAAGCTTTTGCATAAGACCAAGGAGCTCTGCCTGGTGTCTCGTGCGCTCTCGCTCGAACAGAAGTTTGAACCCCTCGTGCACGTAGGTGAGCCGCGAGTGGAAGGTGGCCAGCCTTTGCCAGTTTCGGACTAATAGGATTATCGTTGAGACGCAAGAGCGAAATGGTGTTCGTGCTTGCCAGAGCTGCTCTATGACGTCGACAAGTTCGACCCCGGCTGATCTCGTGGGACGATCTCCGAATCCTGCGAGCGAAGAGAAACAGACACTCCCAGAAAGCTACGGCCTGGATGCGATGTTCGCTCCCAGTTCCGTGGCCGTCATCGGTGCCACTGGTCGTCCCGGCACCGTCGGCCGGACCCTCCTGGAGAACCTGCTGCGCGGCGCCTCGCAAAGAAAAGTGTACGCCGTCAACGCAAAGCATCCGGAGGTGCTCGGCCTCAAAGCCTACAGCAGCATTCGCGACGTTCCCCGGCCGGTGGACTTGGCTGTGGTCACAACTCCAGCAGTCACCGTCCCGCAGTTGGTGGGAGAGTGCGTGGATGCCGGCGTCAGGTCCGCGATCGTGATTTCCGCCGGATTCAGGGAGCGTGGCGCGGATGGCGCCGCCCTCGAACAGCAGATCCATGAGCACCTGCGGCGCAGTTCCATGCGCTTGATAGGTCCCAACTGTCTGGGCATTATGAACCCGGCGATCGGGTTGAATGCCACATTCGTAAAGGATCCGCCGAGGACTGGGAATGTGGCATTCCTCAGTCAGAGTGGAGCGCTTCAGGTCGCAATCCTCGACTGGAGCGCCCGCGAACAAGTTGGATTCAGCGCCATCGTTTCTACCGGTTCGATGCTGGATGTGGGTTGGGGTGATTTGCTCGACCACTTTGGCGATGACCCACGCACCCGGAGCATCCTGATCTACATGGAATCCGTAGGAGACGCGCGGTCGTTCTTGTCTGCGGCTCGTGAAGTCGCCCTCACCAAGCCGATCATCGTCATCAAAGCCGGCCGCTCTGAAGCGGCGTCGCGCGCTGCGGCTTCGCACACGGGCGCCCTCACCGGCAGCGACGAAGTTCTGGACGCCGCATTCCACCGTACCGGAGTTTTGCGGGTACACAGTATCGGGGACCTGTTCCATATGGCGGAAGTGCTCAGCAAGCAGCCCCGTCCCAAAGGTCCGCGGCTTACCATCCTGACCAATGCTGGCGGTCCCGCGGTTCTGGCCACGGACTCGCTGGTGGCCAACGGCGGAGAACTGGCCGAGCTTTCTCCAGAGAGCCTGCAGCGCCTGGATGAGTTTCTTCCCGCCCACTGGAGTCATGGCAATCCCATCGATGTTCTCGCCGATACCGACTCCGAACGTTTTGCTCGCGCCATCGAAATTGCGTCGCAAGACCCCAACAGTGACGGACTCCTGGTCATCCTCGCCCCGCAAGCCATGGCCGATCCTTTGCAGGTTGCAGAAAGCTTGAAGCCATATGCCAAAAACCGTGCCAAACCCGTGCTCGCCAGTTGGATGGGAGGGGACAGCATTGCTGCCGGCGAAGCCCTTCTGAACTCCTCGGGCATTCCAACCTTTGCTTATCCGGACGCTGCGGCGCGGGCTTTCACCTACATGTGGCGATACACCTGCAACCTGCGCGGACTCTACGAGACCCCGACCCTGACGGACGAATCGGAACTGGGAGTCGCGTCCCGCGATCAGGTCGACCAAATCATTCAGCATGCGCGCCAGCAAGGCCGCGTCCTGCTCACCGAGTTGGAATCGAAGCAGTTGTTGTCGCTCTACGGCATCCCCACGGTGGAGACGCGCGCCGCCGTCACCCAGGACGAGGCGGCAGCGATCGCTTCGCAACTTGGCTTCCCTGTTGTGCTGAAAGTCCTTTCCGAAACCATCACCCACAAAACGGATGTTGGCGGAGTCAAACTGAACTTGCTGGATGAAGCGGCAGTGCGCTCGGCCTACCGCGCCATTCAGTCGTCGGTTGCGGAGAAAGCTGGACCGGATCAATTCTCCGGCGTAACCGTGCAGCCGATGGTGAAGTTCGATGGCTACGAACTCATTCTCGGCAGCAGCGTCGACCCACAGTTTGGGCCGGTGATCCTGTTCGGATCTGGCGGCCAGCTGGTCGAAGTGTATCGCGACCGTGCTCTCGCGCTTCCTCCCCTGAACACGACGCTGGCGCAACGCATGATGGAACAGACACGAATCTTCACCGCGCTGAAGGGAGTCCGGGGACGCAAGCCAGTCAACCTCGTGGCCCTGGAGGCGTTGGTTGTCCGCTTCAGCCAACTCGTGCTCGAACAGCCCTGGATCGCCGAAATTGACATCAATCCCCTGTTGGCTTCACCAGAATGCCTGATCGCCCTCGATGCCCGAATCGTTTTGCATTCGCCCGCCATAATCCTCGACCAGTTGCCCAAGCCCGCGATCCGTCCCTATCCGTCGCAGTATCTTTCAGCGTGGATGATGAAGGATGGAACTGAGGTCACGATCCGTCCGATCCGCCCCGAAGACGAACCGCTGATTGCCAAATTTCACGAGACACTTTCCGACCGCAGCGTCTATTTGCGCTATTTCTGCACCCTCAGCCTGAGCAGGCGCGTGGCCCATGAGCGGCTCTTGCGGATCTGTTTCGGCGATTACGACCGCGAAATGGCGCTGGTCGCCGAACACACCGATCCCGGCACGGGAGAGCGCCGGATCTTGGGCGTGGGGCGCATGAATAAGCTGCACGGCAAGAATGAAGCCGAAGTCGCGGCGCTGGTTTCCGATCAGTATCAAAGGCTGGGCTTGGGACATGAATTGCTTCGCCGCGTCGTCCAGATTGCCCGCGACGAAAAGTTAAGTCGCGTGTCCGCGGAAATGTTGCCTGACAATCTGGCGATGCAGGCCGTCTTTAAACGCCTAGGTTTTCGTATTCGCGCCGATGCGGATCTAACCTCGCTCCTGGCCGACCTGGAACTCTAAACAGCGCGCGTAAGAACCAGAATTCATGCTTCGCGGTGGGACACGGTCTGCGCCTTCGGCCGCGAAGCGGCGTAAGCATGCAGCCCACGGCGCAAGCCGTGGGAAAGTAGCAAGTCGACAAGCCGCAGAGGGGCGAAAGATCAGTTCTGACGCACATTCTGAAAAGCTCTTCGCTCTTGGCTAAAAGCCAAAAGCAAAAGGCCAAAACTGGTTTTGGGATTCCCCTCCTTCCCGTTTCCTCAATTTTTCCCCTTGTGACCCAAATCACACGTCCCTGTGCGCCATGTTCCCGACAACTCTGCTTCCTTCCGTCATCCTTATATATAGGACCGTTCTCTCAGAAAGGTCGGGGCGACCGAGAATCCGAAGGGGATGTTATGAAACGCAAGTTCAAGACCATGGACGGCAACGAGGCGGTAGCCAGTGTGGCCTACCGCCTCAACGAGGTCATCGCTATTTATCCCATCACGCCATCGTCCAACATGGGCGAATGGGCAGATCAATGGGCCTCGGAAGAGGTCCCCAACATCTGGGATACCGTACCCCACGTCATCGAAATGCAAAGCGAAGGCGGAGCCTCGGGAGCCGTTCACGGCGCGTTGCAGACCGGAGCTCTGGCCACCACCTTCACCGCGTCGCAGGGCCTGCTGCTGATGATCCCCAACATGAACAAGATCGCCGGCGAACTTACGGCCACGGCATTTCACGTCAGCGCGCGCACGGTGGCGACTCATGCCCTCTCGATTTTCGGCGATCACTCCGACGTGATGTCCTGCCGGGCCACGGGATTTGCCCTGCTCTCCTCGAATTCTGTCCAGGAAGCGATGGACATGGCTCTCATCGCCCATGCCGCGACTCTTGAAACCCGCATCCCCTTCTTGCATTTTTTTGACGGCTTCCGCACTTCGCATGAAGTCAACAAAATCGAAATGCTGACTGAAGACGACATGCGCGCCCTCATCAACATGGATCGCGTCTTCGAACACCGCCAGCGAGCGCTTTCCCCCGATCATCCCGTCTTGCGCGGCAGCGCCCAGAATCCCGACGTCTTCTTCCAGGCGCGCGAAGCCGGCAATCCTTACTACGACGCCTGCCCCGATAAGGTGCAGGCGGTCATGGACAAGTTCTCCCAGATCGTGGGCCGCTCCTATCACCTGTTCGACTACGTTGGTGCCCCCGACGCCGAGCGCGTCATCGTCATGATGGGTTCGGGCGCGGAAGCCGCTCACGAGACGGTGGAGTATCTGAACCGCAACAATAAAGATGAGAAGGTTGGCCTTCTGAAAGTCCGCCTGTACCGCCCCTTCTCCGTGAAGCGATTCCTCGAGGCGCTACCTGCAACCGTGCGCAAAATTGCCGTTCTCGATCGCACTAAGGAAGCCGGAGCCGGAAGAGAGCCGCTCTATCTCGACGTCGTCAGCGCGCTCCAGGAAGGAATCAAGCTGGGTTATGGAACTCTGAAAACCATGCCGGAAACCATCGGCGGACGCTACGGCCTCTCCTCCAAAGAGTTCTCGGCCGCGATGGTCAAAGCCGTCTACGACAACCTGACGGCGCCGCGGCCAAAAGACCATTTCACCGTCGGCATTCAAGACGACGTGGGCCGCACCAGCCTGGATTACGATCCCGAATTTTCCGTCGAGCCCGACAGCGTGGTGCGCGCCATGTTCTACGGCCTGGGCGCGGATGGCACCGTGGGCGCAAACAAGAACTCCATCAAGATCATCGGTGAAAACACCGACAACTACGGGCAAGGTTACTTCGTCTACGACTCTAAGAAGTCAGGCGCAATGACCGTTTCGCACCTGCGCTTCGGACCCCAGCCGATCCGCTCCAGCTACCTGATTACCAAGGCCAACTTTGTGGCCTGCCATCAATGGATTTTCCTGGAGCGCTACGACATGCTCAGCGCGCTGGTCCCGGGCGGCGTCTTCCTGCTCAATAGTCCTTTTAATAAGGATGAAGTTTGGGACCAGCTTCCACGCGAAGTCCAGACGCAACTGATTGCCAAGAAAGCCCGCTTCTTCATCATTGACGCCTATCAGGTGGCGCGCGAAACCGGTATGTGCTCGCGCATGAATAACATTCTGAAGACCTGCTTCTTCGCCATCTCCCAGGTTCTGCCTCGCGAGCAAGCCATTGAAGCGATTCGCCAGTCCATCCGCGACACCTACGGCAAAAAGGGCGACGAGATCGTGCAGCAGAACCTGCACGCCGTCGATGAAACCCTGGCCCACATGTTCGAAGTCGCCCTTCCGGAGAAGGTGACCAGCCAAATCGAAATACCTCCCGCGTTCTCTCCGCAGGCGCCCAAGTTCGAGCGCGATGTCCTCGGCGTAATTTATGCCGGCCACGGCGATGAGATCCCCGTGAGCGCTTTCCCAGTCGACGGTACCTTCCCCACCGGCACGGCTAAATGGGAAAAACGCAACATCGCCCTCGAGATTCCCGTCTGGGATACGAAGGTCTGCATTCAGTGTGGCAAGTGCGCTATGGTCTGTCCGCATGCTGTGCTCCGCATCAAGGTCTACGACTCGAAGCAGCTCCAAGGCGCGCCCACAACTTTCAAGTCAACCGAGGTGCGCGATAAGGAATGGCAGGGCTTAAAGTACAGCATTCAGGTTGCACCCGAAGACTGTACTGGATGCGGCATTTGCGTCGACATCTGTCCCGCCAAGAACAAGAGCGAAACGCGCTTGAAGGCGATCAACATGGTGCCGCAGCCGCCACTCCGCATACCCGAGCGCGAGAACTGGGAATTCTTCCTCAAGATTCCCGAGCTCGATCGCCGGCGAATCAAGGTCTCGAATATCCGCCAGCAGCAGGTGCAGGAGCCTTTGTTCGAATTCTCCGGAGCGTGTTCCGGATGCGGCGAGACGCCCTACCTGAAACTACTCACCCAGCTCTTTGGAGATCGCTCCGTGGTCGCCAACGCCACCGGCTGCTCTTCGATCTACGGCGGCAACCTGCCTACCACGCCCTGGGCCAAGAATGCCGACGGCCGCGGGCCAGCATGGTCCAATTCCCTGTTCGAAGATAATGCCGAGTTCGGCCTGGGATTCAGGCTCTCCATTGACAAGCAGGCCGAATTCGCCCGCGAGTTGGTGCGCCGTCTATCCGGATCCATAGGAGAAGAACTCGCCACTGCTTTAGTGACCGCACCCCAGAAAGACGAGGCGGACATTTTCGAGCAGCGGCAGCGCGTCGATCTGCTGAAAGAAAAGCTGCAGCGTCTGAACTCGCCCGATGCCAAACAACTGCTGGCCCTCGCCGACATGCTGGTGAGGAAGAGCGTATGGATCGTAGGCGGCGACGGCTGGGCTTACGACATTGGTTACGGAGGTCTGGACCACGTGCTGGCCAGCGGACGCAACGTGAATCTGTTGGTGCTCGACACCGAAGTCTATTCCAACACCGGCGGCCAGGCCTCGAAAGCCACGCCCAGAGCGGCAGTGGCCAAGTTCGCGGCCGGCGGCAAGCCGGGAACCAAGAAGGACCTCGGCCTGATGGCCATGAGTTACGGCAATGTCTATGTAGCGAGCGTTGCCATGGGCGCCAAGGACGAACACACGCTCAAGGCTTTCCTAGAAGCGGAAGCCTATGACGGCCCCAGCATCATCATTGCCTATTCCCACTGCATCGCCCACGGCATCGACATGACGACGGCAATGTCCGACCAGAAAGTCGCGGTCGAGTCGGGTCAGTGGTTGCTCTATCGCTATAGTCCGGAGCGCGCTCTCGCCGGTGAGAATCCGCTGACCCTCGATTGCCGCACCCCCAATCGCAAAGTCAAAGATTATTTTCAGCAGCAGACGCGCTTCAAGATGCTGCTCAAGAGTAAACCCGAAGACGCCAAACGGCTGTGGCAGCAAGCGCAGCAAGATGCGGAGACGCGTTATCGCCTGTACGAATACATGGCGCAACGCAAACCAGAGCCGGCCGCGGCCCCGGCCGCTCCTGTGGAAACGAAAAAATAGAGGAACCTCATGGACCTAACCACAAAATATCTCGGCCTGCCGCTGCGCACGCCGCTGGTCGTCTCCGCCTCCCCCCTCTCCCAGGAAATCAGCGGCATCCGCGGTCTCGAGGATGCGGGCGCCTCCGCCGTTGTGCTCTATTCCCTTTTCGAAGAACAACTTCATAAGGAGGCCCTTGAGCTCGAACTTCACCTCAACGCCGGCACGGAGAGTTTTGCCGAGTCCATCACTTACTTTCCCCATTCCAGCGAGTTCCACACCGGCCCCGAGGGCTATCTGGATCACATTCGCCGGGCCAAGGACGCGGTCGACATTCCCGTCATCGCCAGCCTCAACGGTGCGACTTTGGGCGGTTGGGCAAAGTTTGCCCGGCAGATCGAGCAAGCCGGAGCCGACGCGATCGAGTGCAATCTCTACTTCATTCCGACCAACATGGATCTCTCCGGCTCCGCGACGGAGAAGATTTATACGGATATTCTCCGCGAAGTAAAGGGTTCGGTGCACATTCCGGTGGCCGTCAAGCTCAGTCCCTTCTTCAGCAATTTGGCCAACATGGCAAAGCAGTTTGACCAGCTTGGCGCCGACGGCCTGGTGCTGTTCAACCGCTTCTACCAGCCCGATATCGATCTGGAAGAATTAGAAATTAAACCCAACGTGCTTCTCAGCGGCCCGCAGGCGTTACGACTGCCTCTGACTTGGATCGGCATCCTTCATGGCCGCGTCAAGGCCAGCCTGGCGGCGACCAGTGGTGTGCACGGCCCCGAAGACGTGATCAAACTGCTCATGGTCGGCGCTGATGTGACCATGATGTGCTCGGCTCTACTGCACAACGGAATCGCGCATCTTCGTCACGTGGAACAAGGCGTTCGCGAGTGGATGGAAACTCACGAATATGAATCTGTGCGGCAGATGCAAGGCAGCATGAGCCAGCTCCGCTGCCCTGATCCGGGAGCCTTCGAGCGCGCCCAATACATGCGCGCCGTCAAGGGCCTGCAACACGTGCTCCAGGCATGACAAATTCAGCCCCGAGAGGGGCGTCCGATCTGCTCGATCACAGCTGAAAAAGGCGGAGTGCCAGACCTGTTCCCACCCGCGAAGCGGCGTAAGAATGCAGCCTGCGGCGCAAGCCGTGGTGGCATGTGGGAGTTGAGCAAGCCCCGAAGGAGCGAAAGAGAAGCTGCGACAAAGATCCGGAAGGCCGACCGAGTTCGAAGCTGCAATCTCACCGCACGCCCATAAGAAAGTATGAGTTAGGCGCCCAGTGTGACCTGACTCTCTTTCACCAGTGACGCATGTCACAGCCCCTCGTCTCCGCATTTCCGACAATATCCTGTAAGGCAATCCATGGGGAATCATGTTCAAAATACTGGAAGCTGAATTCCTTGCGCCCGGCATCAAGCGGTTTGTGATCGAGGCGCCACGCATTGCACGTAAGCAAAAACCGGGACAATTCGTAATCCTCAGGCTCTATGAAGAGGGCGAACGGATTCCCATCACCATCGAACACTCCGATCCCGAGCGCGGCACGATTGGCATTGTGGTGCAGTCGGCCGGCAAAACGACCAATCTCCTCAATTCCCTGAAAACGGGCGACAGCATCCTGGATGTGGTGGGTCCGCTGGGGAAGCCCTCACACATCGACAAGTTCGGCACAGTCGTTGTGATGGGCGGCGGTGTGGGCACGGCCATGGCCTATCCGACGGCGGTGGCGCTGAAGCGCGCGGGCAATCGGGTGATCTCCATCGTCGGTGCGCGCACCAAAGAGCTGGTCATTCTGGAGCGCGAACTGCGCGAGACGAGCGATGCCCTGATGCTCACGACCGATGACGGCACCTATGCCGACAAGGGCTTCGTCACCGACAAACTTCGGCAGTTGATCGAGAACGGAACGCGCATCGACCTGGTGCTGGCGATCGGCCCCATCCCCATGATGCGAGCCGTGGCTGAGATGACGCGCAAAGAGCGCATCCGCACCATCGTCAGCCTCAATCCGATCATGATCGACGGCACCGGCATGTGTGGCGGCTGCCGCGTGCTGATCGACGGAAAGAGTGAGTTCGCCTGCGTGGACGGCCCCGAGTTCGATGCCCACCGCGTGGATTTCTCCGTGCTCGTGCAGCGCAATTCCATGTACCGGACGGCGGAGCAGAAATCCATGGAAGATTTCCAGCGCGAGACCAAGTCGCAGATCGAGAGCGTTCGTGCCCAACAGACCGCTGCATGCGCGCTACAAGGAGAACTCCGTTGACCCAGTCCACCGAGCAGCCCCCTAAACAAAAATCGCTGAATCCTGTGCCCCTGAAAGAGCGGATGAAAGTGCCCCGGCAGCACATGCTCGAACAGGAGCCGCTGTTGCGTGCGGCCAATTTCACCGAAGTCAATCTGGGCTATTCCGAGGAACTGGCGCGACGGGAAGCGCAACGCTGTCTGGAGTGCGCCAAGCCGGTGTGCACCACGGATTGCCCAGTGGGCGTCAAAGTGAAAGAGTTCGTGCAGTTGATCGTCGCGGGCGACTACCTGGGCGCCGCGGCCAAAATCCGCGAAGACAACGTGCTGCCGGCCATCACCGGCCGCGTCTGTCCGCAGGAAGACCATTGCGAAGGCGGCTGTTTGATGGGCAAGAAAGTTGAGCCGCTGGGCATCGGATATCTGGAGCGCTTTGTAGCCGACTACGAACAGCGCCACCTGGACATCAGCAACCTGCCCAAGGCGCCGACGACGGGAAAGAAGGTCGCCATCGTAGGCAGCGGCCCTTCCGGCCTCACGGCGGCGGGCGATCTCGTCCAGAAAGGCCACCAGGTGCACGTTTTCGAGGCATTGCACGAAATCGGCGGCGTACTCGTGTATGGCATCCCAGAATTCCGCTTACCGAAAGCCATCATCCGTCAGCAAGTCGATTACATGCGCGCCATGGGCGTCGAGTTTGAGACCGACGTAGTCGTGGGACGCACCGTCACCATCGACGAACTGATGAACGAGGAAGGCTACGACGCCGTATTTATCGGCACCGGCGCGGGCCTTCCGCAGTTCATGGGCATTCCCGGCGAACACCTGAATGGCGTCTATTCGGCGAACGAATTCTTGACCCGCATCAACCTCATGCATGCCTACGAGTTCCCGAAGTACGACGAGCCCATGGTGGATTTCCGCGGCAAGAACGTAGCCGTGATCGGTGGAGGAAACACCGCGCTGGATGCGATCCGGTCGGCGTTGCGGCTGGGAGCGGGGCACGCGTTCATCCTCTATCGCCGCAGCGAGGCGGAGATGCCAGCCCGTATCGAGGAAGTGAAGCACGCCAAGCAGGAAGGCATTGAATTCCAGGTGCTCGCCGCCCCGCTCGAGTTCCTCGACGACGGCAAGGGTTGGTTGGCCGGCGCGCGCTGCCAGAAGATGGCTCTCGGCGAACCGGACGCTTCTGGGAGACGGCGCCCGGTTCCGATTGAGGGCTCCGAATACGAAATCCCTCTTGCCGTGGCGGTCATCGCGATCGGGACAAGTGCCAATCCGATTGTCCAGAGCACCACACCCGGTCTGAACACGAACAAGCGGAATTACATCGACGCGGACCCCCTCACCCAGCGCACCTCGCGAAAAGGAGTTTTTGCCGGCGGTGACATCGTCACCGGGAGTGCGACCGTGATTTTGGCTATGGGCGCCGGAAGGCGCGCCGCCAAGTCGATCAACGAGTATTTGACCGGTTCTGGCACCTGGTAACTGCCTGAGCGATAAGGCTTAAGGACCGGGAGTTTGATGTGACGCACCTCACCATGACCGGTGCTTGGGGTCATGGCCGCAGACCGCCAGCAGTCTTCTAATAGAGACTGGCGGGGTGCGCGACAGTTCAGTTGAAGGCATCTCGCCCCGGGGAAGTCCGGCGCAGAAAGTGGTGTTGGATAGCGCGGACAAAGGGGGAATACAAATGAGCCGCAAGCTGGAGTACAAAGACAAGCTGCAAACTGCAGACGAGGCGCTGCGGTCTGTGCGTTCGGGAATGCGAGTCTACATTCAGCCGGGGTGCGCTGAACCGGAGGCTCTGGTGGAGGCGCTGATGCGCCGCGCTCCCTTCGTACGGGACGTAGAAGTCGTTCACATGATGACCATGGGAGTCGCCCCTTATGTGGCTCCAGAGATGGCGGGGCACTTCCGGCACAACGCAATGTTTATCGGCGCCAATGTGCGCGAGGCGATCAACGATGGCCGTGCCGACTACACGCCAATCTACCTAAGTGACATTGAAAACCTTTTCGAGAGCGGCGCCATGCCGATCGACGTGGCCCTGATCGAACTCTCTCCCCCAGACTCGCACGGCTTCTGCAGCTTCGGCGTAGGTGTGGATACTTCGCTCACCGCCGCCAAATGCGCTCGCTACGTGGTGGCGCAAATCAACGATCAGATGCCGCGCACCTTCGGGGACAGTTTCATCCATGTGAATGAGCTTGACGCCGTGGTCGAGGCCTCTCGGCCGTTGTGCGCCATGAAGCCGACCCACATCACCGACTTGCACAGAGCCATCGCTCGCAACGTCGCGGATTTGATTGAGGACGGCTCTGTGCTCCAGACCGGTATCGGCGGAATCCCCGATGCTGTGCTGCCATTTCTCATGGATCGCAAGGATCTCGGGGTGCATAGCGAGTTGGTTTCCGACGGCGTGATTGATTTGATCGAAGCCGGCGTGATTACGGGCGAGCGCAAGAACTTTAAGCCCCGAAAAATCATTCTGGGATTTGCCCTGGGCACGAAACGGCTGTTCGAGTTCCTCGACAACAATCCGCTGTTCGAATTCCACCCCACCTCCTACACCAACGATCCCGGATTGATTGCCCGTAACGACAACATGGTGGCCATCAACTCCGCACTGCAGGTCGATCTCACCGGACAGGTCTGCTCCGATTCCATCGGAAGCCAGTTCTATAGCGGCATCGGCGGACAAGTGGACTTTCTCCGCGGCGCTTCGCGTTCCAGGCGGGGCAAGCCCATCATAGCCATTTCGTCGACCGCAAAAGATGGCACGATCTCCCGGATTGTTCCCATGCTGAGCCCGGGCGCGGGAGTGGTGACTTCGCGCGGCCTTGTCCGTTACGTAGTAACCGAATACGGGGTAGCCTACCTGCACGGCAAGACCATCCGGGAACGGGCACTGGCGTTGATCAACATTGCCCATCCCAAGTTCCGGGAAGAGCTTTATCAATTCTGTGAAACCACCAAGTGGCTGCAGCGGCCGGTAGCACTGGAGGTGGCAACGACATGAACCACAACGAGGTGAACCATGGCGGGCCAAGCGCGCGGTAAGGTCACAGTCGATATCGAGGAATGTAAGGGATGTGGGCTGTGCGTGGAGTCTTGTCCGCCCAAGTGCCTGGAATTGGCGCCGGAGTTGAGTTCCTACGGGTTCCACCCGGCGCGTTATACCGGGCGGGACTGCACCGGCTGCGGCATCTGCTTTTATTGCTGCCCGGAACCGGGCGCGATTACAGTCTACCGACTCAAAGCAAAAGCAAAGGCGCCGGTGCGGGCGCAGGGACAAGGAGGCGAACTTGCGCCAGCTCTGTAAGGGCAACGTCGCGGTCGTGAAGGGCGCCATCCTCGCCGGATGCCGCGCCTACTACGGATATCCCATCACTCCGGCCAGTGAAATCGCCGAGGCCGCAGCGCTCTACTTTCCACAGGTCGGCGGAACTTTTCTCCAGGCGGAGAGCGAGGTTGCCGCCATCAACATGGTCTACGGGGCGTCGGCGGCTGGAACCCGCGTCATGAGCGGATCCTCCGGACCCGGCCTCAGCCTGATGCAGGAAGGCATGTCCTATCTGGCTGGCGCCGAACTGCCGTGTGTGATCGTCGATGTCGTGCGCGGCGGACCCGGCCTCGGCAACATCGCCCCCGAACAAAGCGACTATTTCGCCATGGTGAAAGGCGGAGGCCACGGCAACTACCGCAATCTCGTGCTGGCTCCCGCCTCGGTGCAGGAAATGGCCGACCTCACTATGCTGGCCTTCGATCTCGCCGACAAATACCGCAATCCCGCGGTCGTGCTGACCGACGGTTTCGTGGGGCAAATGATGGAACCGCTCGACCTAGAAGATCTTGAGATTCAGCCGCCGGAAAAACCCTGGGCCGTAAAGGGAACGCCAGAAACGCGGGCTAACCTGCTCAGCTCCATCTACCTCGAAACCGACGAATTGGAAGAACACCAGCGCCGCATGGAAGCTAAATACATCCGCGCGCAAGACGCCGAGCAGCGCTCCGAACTGTGCCATACCGAGGACGCCGATGTGCTGCTGGTAGGCTACGGCATCGTGTCCCGAGTGCTGCTTTCCACCGTCGAAGCGCTGCGCAAGGAAGGCATTAAAGCAGGACTGTTCCGCCCCATCACTTTGTGGCCGTATCCTACGAAGGCTCTGGTGAAGGCGGCGGCCAGGGTACAAAAGGTGCTGGTCGTCGAATTAAGCAACGGGCAAATGGTGGAAGATGTGCGTCTGGCGCTGAACGGCAAGGTGCCGGTGGAGTTCTACGGCCGCGTAGGTGGCAACGTCCCCTCGGTAGCCGAGCTGCGCCAGCAAGTCTTGACCCACATGCCCTTAGCGGTCTGAGTTAGTGGTGAAAGTAGGGAGCAGAACATATGGCAAACGAAAGCGTGACCAACGCGGTGGACCCAGAAGTCAAGCCAGAAGGTGCCGAAGCCGCCAATGACGCCTACGAAACCATCCACTCCAAGTCGCCGTTATTCTATGATCTGTACGACCGCAAATCGGAGCTCAAGCACCAGACCCATTACTGTCCCGGCTGCGGACACGGCGTGGCCCACAAGCTCATTGCCGAGGCGTTGCAGGAACTGGGCCTGCAGGACAAGACCATCTTCGTGAGTCCGGTAGGTTGCTCGGTATTTGCCTACTACTATTTTGACGTCGGCAACGTACAGTCCGCGCACGGGCGTGCCCCCGCTGCGGCCACAGGAATCAAACGATCCCATCCCGACAAAATCGTAATCTCTTATCAGGGAGACGGCGACTTGGCAGCCATCGGCACTGCCGAGATCGTGCATGCCGCCAACCGCGGAGAAAAGATCACCGTCTTTTTCGTAAACAACGGAATCTACGGGATGACCGGCGGACAGATGGCGCCCACCACCCTGGTCGGCCAGAAGAGCACCACGTCCCCCTGGGGCCGGCGCCCCTCGAACGAAGGCTTCCCTATTCATGTGGCGGAACTTCTGGCCACCCTCGATGCCCCGACCTACATCGAACGCGTAGCGCTTTCCGACAACAAGAACATCATGAAAGCGCGCCGCGCGATCCGCAAGGCGCTCGAACTGCAGCGCGATGGCGCGGGCTTCTCGTTTGTTGAAATCTTGTCGCCGTGCCCAACCATTTGGGGCAAAGATCCTGTGGAGGCGCGCCGCTGGGTTCTCGAGAAGATGATGCCCACCTTCCCACTGAATGTTTTTCGCGACCGCCGGGCGGAAATCCCGGCAGGGAACGAACCGCCGCAACGCCCCGTGGCCGACGTGCTTGGGATCACCGCGAAACAGGGAGCGCGCGATGCTTCCAAGCCAAAACACGCCCACCATTTCAAAGATGTCAAGATCAAGATCGCAGGCTTCGGAGGACAGGGCGTCCTCCTGTTGGGCCAACTCCTCGTAGAAATGGGCATGCGCGAAGGCTTGGAAGTGAGTTGGCTGCCGTCCTATGGGCCGGAGATGCGCTCGGGCAGCGCCCACTGCCATGTCTGCTTGTCGAAAGAGCGGATCGGGTCGCCCCTGATCGCGCACCCCAATGTGCTCGTGGCCATGAACGAGTACTCGCTGCGCAAGTTCGCCAACGAGGTTGCGAGCGGCGGGATCATTCTCTACAACGGCGCCAGCTTGCCGGCCGACTTTACCGCGCCCGATGTGCAAGTGGTCGCAATGCCGGCAGCGGAGATCGCCGACAAGCTCGGCTCGACCATGGCCACCAACATCGTGATGATGGGCGCGCTGCTCGAGGAAACCGAGTGTCTGGCTCCCGGAACGGCTTTGAGCGTCCTCGAAGACAAGGTAAAAAAATCCGCTCTCCTCGAAATCGACCGCAAAGCCCTCACCGCCGGCCGCCTCTTTATCGATGAACAGGCGCACATTGGCGCGGTCAGTCAGCCCGACGGCTTCGCGTAAAATTGGAGTGCGGAGGTCAACTCCCGTGTGCGCTCCATCCCCTCAAACAGAAACGAGGCACCCCGTGAAGAAGATCACCCTTGCTGTCCTTCTGTTGTTGTCCGCGTTTGCCTGGGCCCAGTCAGCCAACTCGGCCGGCTATACGATCAACGTTCATGTCAGCAGTTCTCGCATGATTGTTGTAGGGAGGGCCATCGTCCATCAGCAGGAGTTGAACGTGGTCATCGATGGAAAAAAGTATGAATTGCTCTCCGGCGCGGAGAGTTCGTTATTGGCGCTCGGTGAGTACAAGGCAAAGCTGGTGAAAGATGAGCACCGCACAACCTATGATTCTCTTCAAGTCTACGAGTTTCTGTTTCCCGACCAGAAGACAAGGAAGTTCCTGGTGGTCGGGCAGACGGAGTGACGTCACTGCCCTGTCTATCGTCTGGCTGTGCGCCCTATACTAGCTTTGCGGAGGGTTTGTCATGTCGACCGCTTGGACCGCTCGTTACGCGCTGCGCACCAAGGGCATCACCAGTTCTCAAATCCGCGAGTTGTTGAAGCTCACGCAAAAACCCGGCATGATCTCCTTTGCCGGCGGTCTTCCCGCCCCCGACGTCTTCCCCGTCCAGCGCTTTGCGGAAGCCTGTCACAAAGTCCTGACCGAGAACGCAGCCTTAGCCTTGCAGTACGGCGAAACCGAAGGTTACCAGCCCCTCCGCGACCTGATTGCCCACAACATGGCGCGCTACGGCATCAAGGCGAAGGTGGAGAACGTCCTCATCACCTCCGGCTCGCAGCAGGCCCTCGATCTGCTAGGCAAGCTGTTTATCAATCGTGGAGATCGCATCCTGGTCGAAGCGCCCACTTATCTAGGCGCCTTGCAGGCCTTCAACGTCTATGGCGCGGAATACGAGTCTGTTCCCATCGACGAAGACGGCCTCCGTACCGACTTGATGGAGGAGCCTCTGCGCTCCGGCCCCAAGTTCATGTACGTGCTGCCCAACTTCCAGAACCCCGCCGGAACCACCTTATCGGAGGTCCGTCGCCATGAACTCGTGCTGCTGGCGGATCGCTTTGGCATTCCCATAGTCGAAGACGATCCTTACGGCCAGTTGCGCTATGAAGGCGAGCACCTCCCTCCCCTGCTCGTGCTCGACCGCGAGAACCTCCGCCGCGACCAGGGATATTCCATTGGCAACGTCATTTACCTGAGCACATTCTCCAAGACCCTGGCTCCCGGCCTTCGACTGGGCTGGATCGTGGCCCCGCCGGAGATTATCGGCAAGCTCACCCAACTGAAGCAGGGTGCCGACCTGCACACTTCGACCTTCACTCAGTTCGTGGCGTACGAAGTGGCGCGCGATGGCTTCCTCGACAAACACGTGAAGCTGATTCGTCAGATCTACCGCGAGCGCCGCGACGTCATGCTTCAAGCTCTGAAAGATTTCTTCCCGCCCTCCGTAACCTGGACCCACCCTCAGGGAGGACTGTTCCTTTGGGTGACACTGCCCACGGGATTCGACATGCAGACGCTCTTCAAATCAGCGCTGGAGCAGAATGTGGCCTTCGTGCCCGGCGATTCTTTCTACGCCAACGATGGCCGAGAAGGTTGCCGCCACATGCGCTTGAACTTTTCCAACGCCGCCCCCGAGCAGATACGCGAAGGCATAAGGCGCTTAGCCGCGGCAGTAAAAAGCCATCTAACAGGCACGACGTACCGGCTAAAACTGCCGCTCGGGGTGTAGGAGCTATCGGGTCCCTATCTCATAAATCGCTTTGGGAAGGGCACGGCCTTACGGCTCGCAGAAAAACCCAGACGTTGAACTTGATTTTGGGTGACGCGGCGCTTTAGCGCTGCTTGCGCGTTCTTTGCGCAAGCGCATGCCCTGAGCGATCCGTCCTATCAACTGGAAACCCGCTCTACTCCAGCACAAAAATGTTCTTTCCCGCGCACATCTGCCTCAGGATCTTTGGCCACACCGTAACGCTGACTTCCCCAAGATGCGCTTTACGGAGCAACTGCATCAACGTTCTTGACTGTCCGATTCCCCCGCCGATCGAAAGCGGGATCTTGTTGTTCAAAATCGCCTGGTGATACGGCAGTTTCATGAAGTCCAACTGCTTAGCCAGCTTAAGCTGCTGTTTCAGAGTCTCGGCCGTAACCCGAATGCCCATCGACGTCAGTTCATGCCGCCGCTTGGTCACCGAGTTCCACACCAGGATGTCGCCATTCAGTCCATGGGTGTCCTTGCCCGTCTGATCGCGAGTGTCGGTGACCCAGTCGTCGTAATCGGCGGCTCGCATCTCGTGCGGGTAGCCGTCCTTCAACGGCCAGCCAATCCCGATAATGAAGATCGCAGGATACTTTTGCAGCACCGCTGTCTCCCGCTGCTTGCGCGGAAGGTCCGGATACATCTCTAGAATCTCCTCGGCGTGCAGGAAGGTCAACTTCTCCGGCAGATTCGGATAGCGTGCGTCTTTCAATTGCGGAGACAGCGATTGCCCAAACTTTTCCGCTCCCACAATTACTTTCCAGATCTTGCTGACAATCGCCTTCAGAAAGTCGAGGTTGCGCTGTTCCGCGGTGATGACGCGCTCCCAGTCCCACTGATCGACGTAGGCGGAATGGTCGTGATCCAGAAAATAGTCCTTGCGCACGGCGCGCATGTCGGTGCAGACGCCCTCGCCCACCTTGCAATCGAACTGCTTGAGGGCAACCCGCTTCCATTTGGTCGCGGCTTGCACCACTTGCGCGTCCACCGGATGCAGGTTGCGATCGTTCGAAATATGGAACTGAATCGGTGTGCGCGACCCGTCACGATCGAGCATATCGTTGACCCCGCTCTCCACATCCACGATGAGCGGCACTTCCACCATCATCAGGTTCAGTTCCTTGCACAGGTTGTCTTCGATATAGCGCTTCACCTGGAAGATGGCCTGCTGCGTCTCTTTCGGGGTCAGCAACGAGCGGTAATCCCGCGGTAGAATCTTTTCCAATTCCTTGTAATCGCCGATTCCCGGTCCCGCCAGGTCGGCTTTTTTGTCGAGTTTCTTGTCGAGGACAACCGTACTCATCAGAGTTCTCCTTTGCAGACGAATTCCGCGTCTTCTCCTCGTGGGCTATGGATGTTTCGGTTTAAGGGAAGGAGCATTGCCGGAGGTCACAGCGGCGCTCGCAGAATAAGTATCGGCATAGCCACACTTTGTTGCCGGTTAGATTGTCTCGCCGGGATGGTCGGCCACGCTGTGATCACAGTCACCCGCTCATGTGACCCAGCGGCTCCCAACGCCGTTTTGCTGAACTCGCTAAGCCTTGCGGGGTCACCGCCGAGGGTGACCTGGGTCACTGCGGCTGCGCACCCTGAACGCCGACACTCTGAATTAGGCGGCAAACCGAGCTGCTGAGTTCTGTTACATCCAGTTTCTTGGAGGGCTCTATCAGTGGTCATTTTCGCAACACACGCCGCCGCGAAGACGACCTTCGAATCTCATCGAGTTGCAAACTTCTACAAGGAGAAGAACCGAAATCATGAAGACGACAAAGCTGGTAATGCTGGTAATGACGATTGCCGTGGCCCTGTTCATCCTGATTCCCAATTTGTCATGGGCTGAGGACGGAGCCGCTCTCTACAAAGCGAAATGCGCTATGTGCCATGGACCGGATGGGGCCGGCAAGCCCGCAGCGAAAATTCCGAGCCTGATTTCCGACGAGGCCAAGAAGAAGTCCGATGCCGATCTGACCAAGGCTGTGTCAGAGACAGCGAAGCACCCGGCCCCGGTGAAGGGTCTGGCCGCTGACGACGTGAAGGCCGTTGTGGCCTACATTCGTACCCTGCAGAAGTAGTTCTTGGCAGTAGGTTATTTGGCTGTTCCTCTTTTCTGCTCCGCCGCTGTCGCATGACAAATTGTCTCCGGCGGCGGAAGAGGAGGAGAGAGTGAGTATGAAGATGTCCGGCTCAATTCGACGGACGGAACCGAGAATCGGCCGATCCGTAGCCCGACGGCATGTTTCTCCCCTTGCTTGCTCTCCCGGTGGAACAGCCCGCCCGGGACTGGATGCAAACCACTCCAGACCCGGTCCCTTTTTCTGTAGTCGCCCTAAAGGTGTTCTGTACGGTTCCCAAGTCCGTTCCTTTACCGCATACCTATACGTCCTATTTCATTCCTCTGGAACGGAAGTCCCGCTTGAGAACAGCGAGGAGCAGTTTCCATGAGCAAGGCCCTGCTGTATGACGCGACGATGTGCATCGGTTGCAAGCAGTGTGAAGTAGGCTGCGCGCAGCAAAACAAGTTGCCGTACGACGACAAAGTGGCCGCCGAGTCGGTGCAATCGGAACATAAATTCACCGTCGTTCTGACCAAGGACGACAAATTCATGCGCCGCCTGTGCATGCACTGTGAACATCCGGCTTGCGCTTCGGTTTGTCCCGTCGGAGCCCTCCATAAAACCACGGAGGGTCCCGTCGTCTACGACGTTTGGAAGTGCATCGGATGCCGCTATTGCATGGCGGCGTGCGCGTTTGGCCAGCCCAAGTATGAATGGCATTCGCTCAATCCGCGGATCCGCAAATGCATTATGTGCCCCGACCGCATAGTTGCTGGCAAGCAAACGGCATGTGCCGAGATCTGTCCGACGGGCGCCACCAAGTTTGGCGAGCGCGACGATCTCATTAAGGAAGCGCAGGACCGTATCCGCCAAAACCCATCCACATACTTGCCTCGTATTTATGGTCTTAACGAGGTTGGCGGAACCTCGGTCTTCATCATTGCCAGCAAGAACGTCGAAGAATACGGTTATCCAGCCTCCGCCAAAATCGGCGACACCCCCATGCCCGAATACACCGGGCGAGTCATGGAGAAAATTCCAGACTTCATCCCGGTGTGGACCTTGGTCTTGGGAGGCATTTACTGGGTTTCGCATCGCCGCGAAGAAGTGGCCGCTGCTGAAGCTGAAGAGCGAGCCAAGAACGGGAGTGCGCGATGAGCTTCAAGCTGACTTTTTGGAAAGTGGTTTTCATTGTCATCATGGGCCTCGGCCTGTACTCCACCGTGATTCGCTTTTTTTACGGCTTGGGCGCGGTCTCCAACATGACCGACCAGTTCCCCTGGGGTCTGTGGATCGGCTTCGACCTCCTCTGCGGGGTCATGCTCGCGGCAGGCGGTTTCTGCATTGTCGGTGCGGTCTACCTGTTCAACGTCGAGCGCCTTCACAGTGTTGTGCGCCCCGCGGTGTTGACGGCGTTCCTGGGCTACGTGCTTTTCATTGTCGGGCTGTTATTCGACCTCGGCCGCCCCTGGTACATCTGGCACCAGCTCATCTACATGAACCCGCACTCGGTCATGTTCGAGGTGGGTATATGCGTAATGTCGTACACCACGGTGCTCTTCTTTGAATTCCTTCCCAACGTGTTCGAGCGCTTCAATATGAAGACGCCCATCACTTGGATTAAGAAGATCTACCCAGTGCTGATTATCTTGGGCATTCTGCTTTCCACCCTGCACCAAAGTTCGCTCGGATCCCTCTATCTGATCATGCCGAGCAAGCTCCATCCCTTCTGGTATACGCCCGCGCTGCCCTTCCTCTTCTTCGGATCGGCGATTTCGGTCGGCTTGGCCATGACCATCTTTGAGTCCACCCAGAGCGCGAAAGCCTTCCGCCGTCACCTTGAACTCCCGGTTCTGGTCGAACTTGGCGGCGCGCTGCTGGTCGCTCTGTGGGTCAATGCCTTGCTGCGCTTCGAGGATTACTTCCACCGCGGCGTGTTAGGACTGATCATCAAACCCAGCTACGAAGCCTATTTCCTGTGGCTCGAACTGGCGCTGGCCTTCGTGATTCCCATCACCATGCTCAGCTTCAAGAAAGTCAGGCTGTCGCCCAACGGCTTGTATATTGCCTCGGTCTGCACCGTGCTCGGATTCATCACCAACCGCCTCAATATTGCTCTGATCGGCTTTGAGACCTACGTCGGCCATCACTACATGCCGAAGTGGACGGAGTTTTCCGTGACCCTCATGATTGTCGCGGCAGGCTTTGCCCTGTTTGGCTTGGCGGTGAAGTACTTGCCCATCTTTCCCGAAGAAAAACACCCTTTCAAGCAGCGCCTCGGAGCCGAGACTGAGCCCGCGGTTCCAGCAGCGGTATTAAGCCATGCCGGAGACTGAACCAACTCGCGGCCTTTTGGCTTGGAAGCGCCTGACCGGCAGCATTAGTGCAAAGTTGATCGGGTCCCTGTTGGCGGTCATGGTCGTCATCTTCGCGCTGCTCGGATACTTGACGATCCGATTGCATCGCCAGCACCTGGAAGCGGCCACGCTGGCCAGCGCCGAGCGGGTCAGGGACGTCATTAAGCACAGCACCACCTATTACATGTTGCGCAACGATCGCGAGGGACTCTATCACGCGATCCAGACCATGACGGATGAGCCCGGCATGGTCAAGGTGCGCATCCTTGACCAGCAGGGGCGGGTCAGCTACTCCACCGATTCCACCGAAGTCAGCCACGTTCTCGATAAGAGGGAGGAGGCGTGCTATGGCTGCCACAACCAATCGCAGCCACTGGCCCGCCTCAATCGCCCTGACCGCTTTCGCATTTATCGCCATGGCGGGCAGCGTGTGCTCGGAATTATCACTCCCATCGAGAATCAACCCAGCTGTTCCAATGCCGACTGCCACGCGCATCCTGCCGGCCAGCAAGTGTTGGGCGTGCTCGACACCAATCTTTCGTTAGCGAAAACCGACGCGCAACTGAAGGTCAGCAGCGCCGACATGGTGTATTACACCGCGGGCGCATTGCTGATGGTCGCAGTCATGAGCTGGCTATTCGTGTGGCGAGAGGTCGGCAAACCCATCAAGGCGCTCGAGAAGGGCACCGAACACCTTGCCCAGGGAGAGCTTGGTTACCAAATCGAAGTGCGGTCCCAGGACGAAGTCGGCGACCTCGCTCGCTCCTTCAACAGCATGAGCCTGCAATTGCGCGCTGCGAACGAAGAAATCGTCACCTGGGCAAAGACCCTCGAAGACCGCGTCGAGCAGAAGACGAGGGAGCTCAAGCGCGCTCACGATCACGTCCTGCATGTCGAAAAGATGGCTTCCATTGGCAAGATGGCGGCGGTAGTGGCGCACGAGGTGAACAACCCGCTCTCGGGGATTCTTACCTATGCCAAGCTGCTGCGGAAGTGGGTGGCCTCGGGCCAAACCGAACATGAAAAACGTGAGGAAGCGATGCAATGTCTGGAGCTGATTGCCGCGGAAAGCCGGCGTTGTGGCGATCTGGTCAAGAACCTGCTCACTCTTTCGCGAACCGCGCCCATGAACATCCAGTTGACTGACCTGCATGCCGTCATCGATCGGTCTCTGTTGTTAGTGCGGCATCAACTGGAGTTAGCCGGCATCCACTTGCAACTGAACTATGCCGAGAACCTGCCTCGCGTGCCCTGCGACCCGGCACAGATTGAACAGGTCCTCTTGGTGTTGATCATGAATGCCATCGATGCCATGCCCCGCGGCGGTAATCTTTGGATCGAGACTGGACTGACCAGCGACGAGAACGAAATCAAAATCCAGGTGCGCGACGACGGAGCCGGCATCGCTCCCGACGTTTTACCTCAGATCTTCGAACCTTTTCTTACCACGAAGGAGAGCGGTCGCGGGGTCGGCCTCGGATTGGCCATCAGCCGCGGCATCGTCGAGCGCCACCAGGGGCGCATCGAAGTCGAATCGGCGCTGGGCCGGGGCTCGACCTTCACCGTAATCCTGCCCGCCCAAGGCGAGGACGCCTCGCTGGCTGGCATCGGCGCCAGTGCTGTCGCAATGAAGGTGAGGTGATTCAAAGTGGGTACACAAGGAAAGCTGCTGATCGTGGACGACGAAATGAGCGTGCGGGACTCGCTCGGCAAATGGTTCCGCGAAGAAGGCTACGAAATTGGCACAGCGGAGAACGCCAACGACGCACTTACCCGGCTTGCCGAACAACGCTGGGACGCCGCCCTGGTGGATATCAAGATGCATGGCACCGATGGCATCGAGCTGCAGCGTCGCATGCACGAGCTCGATCCGGAGCTCATGGTCATCATCATGACCGGCTATGCCTCGGTCGAGACCGCGGTCACTGCCCTGAAGAATGGCGCCTACGATTACGTGACCAAGCCGCTCGACCCGGACGAGATCGCACACCTCGTCAAGAACGCCCTGGCGCATAAGCGCGCCACCCAGGAAAACGTGCTCCTGCGCGAAACCGTAGCCGAGGTCGCGCGTCCCGGAGATCTGGTCGGCCAGAGCGGCCCCATGCGCAAGATCTTCGACGCCATTGAAACCGTCGGCCCCACCGACGCCACCGTACTCATCACCGGAGAGAGCGGTACCGGCAAGGAACTGGTGGCGCGTGCCATCCATCACGCCAGCCCGCGAAGATTTCATCCGTTGGTCGTCATTCACTGCGGCGCTCTGACCGAGACGCTTCTTGAGAGCGAACTCTTCGGTCATGAGAAGGGCGCGTTTACCGGTGCTCAGTACCGCAAGAAAGGCAAATTCGAAATTGCCGAGGGCGGAACGGTTTTCCTCGACGAGATTGGCGACATCACGCTGAAGACGCAGACCGACCTGCTGCGCGTGCTGCAGGAGCGCGAAATCACCCGCGTTGGCGGCAACCAGATCATCAAAGTGGATTTCCGCTGCATCGCTGCCACCAACAAGGATCTGGAGAAATTGATCGGCGAAGGCAAGTTCCGTCCCGACCTTTTTTACCGCCTCAACGTCTTCCGCATCGAGTTGCCGCCGCTGCGCGATCGCCGCGAAGACATTCCCCCGCTCGTGGACCACTTCGTTCGCAAGTTCTCTCTCGCCATGAACAAACGCATCACTCGCGTCTCTCCCGCTGCCATGAACCAATTGCAGCAGCAACCCTGGGTGGGCAACGTTCGTGAACTGGAGAACGCCGTGGAGCGCGCCATGGTTGTGGGCCAGGAACCCGAGTTGCGCGAGGAAGACTTCATCTTCAAGCCCCAAACTGTCGCCAACGGCACTGGCAAAAAGCTCGAAGACATGGAGCGAGCCTACATCCTGCGCGTGGTCGAGGAATGTGGAGGCAATCAGAGCCGCGCCGCCGAACTCCTCGACATCGATCGCGTCACTCTCTATCACAAGCTGAAGAAATACGGCTGGACGCGTGCTCACGCCGAGACGCATTCCAGCTGAAACCGAGGTCCCAGGTGTCAGGTGTCAGGCCTTAGTTCTAAGTGCTGATTCGAAACCTGAGACCTGACACCTGACACCTGCTTCTATGAAGCTGCTACACCTGCTACCGATCGGGAATCTGGATGACGGGCTGCTGAAAGATCTCCGTCCCGTCATCGAAAAAACCTTCCGCGTCCCCTGTAAGGTGCTTTCTGTGCGGCTGGATCCGGAGTTCGCCTTCCACGGCGAGCGGCAGCAGTATCACTCCTCGGAAATCCTGCAGCGCATGCAAAGCTTTCTTACCGAGGACTCCTGGCGGCTGCTGGGCGTTACCGCGGTGGATCTCTACATCCCGATTCTCACCTTTGTTTTCGGCGAAGCGCAGATGGGTGGTCCCTGCGCCGTGGTCTCAGCCCACCGTTTGCGCCAGGAGTTCTACGGCCTCCCGCGCGACCAGGAACTGTTTCGCCAACGCGTCCTCAAGGAAGCGGTTCATGAACTCGGCCACACGGTAAGTTTGACGCACTGCAGTGACTACCAATGCGCCATGGCTCCTTCTCACGCCGTGGAGTGGATCGACCTGAAGGAAAGCACGTTATGCCCGAACTGCCAAGCCATGGCAACCCCAATGACGCAGATCCCGTCAGCGCGAATCTTCTGAAATCAGAGCCAGCTCCCCAGCAGTATGTGACAATGTCATCCTGAGCGGAGTGGCCGCTTCGCGAAGCGAAGCAGACACATAGTCGAAGGACCCTGCCCATTTGACACCCGGTGCAAGCGGAATCCAAACGCGATTCGTCAATCCCGGTTCCGATTAGGGCAGCGACTTTCATGGTCTGGTAAGTCCGTCAAAAGTTGGGTAGCAGCGGAAACCCGATTACAATGGTGCCTCGGGCATGCCAGTCCCGAGCCCGCGCTACATGATCACGGAGATTCTTATGGCCGACGTCGTCTACGTTTCAAACATTCACATCGAGCGCCTCAAAGGCCCATTGCGCGTTGCGCGCTTACCCGGCGAAGCGCAACCCGTCTATTTCAGCGTTCACAGCGAGATCGCGAAGCATTACGGTCTCGACATGTCGCGCTTCGGCGAGTCGCACGCCGCCACCATCGACTACGTCATCGCCGGACTGGGCGGTTGAATGCTCGGCACTTTTGCCGGCGCGCTGGATGCGCGCAAGATCAACGCCAAGGAAGGCCGTCTCACCGCTGACGTGCGCGGCGAAGTCGAAGATGAAGACAAGGTCCTGATCATCCGCCGCGTGCATGTGACCTTTCACCTGCGCGCCGCGAATCCCGATGAGGTCCGCGAAGCCGTGGACCGCGTCCACAGCGTCTACGCCAACAGCTGTCCCGTGTACCGCTCGCTCAAGCCTGCGTTTCCGATCACCTCCAGCGTGGAACTGGTCCAAGAGGAGACGCCGCAATCTGCATCTCCACGCTGATGTGAATCCCACCCTTGCGCAAAGAGCGCGCAAGGATGGGGCACCCGTGTGAATTCAGGTAATCGACGATGAGCCGGGCCGTGCGCCAGAGCTTAGGCCGGCACCGGAACTCCTACCGCATGCAGCCGCCGTCCGAGCGCGCTGTACGCGTACTCGATCATTTCCTCTTGTAACGCCTGAGGCGTATAACCTGGCCAGGCCGACTCCAGATGCTTTCCGCCGTAGTAAGTCATGTCGCCCTGAGGAGGCCTCATGATGGTCGAGATGAGCGGACGGAACTCCCGAACGGTGTCCTGGATCAACGGCACAAAACGGCTCGGATTCTCCCGGGCCAAGTCGCGTAGATAGCGCACGCCGAAAATGACATGGCGTGACTCGTCTCGCGTGGCCGCCGTAAAACCCTGATAGAAGCCCCAAGTCCGGCCCCAACGTCGGGCACCCTCAAGCTGGTACCGCATCCCCGTAAGGAACATCGCGCCCTCAACGATGAGGTGATACACCGTGACGAACCGGGCCGTGGCCTCAACATCGTTTGGATGGGAAGCGAGCCATTGCGATTGCTCGGGAAGCCACTCATAGAATAAGTAGCGATAGGCTGGATTCTCCTGGGCCGTGATACTGATTTGGTTCACCATCGCGTGCAGATCCTGAGCGTCCGTGCCCACGACTTCCCGCCAGTAGCGTTCGAACAGAACGGTGTGGCGGACCTCATCGGCCAACTGGCTGGCGACGAATGCCTCCACATCCTTGCTGGGAGCAGCCCATACCAGCGGCGCCAATAGGCTGGCTACCCTTTCTTCTCCGGCGAAGAACATGCGCATACTATAGACGCGCCGCTTCTTCGTTTCGGGCGACAAGGATCGCCACTCCTGGCGATCCTGGGAAAAATCGAGTTCGTCCGGGTTCCAGGCTTGGGCCACGGCTTTTCGGTATAGATCCAAATATGATGGGAGTCTCTTGGCCCCCCGCTCCACCACCGCGAGCACATCATCGATGTAAAGGTCGCTCATGGAGCTGAGCGGCGCTAGGCTAACCTGTTGTTCCACTTCTTCATCATTGATTCTGCGAACTTCTATCATATCCACACCCCACGTGTGTTGAGTTTCGCCACAGCCTATCACCGCAGGAATGGGGAGTCAAACGCCGCCACCATCGTTCCCTTCGCAAACGCCACCGGCCGCCCGGAAATCCAGGCGGCCGGCGTTTCTGCGGTCCCCGACGAGGCTAGTTCGCCTCGTTGGCCGCGAGTTCGACTTATGACAGGAAGAACTCCTTCGCCAGCGGCAGCCACTCCTGCTCTGGGATGTGCGCCGAGAGATCATTCATGGCGACTCCACCATCCTGAGCCAGGGCTCCAGCCATCGCCATCGGCATGCGCCGCTGCAAGCGGCTTGCCGACTCTTCCGTCCACCAGCGGGCGAGCGCTCCACCCAGCAGGTTCTTGAAGCTGGTCTTGGCGTCAGGCGACTGTACGGTCACCAGCCACCCTTCTCCGTAGGGATCACGGAGCGCCAGCTTCGGATCGCGCACGATCGCCTCGTTGATGTCCGACACGCTGCCCTCGATGGGAGAGACCAGGTCAACCGCGCAGCCATCGCGATGAACCGTGCAGACCTTAGAGCCTTGGCGAATCCACTGGCCGCGCTGCGGCAGCGCGATGCTTTCCACCTTGCCGGTCAGTTTGGAGGCGAAATCATCCATGCCGACCCGCACCAGATTTGGGCTTTCGCTCAAGGCCCAGGTGTGACCCGGGTGATAGCGCAAGTTCTCCGGGACCTCAAAGCCGCCGACGAAGGCGGGTTTTAAGCGCGGCACTGTAGCTTCCTTGGCGACGGCAACCTGCAAGGCCGGTTGCACAATGGCGTGGCGGCTGCGGATATAGTCAATCAGCAAGAAGGTTGCGAAGAAGAAGAGAACCAGTAGGACTGTCATAAGTCACCTCGTCGGAGGGCCGTCTAGCGAGCCACTCAGCACTTTTCATAAGGGCAATCGCCGTGCCATGCCGAGCCTGATCGCAAGCAAGGCCGCTGGAGGCAGCGATCTCATGGCAGATAAAGGTGATAGGCGAAAAGTAAACTCGCGTCGCCGGATATACGTTGCGATTGGCAACAATGGCTTTGATGTAAATTGCAACAGGGCAAAGCTTGCGTCGGCCGAGAGTTGGAGGCGTACGAGAAGTATGACGGCTTGCAATCAATGGCTTACGCGTCGATCAATGCGGTGATGAATCTCGCAGCAGCGAACGTTGCAGAGTGCAACATGTAGGATCTAGAGTCCTACCCAGGACGGATTTACAAAACGGTCCTTACTCCCGCGAGTACTCCGTCTCCAGTTCGGCGTTGGCGGATTCCGGAGTCACGGTTGAGGCAGTGCTTCCGTACTCCCACCCTCTTTCAAAGGCCTTCAGGTTCAGTTCCCGGAAGTTGGACGGGACAGAAGCTGCGATGGCTTGACGCACCGCATCGGGGTCCAGGAGATGAGTGATCGCAGTGAAGAACCCCACCATCACCGAATTCAGCACCATGCGCTTTCCGAGTTCTTCGGCGATGCGGGTGGCGGGGATGCTGTAGACCTTGATCCCGTGTTTGAGCTCCGCCACTCGCACCAGATCCTGCTCCACGATCAGCGTGCCGCCGTCTTTCAACTCGGAGCCGAACTTCACATAGGCTTCCTGCGACATGACCAGGAGAATGTCCGGCTTGGTGACGTAGGGGTACAACACGGGTGAATCAGAAACGACGAGTTGAGCACTGCAGGCGCCGCCCCGGGCTTCCGGGCCGAAGTTCTGCGTCATGGTGGCAAAAGCGCCTTGATAAATCGAGGCCGCTTTGCCCAGCACGATGGCCGAAAGGATCACTCCCTGGCCGCCAAAGCCTGCGATACGAATTTCGGTTAGCTGCATACCATCTCCGCTTGTTCTACGTATCTCTCTCCCAGCGATTCGGTGTATTGCGTTTTCATCAAGGCCAGGTAATCGGGGCGTTCGCGGTCCACGAACTTGCCCACCGCGATCTCTCCGGTCATGGTCAGGCCGACTTCACTGGTGGGCGCGCCGTTCCGCACCTTGCTCTTCTCTTTATAAAACTTCATGGCGTCGAGACCGTCGCCCATCTTGTTGCGGCGCTGGTAGAGCGTGGGGCAGGGCGAGATCACTTCAATGAACGAGAAGCCCTTCTTCTTGAACGCCTCGCTGATGGAGCGCGACAGTTGGCGGACATGGAAAGTGGTCCAGCGCGCGACGTACACCGCGCCCGCCGCTTCCACCAGGTGCGGCAAATTGAATGCCGGCT
>Ga0187817_10000037_pt1 | contig 36859 bp, 37 predicted proteins | sample NC_wetland_sal_i_17_FD_132431 | JGI IMG/M metagenome (GOLD analysis project Ga0187817, IMG submission 132431) | Wetland sediment microbial communities from Neuse River Estuary, North Carolina, USA - SO4_2 | ecosystem: Environmental > Aquatic > Freshwater > Wetlands > Sediment | place: USA... | reverse complement strand
TGACCTCTGGCACGAAACTTGGTCCCTACGAAATTCAATCCCCTCTGGGCGCTGGCGGCATGGGCGAAGTGTACCGCGCACGCGACACGCGCCTGGATCGCACCGTCGCGGTCAAGATTCTGCCCGCGCATCTTTCTTCCAATCTCGAGGCCAAGCAGCGCCTCGAGCGCGAAGCTCGCGCTATTTCGTCGCTGAACCATCCCAACATCTGCACTCTGCATGACATCGGCCACCAGGACGGAACCGATTTCCTGGTCATGGAATACCTCGAAGGTGAGACTCTGGCCGATCGCCTCGTGAAAGGTCCGCTGCCGGCCGAATTGGTCCTGCGGTACGGAATCGAGATTTGCGAGGGTCTGGAAAAAGCCCATAAGAGCGGAGTGATTCACCGCGACCTGAAACCGGGCAACATCATGCTGACCAAGTCGGGCGCGAAGCTGATGGACTTTGGGCTGGCCAAGGCCACGCCGGCGCAGCAAGCGCCTCCGTCATCCAGTCTGACCATGACGATCTCAGGGCCTTCGGCGGGTCAGCCCTTGACCGCGCAAGGCATGGTGTTGGGCACGTTCCAATATATGTCGCCGGAGCAACTGGAAGGCAAGGAAGCGGACGCGCGCTCCGACATCTTCGCGCTGGGAGCTGTGCTTTACGAAATGGCGTCGGGCCGGCGCGCGTTTACGGGCAAGAGTCAGGCCAGCATAGTGGCCGCGATTCTGGCATCGGACCCGCATCCGATTTCGGCGGTACAGCCCATGTCGCCGCCCGCGCTCGATCGCGTAGTGCGGACCTGCATGGCGAAGGATCCCGACGACCGCTGGCAAACCGCCCACGACGTCAAGCTGCAACTGCATTGGATTGCCGAAGCAGGCTCAAAGGCAGGCATTCCGGCGCCCGTTGCGGCAAGACGGCGGATCTCGCAGAAAGTGGCGTGGACGGTCGCAGCCGTAGCCGCCGCATTCGCCATCGCATTTGCCGTCGGCTTTGTGTTGCGCACGCCCGCCCCTGTACATCCATTGCGCGTGAGTATCCTGCCGCCGGACCAGCACTCCTTTGATCCGCTGAGCATCGCCCTTTCGCCCGATGGCGCCAAGCTGGCATTTGTAGCATCGGCCGCCGGAGGAGCTCCGCAACTGTGGGTGCGTTCCCTGGATTCGACCGCAGCGCAGCCGTTGGCTGGAACCGAGGATGCCTCTTTCCCCTTCTGGTCGCCGGACAGTCGCAGCCTGGGATTTTTTGCCCAGGGAAAACTGAGGATCATTGATGCGAGCGGAGGAGCGGTGCAAACTCTAGCCGACGCTCCCCAGCCTCGCGGCGGAGCTTGGGGCACGGATGGCACAATTCTGTACACCCCCGACGCCACCTCCGCCATGTTCCGCATTCCGGCGGCTGGCGGAACACCGTCACACGCGGAAGGCGATGAGAAGACGGCCACGACGCTTGGTTCCCCGCGCTGGCCAGCATTTCTGCCCGATGGAAAGCACTTCATCTTTTTTCAATTCGCTCCCGACAACCAGGGAGGGGGAATTATTCATCTGGGCACGCTCGATTCGCAGCAGGACACAGTTTTGGTCAAGTCGGATTACCGCGCGCAATATGCCAGCGGACATCTGCTGTTTGTCCGCGGCGGGAATCTCATGACCCAGACTTTCGATGAGAAGAAATTGCAGTTGACTGGGAATCCCGTGCCCATCGCCGAGCAGGTCCGCGGTGAGGCTCGGGGAGCGGCAGCGTTCGCACTCTCCAGTGAGGGCAAGCTGATCTTCGCCGGTGGGCAGCCGACGGCTCTCGACCTGGCCTGGTACGACCGCAGCGGCAAGAAGGGCGACACCATTGACACTGGAACCTTCCAGGACGCCCATATCTCGCCCGATGGAAAGAAGGTCTCGGCGGCGAGGGCCGACGCCGCAGGACACCTGGAGATCTACACCTACGACCTGGTCCGCAGCACCAAGTCACAATTTAGTTTCTCGCAGTCCAGAGATGACGATCCCATCTGGTCTCCCGACGGAAACACCATTGTTTTCGACTCGGCACGCAACGGGAAGATTGACCTCTATACCCGGCCGGCCAATGGCTCGCGCCAGGAGGAATTGCTCTATCACGACGAATACGACAAGTACCCCACCAGTTGGTCCTCGGATGGAAAATACATCGCCTACGAAACCATAGCCAATACCCATCTAGCGGTGTGGGTCATGCCCATGTTCGGCGAGCGCAAACCCTTTCCTTTCCTGCAGGAAAAGTACAACACCCGTTTCCCCGCGTTTTCACCAGATACAAAGTGGATGCTCTTCACATCGTTCGAGGCCGGGCACCCTCAGGTCTATGTGGTGGCATTCCCCAAACCCGGCGGCAGATTCCTGGTGGGGGAAGGCCAGGGAGCAGTCTGGAGCCGCAAGGGCGAGGAAATCCTCTATACGGATGACCACTCGCGTATGGCATCGGTGGAAGTAACTGTACACGGCGACAGCTTGGATCTGGGAAAACCGCAGATTCTGTTTCCTACGCAGTTCACGGGAACCAACCAGTTCGAGGCCAGCCCCGACGGCAAGCGGCTGCTTATGATGCAACCGCCCTTGCAGGATTCGCCCAGCCTGACCCTGGTGGTGAATTGGCCTCAGGAACTAAAAAAATAGAGTCTGGCCTTTTCTGCGGACTTCTGGGTAGGAACCACCGGATCGACTCCCGTCTTTTCAAGCGCAGCCCCTTTGCCTTACAATCAGGCAACCAGCAGTTTGGCGGGTTATCTTGACGGATTGAAAACCCGCTGACCACCTGCCGCTTCGGCCGAGGTCGTCTCCGATTACGAAGGTCATTTGGCCCCGAGGCTGGAAGTTCGTAGCATGGCAATGAACACTGAGAATCGCGTCATGCCCGGGATCGCCGTCGCGCTCCTTACCGAGGACCGCGAACAATCCGTCGCATTGCATAGCCGGGTGGAGAGCACCAACCTGGCGCGAACGGTGTTGAGTCATGCCGGGTTCCCGGCGGGACCGAGCGATGCGGTTTTGCGCCAGTTGCAGGACCAGCACGCTGAAGTTGTCCTGGTCGATATTGATCCCAAGAATCCGCAGCGAGCCATCCGCACCATCGAACTGATCCACGGCAGCATTCCCGAAGTCACAATTTTCGCCGTGGGCGAAATGAACCAGCCCGCGAACATTGTTTCCGCCATGCGAGCCGGTGCGCGTGAGTTTCTGGATCATGCCGCCACTCGCGAGGCCTTGATCGAAGCCTTCACTCGTTTCTCGGCTACGCTGAGTCGTGCGCAGCGCAGTTCGAGCAAGGCCCGTGTCTTCACGTTTCTGAATGCGAAGGGTGGAGCGGGCGCCACCACTACCGCGGTGAATACCGCCGTCGCGTTGCAGGAGGCTCACGGCCGCGTGGTGCTGGTGGATTTCGCTCCCATCGGCCATGCCGCTCTGCAGCTGAATCTGCGGCCGCAATTCACGCTGCTTGATGCCTTGCAAAACCTGCATCGCATGGATGGTTCGCTGCTCGACGGCCTGATGACCCCCTATCGTAATGGCCTTCATCTCCTGGCCGGCGCTCAGCAACCGCACAGCGGAGTTCCGAACGCGTCGGAACTGGCTCGCCTCTTCGATCTGCTGGTCAGCCAGTATCATTTCGTCGTGATCGATGGTTCAGGGCGGATGGATGGCACGATGCAAACGATCTGCGATCTCTCAAACGCGGTGTTGCTGGTGGCGCAGACCGACGTGGTATCCCTGTGGAGCGCGGGCCGGATTCACGCCTTTCTGCAGGAAGGAGCGGGCCGCGATCGCCTGCGGATCGTGCTCAACCGCTACAAGAAGATTCCCGGCTTCACCGACGAGGACGTCGAGAAAGCTACCAACTGCAAAGTGCTCTGGAAAGTGCCCAACGCCTACCAGTTGATCGGACCCGCGATTGACAAGGGCAACCCAGTAGCGGCGCAGGGCAATCACGAAATTGGCCGCTCCTATCAAGGATTGGCCGCGGAACTCGCGGGCGCGACCGCATCCGCCGAAGGCGCCCTCTCGCTGCTCTATCAGCACGACAAGGGCGACAAGAAACGAGCCGGCCAGCTGATCGTCTCGCCCATGCGCGCCGGACAATAAACCAGCCCCGCGCTACGAACTCTGAGCTCCGAGCAACCCTTTCTGCAGCCTTTCACTTCCTCACCTCTCGGCGTTCTTCGGTGCACTCGGCCTTGCAGCTGTTGGCTCGAAGCTCGTAGCTCGCTGCTCCTTTGTTAGAATCAGGGATTCACCAATGGCCAATCCTTCCAGCAAGAAACGTGTGCTCAGCGGAATGCGTCCGACTGGCAAGCTTCACCTGGGCAACTACGTCGGGGCGCTCGAAAACTGGGTTCGCATGCAGGAGCTGTATGATTGCTTTTTCGTGATCGTCGACTGGCACGCGCTGACCACGGACTACGCCGACCCGTCTCGTCTGCAAGAAAACATGGTCGACGTGCTGCTCGATTGGCTGGCGGCAGGGCTTGATCCGGAAAAGTGCGTGATGTTCATTCAATCGCATGTGCCGGCCCATGCGGAACTGCACCTGCTGCTTTCGATGATTACCCCGCTCGGGTGGTTGGAGCGCGTCCCGACGTACAAAGAGCAGAGGGAAAACATCAAAGAAAAAGACCTGGGCACCTACGGGTTTCTGGGTTATCCCGTTTTGCAAGCGGCGGATATTCTGATCTACAAGGCGGACGTCGTTCCGGTCGGCGAAGACCAGGTGGCGCACGTGGAACTGACCCGCGAAATCGCGCGGCGGTTCAACGGCTTCTACGCCGGGAAGCGTAAGTATGTATTCCCCGAACCGGCGGCGCTGCTCACGCCTGCTCCCCGCCTGCCTGGCACCGACGGCCGCAAGATGTCGAAGTCTTACGACAACGCAATCATGCTCACCGACCCTGAACCGGTGGTGCGGCGAAAACTGAAGACGATGGTCACCGATCCTGCGCGGGTGCGGCGCAGCGATCCCGGCAATCCGGATGTGTGTCCGGTGGGCGACCTGCACAAAATATTCAGCAGCAAAGAGACGATGGCGAAGGTATATGAGGGCTGCCGGTCGGCTGGAATCGGCTGCATCGAGTGCAAAAGCTGGGTCGCCGACGCCCTGGTCAAGATTCTTAACCCCATGCAGGAGCGCCGAAAAAAATACGAGGACAATCCACGCCTCGCGTGGGATATTCTGGACGCAGGTTCGGCCCGGGCTCGTAGGGTCGCGGACGCTACGATGGAGGAGGTCCGTAGTTCCATGGGGTTGGACTACGAACAGAAGAAGGATTCCAAGAAGTGACGGATTTGTCTCAACCTATTTCTCCTGTAGAGACGCGGCTTGCCGCGTCTCCGCTGTCTGCCGAGGGCACGCCCGCAGCCAGCCGATCCGCGAAAAACGACGCCAGCGATTTCCCCTTCGCCATTGAGCTGGGCGCAATCTACGAAGGCCCACTCGACCTGCTGCTCGACCTGATCCGCAAGCAGGACATCAATATCTACGACATTCCCATCGCGAAAATCACGGCGCAGTACCTGGCGTATGTCGGACGCATTCGCGAGCTCGACGTGAACGTCGCCTCCGAGTTCATCTACATGGCGGCGGTGTTGATCCACATCAAGTCGAAGATGTTGTTGCCGCGCGATCCACTCGCTCCCGCTGACGCGCAGGAAGACCCGCGCAGCGAACTCGTCAACCGGCTGCTCGAACACGAGAAGTTTAAATCGGCGGCGCAAATGCTCCTGCAGAAGCAGCAGATTGAAGATGCGGTGCTGAGCAATCCCGCGATCCGAGAGTTCGTGGACGCCGCAGGCACCGAGCCCGAACTTGCCGCCGATGTGATCGACCTGGTCAAGACTTTCCAGCAGATCCTGGACCGGGCACGCAACCGGCCTATCCTGGAAGTGGACGAAGAGACTGTAACTGTTGGCCAAATGATCCAGTACCTGCACCGCCGGCTCTCACTCGAAGATCGCCCCGTTCGACTGAAGCAAATGCTCCGCAATGTGCCGTCACGACAGGCGCTGGTCTGCATGTTTCTCGCGTTGCTGGAGCTGGTGAGGTTGCAGGCGATCCAGGTGCGACAAGATCGCGTTTTCGGCGAAGTGCTGGTGAGAAGGCATTCCCACTTCGAAGAAGTGATGACCGAGCACGCTGCGGTGCGCGATGATTGGAGATGAAAAAAGGTGGATAGTGAATTGTGGATAGTGGACCAGTCTCGGTTTTCCTATCCACTGACAACTATCCACTATCCACTTATTTATGAGTCTTAGACCCCAACTCGAAGCCATTATTTACGCGGCAGAAACGCCCATTTCGCTGGACCAGATTTTTTCGTTGGTGAAGGAGGCGGTGCTCGCCGAGAGACCGGACGCCGACGCTGCGGAAATCAAGTCGCGCATCCGCGCCACATTGGAAGAGCTGATCGCCGAATACTCCGGCCCGAACCACGGCATCGAAATCCGCCAGGTCGCCGGCGGATACCGAATGTCCACCAAGCCCGAGCAGCACGACGTGGTGCGCGCCTTCGCCAAGAGCCTGAAACCTCCCTTCCGGTTGTCGCTCCCGGCGCTCGAAACTCTGGCCGTCGTCGCCTACAAGCAGCCAGTCACGGTGCCCGAGATCAGCGAGATCCGCGGCGTCGATTCTGGTGGAGTCATCGCCACCTTGCTCGACCGCAAGCTGGTCACGACTGCGGGCAGGAAGGCGGTCATCGGCCGCCCCATTCTCTACAAAACAAGCAAAGAGTTTCTGCTGCGCTTCGGCCTGAAGGACGTCAACGAACTGCCCAGCATGGAGGAATTCGAGAAGCTGCTGACGGAGTCGTTCCAGAGCGACCTGCTTCCTGCTGAGGGCACGCCGGTGGAACCGTCTTCAGAATTGCCGTCACCTGTGAATAACCCTTCCGAAGCGGAAAGTCCCGCTGAACTTGCCGACGGCGCCGATCCCGAACTCGCCACGGAAGAAGATGAAACTGAAACGTCGGCCAGCGCCAAACTGGAGTAGCCCGTCATGCCTGCCGAACGTCTGCAAAAAATTATCGCGGCGGCCGGAGTGGCGTCCCGCCGCAAAGCCGAAGAGTTGATCGTCTCTGGCCGCGTTCAGGTCAATGGGCAAGTGGTCACCGAGCTCGGCACCAAAGCTGATCCCGAACAGGATCACATCCGCGTGGATGGCAAACTGCTCCAAGGTCCCGAACGCTACACCTACGTTGTGCTGAACAAGCCCAAGGGATATGTGACCACGGTCAGTGATGAGAAAAAGCGCCCCACGGTGATGGACCTGATTCAAGGCGCAAAAGGACAAAAGGTGAAAGGGCGCGTCTATCCCGTCGGCCGTCTGGACTGGGCCAGCGAAGGTCTTCTGCTGATGACCAACGACGGCGAGCTGGCCAACGCTCTGATGAAAGCGTCTTCCAACGTACCGAAAACTTACGTCGTGAAAGTCGCGGGCCAGCCCGACGAGGCCAAGCTGGACAAGCTGCGCCGTGGAGTCTCGATCGCCGAAAAAGGCGGCCGCCGGGTGCGGACCGCTCCGGCAAAAATTCGGCTCATCCGTGAAGGCGATAATCCCTGGCTCGAAGTGACCATCATTGAAGGCCGTAATCGTCAGGTTCGAAAGATGTTTGAAGAAGTGGGGCATCACGTGGAGAAGATCCGGCGGGTGCAGTACGGGCCTCTCGCCCTCGATGTGCCGCCAGGAGACTGGCGCAACCTTACTCTACTCGAAGTGGCCAAGCTGAAAACGGCGGCAGCGGGATCAAGAATTACGAAGCGTGGCAGCGCGATGAATCATGGGGTGAGGGGAAGTTAGTCGCTCTAACGCGCTGTTGCCGCAATCATCGACAGCCGGGCTGCACCGTACAAGCCGGCATCACTCCCGAGCAGCGCGCGGGCGATGATGGTCTTGTGACCGGGGCCAGCCTTCACGTGCGCGGAAGCTCCCTCGTGTACAGCCAGCCGATCGTATGGTGCCGTGGCGGCGTACACCAGGGAACGCCGGCGCAACTCTTCGAAGATCGAGGGCGAAAAAGCTTCCCACGCGCTCGACGCTCCTCCGCCAATCACGTAAATCGACAGGTTCAGGGAGTTCACCATTCCCGAAAGCACGATACCCAAACAACGTCCCACGTAGCGGAAAATGCGGCGCGCGTCTTCATCGCCCTGCATCGCGAGATTGTAAATCGATTTCGCGCTGAACTCCGAATCGGAGTTTGCGGCGCGCGCCAGCGCCGACGTGCCGTCTTTGACAATCGCTTCCCGCGCCATCCGGACCACCGCCGTCGCCGAAGCGTATTGTTCCAGGCATCCTCGATTGCCGCACCCGCAGGGGTGCCCGTCAGGCTCAACCGTTGTGTGCCCGAACTCCCCGGCCATGCCGTTCGCGCCGCGCCAGATCGCGCCGCCGAGGACCAATCCACCACCAACCCCGGTGCCGAGGGTCAGCATCGCCATGTCGGCATAATCCTTGGCCGCACCCAGCCATTTTTCTCCGAGAGCCGCGACATTGGCGTCATTTTCGAGGATGACGACGGTCTTCAGGCGTTCCTCAATGGCGGCACGAGCGGGATAGTCGACCCAGTCCGGCAAGTTGGGAGATTCGCGCACCAGTCCAGTTTGCATGTCGATGATGCCGGGCACGCCGATGCCGATTCCCAGTAGCGGAGCACAGTTCTTGTATTTCTCCGCCATGCGCTGGATAGCAACGCACATGTCGGCAATGACGTGATCGCGTCCCCGGGAAACCCCGGTGCCGAGGGTTACTTTCTCGACGAGTGCGCCTTGGTCATCCACGGCGGCGATGCGCAAGTTCGTACCGCCGAGGTCCACTCCGATCGAAAATTTATTCATGATAATGACTCGGCAAATGGTTCGAGGGGACCTGTAGCCCAACCCTTTCTTTTACAGGGTAGAGGTCAATCCGTCAACATATTAAATCGTTCTATTAGGGCTATTTTTGACATTTTGGACAGTAGTGGCTGCTCCTGCCGGCGAGCACAATTCGCCGGATCGGGGTCCGGCACACGAGGCAAGGCTCGCTCTCCCGGCCATAAACTCGGTGCTGGAGCTGGAAGAATCCTTCTTCCCCATCCACGTCCACATAATCAGAAATAGAGGATCCGCCGAGCGCGATCGCCTCGCGCAGAACTTCGCGCACTGCGGAGTGCAGCCTGCCCAGTTGCTCCCGCGTGACGGCCGCCGCTCGCCGGCGGGGACGAATGCCCGCCCGAAATAGCGACTCGTCGGCATAAATGTTGCCCACGCCGCGCAGCAACTTCTGATTCAGAAGCGCGCTCTTGATCGGAGTCTTGCGCCCGCGAAAAAGCTCGATGAACTGTCCCTCGCTCACCTCCAGCGGTTCCACTCCGCCGGGATCGAAGCCTCCGGGATGAAGATGGACGCTCAGCTTGCCAAACATCCGGGGATCGATAAACCGCAGTTCGCGCCCCGATGCGAGCCTGGCGATCAAGTGAGTGTGCTTGGCGATGGCCGCCACAGGTTCGCACACCACCATGCTGCCGGTCATGCCGAGATGCACGATCCACTGCGAGGTCGGTAGAGACGCGGCTGGCCGCGGCTGGCCGCGATCGACAAGCCTGCCTTTCTCCGGCCGTGCTTGGCCCTCCAAGTCGAACAGAATGTGCTTGCCCGCGCGGTGCACGCGCACGATGCGCTTGCCTTCAAGCGTGGTGGCGATCACGTCCGCCGGTGACTTGAGGGGCTGCTTGCGGGAACTAATCCACACAGATTCGAGGGTGTCTCCGGCAACGCGCTTGTCGAGTCCGCGAGCAATGGTTTCAACTTCGGGAAGTTCGGGCACGCTGTCAGGATACAAGAGCTACGAGCGATTTTCCGGTTTGCTCCTCCACCGCCCGATTGGGTATGCTAGAGCGTACACACCACGTACCGCCGATTTTCCCAGTTTTCCAGTCAATCCAGTAACGGCGCAACCAGTGTGTGAGACCCTAGGGCGGCCCGACGGCCGCACAAAAATTCAATTGGAGTTCGCATTGAGCAGAGGTGGAACCAGCAGAGGCAGAACTGCGGTTATTGTCGGGGCGCAGTGGGGCGACGAAGGCAAGGGCAAGATCGTCGACGTACTCACGCAAACCTTTTCGGTGGTGGCGCGCTACGCCGGCGGCCACAACGCCGGACACACCGTCATCATCCACGGAAAAAAATTTATCCTGCAGCTCGTGCCTGGCGGCATTCTGCGACCCGAATGCTCCAGCGTGATCGGAAATGGCGTAGTGCTGGATCCGTTGGCCTTCCTGAAGGAGGTCGCATCCTTGCGCGCCGGGGGCGTGAAAGTGGACGGCAACCTCTTCATCTCGAACCGCGCACAGGTGATTCTTCCCTACCATCGCATGATGGAGCTGGGGTCGGAGAACGCTCCCGGCCGGGTGAAAATCGGGACCACCTCGCGCGGCATCGGTCCAACCTACGAAGACAAAATGGGACGCCGGGGATTGCGCGTCGCCGACCTGCTCGACAACCAATTGCTGCGCACGCACATCGAGAATGCATGCCGCGAAAAAAACATGATCGCGCACGCGCTGTTCAACTCCGAACCGCTGGATGCCGACAAAATGTTCCGCGAATACGCCGATGCGGCCGAGCAGATCCGTCCTTTTGTCCGCGACACTGCCCTTCTGCTCAACCGCGCTCTGGCCGGAGGCAAGTCGATCGTCTTTGAAGGGGCGCAAGGCACCATGCTCGACATTGATCACGGTACTTATCCGTTCGTGACCTCTTCGAACTCCACTTCCGGAGGCGCCTCGACCGGAACCGGCGTGCCGCCGACGTCGATTGACACGGTCATCGGCATCACCAAAGCCTATTGCACCCGCGTCGGCAGCGGCCCCTTCCCAACCGAACTCCTCGACGCGCAAGGTGAAGATTTGCGCAAGCGGGGCAGCGAATTCGGCGCCGTCACGGGACGTCCCCGCCGCACCGGTTGGCTCGATTTGCCTCAACTCCGTTACGCTGGCATGATTAACGGCATCTCCTGGTTGGTGGTAACCAAGTTGGATGTGCTCGACCACCTGAAGAAGATTCCGGTTTGCGTGGGGTACAAGGTGGACGGCAAGGAAACGGACGAAATGCCCGCCCAGGCCTGCGGCTATGAAAAGATCGAATGCCTCTATCGCAACATGTCCGGCTGGGCCAGTCCGACGCAGGACATTAGGACGGTGGAAGAATTACCGAAGGCTGCCCGCGAATACCTGGCCTTCGTCGAAAAGGAAACTGGAGCGCGGGTGGGAATGATTTCCACCGGCCCAGATCGTGAGCAGACGATTCTGGTGCCGGAGTTCGTGAACGCTCTGGGATTGAAGAACAGCTAAGAACTGAAACAGAACGGAGCGACGGATGGTGGTGTTGGCCGTAACCTGGATGGCAAAAATTGGACGCGAGTCCGAAGTGGCCGCGATCTTTGAAAAACTCTCAGCTGAATCGCGCAAAGAACCGGGCTGCGTCATGTATCAGGTGCACAAGCACAAGACCGATCCGCGCCGGTTCTTTATCTACGAACAGTACAAAGATGACGCCGCCATGGAGGCGCATCGCACCGCCCCGCATTTCCTGCAGCATGCCAAGAAGGATCTGCCCAAGGTTGCCGACCGGATCGAGGGACATTTGTTCGAACCGTTGGGATGACTTCAAACAATTGTCATCCTGAGCGAAGCGAAGGACCTATGCTTCCGCGATCAAATGCATAGGTCCTTCGCTTCGCTCAGGATGACAACTGATTAAGCCTGCCGCTTGTACCGCAGCGGCTCGCCTCACCACAGGTTGCCTGACCATCACTTCGGCCTGTCGGCCATCAGTACCCCAGCAGAAGCATAACTTTCCTTCGAGACTTCTAGGAACGCCACTATTATGGCTTCGCGCCGCGCACCAGCTTCTTCCACCATCGCATCGGTAATGCGCTGCGCAATCTTGCGTTTCTGATCGGCCGTGCGGCCTTGGAGCATGGTGACTTGAACTAAAGGCATAGAGTTCTCACTTCCCAGTTCTCAGCAAAAACCAGGCCTCAGGTTTTTCACTGAGAACTGTTCTTATTGCGCCAATTCGTAACCCGCGAAAAAGAAACTCAGTTCAAAGCGTGCGGTATCTTCCGCGTCTGAGCCGTGAATCGCGTTGTGCTCGATGTTGGTGGCCCATTTCTTGCGGATAGTGCCCTCTTCGGCGTTCGCCGGGTTGGTGGAACCCATCAGTTTGCGCAGATCGGCGATGGCGTTTTCTTTTTCCAGCGCTAGCGCCACGATCGGTCCACTGGACATGAACTTGGTCAGCGAGTGATAGAACGGCCGACTGGCGTGGACGGCATAGAATTGCTCCGCCTGGTGCTGTGAAATTTCCAGCATCTTCATGGCCAGAATGCGGAAGCCATTCTTCTCGAATTGTTCGATGATGTCTCCGATCGCGTTCTTCTTTACCGCGTCGGGTTTGACGATGGTCAATGTGCGTTGCAGTGTTTTCATAAATTGAGGTCTCAGGTCTTAGGTGTCAGGTCTTCGCTAGCTTCTACCAGGAAAAGGCGACGGCTAATGGCTCTTACACCTTCACTCCCAGCGCGGCCGCGAGCGTTTCGCCGATATCCGCTGGCGATTTCGCTACCTTCAGGCCGGCCTTTTCCATGGCGGCGATTTTTTCGGCGGCGGTGCCCTTGCCGCCGGAGATGATCGCTCCGGCGTGGCCCATGCGGCGTCCGGGAGGCGCTGTCTGTCCGGCAATAAATCCAACGACCGGCTTCCTCATGTGAGTCTTGATGAAGTCCGCGGCAGTTTCCTCGGCGTTGCCGCCGATTTCTCCGATCATGACCACGGCTTCGGTCTGCGGATCGCGGTTAAACAAATCGAGCGCGTCGACAAAATTCGTGCCGATGATCGGATCGCCGCCAATGCCGATCGCGGTCGACTGCCCGATTCCGCGCTGCGTCAACTGATGCACCGCCTCATAGGTCAGCGTCCCGGAGCGCGACACGATGCCAACATTTCCTTCTTTGTGGATGTGCCCCGGCATGATGCCGATCTTGCATTTGCCCGGCGAGATGATGCCTGGGCAGTTTGGTCCGATCAGGCGCGAGCGCCGGTCCTGCAAAAACTCCCAGGCGCGCACCATATCGAGCGTGGGAATGCCCTCGGTGATGCAGACGATGAGTTCGACCTCCGCATCGGCCGCTTCCATGATCGCGTCGGCCGCGAACGGCGGCGGTACAAAAATGACGGTGGCATTCGCGCCCGTCTTGTCCACCGCTTCTTGCACGGTGTTGAAAATGGGCCAGCCCTCGTGGGTGGTTCCACCTTTGCCGGGCGTGACCCCGCCCACAATCTGCGTTCCATAAGCCGCGCACGCTTTCGCATGGAAAGTGCCTTCGCGACCCGTCAGGCCTTGCACGACTAATCGAGTTCTTTTATCAGCCAGGATTGCCATAATTGCTCACTTTCCAAAAAGCTAGCGGGGCAGAGCCCTGCCACCACACAAACAGCTAATATCTTGCCGCTGCGACTACCTTGTCGGCGGCATCCTTCATGGTCTCGGCGACCACGAAGTTCAGGCCAGACTCCCGCAGGATTTTCTTGCCTTCCTGAACATTCGTGCCTTCGAGACGCAGAATCACGGGCAGTTGGATGTTGGTTTTCCTGGCCGCTTCGACCACGCCGGCAGCCAGCATATCCACACGCAGAATGCCGCCGAAAATATTGATCAGCACGGCACGCACACTCTTGTCGCTCAATAGAATTTCAAACGCGTGCTCTACCTGGTCGGCGCTGGCGCTGCCGCCCACGTCGAGAAAGTTAGCGGGCATGCCGCCCGCGTATTTAATGATGTCCATGGTGGCCATCGCCAGACCGGCGCCGTTTACCATGCAGCCCACGCTGCCGTCGAGCTTGATGTAGTTGAGGCTGTATTTCGACGCCTCCACTTCGAGCGGATCTTCCTCGGTGATGTCGCGCAGCTCCCGGAGGTCCGCATGACGGAAGAGGGCGTTGTCGTCAAAGGTCAACTTGGCATCGAGCGCGAACAAGCGGCCGTCGGTACAACTGATGAACGGATTAATCTCGACCAGCGAGGCATCCGATTCCAGAAAGGCGCGGTAAAGACTCGTCAGGAACTGGACGGCGGGATTGATCTGCGCCGGCTTCAGCCCTAAAGCGAACGCAATTTTGCGCGCCTGGAACGGCTCCAGGCCCATGCCAGGATCGATGTACTGCTTCAGAATCGCTTCCGGCCTCTCCGCGGCCACCTGTTCAATATCCATACCGCCCGCAGCCGACGCCATGAACACCGGTTTGCCTTCGCCGCGATCGACCAGAATGCCAAGATAAAGTTCTTTCTCGATGGGCAGCGTCTCTTCGACCAGCAGTCGGCGCACGATGCGTCCTTCGGGCCCGGTCTGATGTGTGACCAGTTTCATGCCCAGCATCTTGGCGGCGATTTCGCCCGCTTCTTCCACTGACTTGGCAATCTTCACGCCGCCGCCCTTGCCGCGTCCGCCCGCGTGGATCTGGGCTTTGACCACAACTCCGCTCGCGCCGGAGCTGAGAATATCTTGTGCCGCTGCTTCTGCTTCTTCGCGCGTGGTCGCCATTGTTCCGCGCGGTACAGCGACGCCATACTTCCTCAGAATTCCTTTTGCCTGATACTCATGAATTTTCATAATGATTCCTAAGTCGTGTGCTGACTCGATTCCAACTTGGAAGAAACTCGCTTGCGGCTTGCACTGAAGACCGGCAAACGTTTGATTCTATAAGACGGAGGCACAATCGGCAAAGGCGGCACGACACAACCGAGGGTGAGGACGATCACGTCGCAGAATTCAGAAATGTGCATCGTTGGAACCAACGACGGAGTCTCATCGGGTATGAAGCTCGTCTCGGTGAACGTCGGCTTACCTCGTCTGCTTACTTGGGGAGGCGCAACGTTCAAAACCGGGATTTTCAAACATCCCGTGCCCGGCCGGATTATGTTGCGGACGACCAACCTCGATGGCGATCGCCAGGCCGACCTCTCCGTGCATGGCGGCGTCAACAAAGCCGTCTACGGCTATCCTTCCGAGCACTATCCATACTGGAACGCCGAGCTACCGGATCCGGTTCGCACCTGGGGAGCCTTCGGCGAGAACTTCACCACCGAAGGCCTGCTGGAAACGGACGTTTCCGTAGGAGACCGCTACCGTATCGGCTCCGCTGTGGTCAGGGTTACGACGCCGCGCCTTCCTTGTTACAAACTCGCGGCTAAATTCCAAAGAGACGACATCATCGCGAGATTCGTGCATAGCAGCCGTTGCGGTTACTATTTCTCGGTCATCGAAGAAGGAGAAGTTGGCGCCGGCGACGAGTTCGTTCTTCTCGGACGTGAGGAGCCCACCCTGACTGTCGGGGAAGTAAACCGGCTTTACACCGTTAAATCACCCGACCGCGAAGCCCTGCAACGATCGCTCGATGTCAAATTCCTGCCTGAAAGCTGGCGCGATCGCTTTCGCGCCCGCCTGGCAGAGATTGATTCCATCGGGACAAAGGTTTGAAAGATATCTCTCCTCTGCTGTAGCTTGGATCTTGTGATCTTCTCTGTCCTCCATCGCATAGCCACGCATCGCCAGTCGCTCTCCCGCGACGAGGCACATGCGGTAATGACCGAGGTCCTCACCGGCCGATGCTCGGACGCGCAAATTGCGGCGCTGCTGGTGGCATTGCACATGAAGGGCGAGACGGTCGAAGAGATCGTCGGATTCGCCGAAGCCATCCGCGCTGCTGCGGTTCCACTCGAACTCCACGCCGATTCCGTGCTCGACGCCAGCGGCACGGGGCGCGACGCTCTCGTCGATACCTGCGGCACCGGCGGCGATGCCAGCGGCACCTTCAATATTTCGACGGCGACGGCTTTCGTCGCCGCCGGAGCCGGCGTGCGCGTCGCCAAACACGGCAATCGCAGCGTGACTTCGAAGTGCGGTTCCGCCGATGTGATGGAAGCCTTGGGCGTGAACATCCAGTTGCCAGCCTCGCGGATCGCGGCCTGCCTGGAAGAAGTAGGAATCGCATTTCTTTTCGCACCCACCATGCATTCCGCGATGAAGCATGTGCAGACCGCGCGCCGCGAACTGCGTCTGCGCACGGTTTTCAACCTGCTGGGGCCGCTCACTAATCCCGCGCGCGCCACTTGCCAGGTCGTTGGCGTCTATTCCGCCGACCTGGTCGAAACCCTTGCTGAAGCGCTTAGCATGTTGGGACTCCATCGCGCGCTTGTCGTTCACGGCAATGATGGACTCGATGAAATTTCGATCACGGGCTCAACGCGCGTTGGAGAAGTCCGCGATGGACAAGTACACACCTATGAAGTAACGCCGGAAGAATTCGGCTTACAGAGAGCAACGCTGGAGGACATCGCCGGCGGAGACGCCGCGCAAAACGCCAGGCTGATCCGAGAAGTCATGGCCGGGAAGAAATCCGCTCGCCGTGATGTGGTGCTGCTCAACGCCGCCGCCGCTCTGGTCGCCGCTGGACGAGCGGATCATCTGCGCGACGCAGTGCCGTTGGCAGTGAGGGCGATCGACTCGGGCGCAGCGCTAAGCAAGCTAGAGGCCTTAATCACATTTTCCGCTCAAAACTAACCTTGTCATCCTGAGCGAAGCGAAGGCCTATGCATTTTTCCGGCTGGTAGAGATGCCGGTCGTACCGCTCCGCACTAAGATCGCTCCACGTGGAATTCACCGAGACAATCAACTGTATCTTCTTCATCCGAAGCCAGCCTTTGATGCGTTTCTCGCGGTCAATCGCGTTGCGCACATCGTCAAAGCTTTCGTAGGAGACGAGTCGGTCGATCTTGTATCGCTTGCAGAATGCCGAACCGTTCCCAAATTTGTGTTCCCAAACGCGCCGCTGAAGGCTATTTGTAACCCCAACGTAAAGCGCCTGAGAGCGGTTGGTCAGAATGTAAACGGAGTAGTGCCGGTGGTCGCCGGAATGCATAGGTCCTTCGCTTCGCTCAGGATGACAGGATTTAGATTGTCTATCGAGAGAAGTCAGTGAGGGGCACACACCAAAATTGAGACGATTCGTGCTTCGCCATCCAAAGCAATTCTCATCCTGAGCGAAGCGAAGGATCCATGCATTTGCGGGGCGAGCAAACTTTTACTTCACCTCAACCCGCTCCAAATACTCCGCCACCTGCACGTTCCATCCCAACTCTTTCTTCATCCGGTCACGCAGTTGCGATGAGGCGGCGGGCTCGCCGTGAACGAGGTAGGTCACGCCCGGCGTATTCTTAAACGTGCACAGCCATTCCAACATCTCCGGCGGATCGGCATGATCGCTGAACTGTTCGAGAGCTGCGATCTGCGCGCGGATTGGCACAAACTCGCCAAAGATCTTTACCTCCTTCGACCCGTTCTTGATGATGGCGCCGCGCGTTCCTGGCGCCTGAAAGCCAATAAAGATCACCAGGTTTTTCGGATCGGGCAGCCGCTGCGCCAGGTGATGCAGAATGCGGCCGCCAGTCACCATGCCGCTCGACGAAACAATAATCGATGGAAAGTGGCTCTCGTTGATCTTCTTCGAATCTTCCGCGGTCAGCGCAAATGTGAAGCCCTTCCACTCCAGCGGCGAGCCGTATCTCTTGATCAAATCAGCGGCCCGCGGTGTGTATTCTTCCGAGTGCTTCAGGAAGATCTCGATGGCCTTGATCGCCATCGGGCTGTCGCAATAGACGGCGACGCGTGGCATTTGTCCCGTCTCCATGAGTTCTTTGAGGGTGAAAAGAAATTTTTGCGTTCGCTCCACCGCAAACGCAGGGACAACCACGCTGCCGCCGCGCTCGGCGGTTTCACGAATCAGGCGGGCGAGTTCCGGCCGAGGGTCAGTGTCAGGATGCTGCCGGTTACCGTAAGTGGACTCCATAACCAGCACGTCGGCGGTCTCGTTCTCCTGCGGTCCGGAGTGCACCACCTTGCCGGGAGCAATCTTGCTGTCGCGGACGCGGCCAACGTCTCCGGTAAAGAGCAGACGCCGGCTGCGGCCGTCGGTCTGCAACGTAACTTCCACCATGCACGATCCCAGGATGTGCGCGGCAGGCACAAAGCGAAAGGCCAGTTCGGAGCTCAGCTGCGTGGCTTGGCCGACCGCGACCGGCTTGAAGTACTTCAGACACTCCTGCGCTTCATCGAACGTGTACAGGGGCAACGCCGGATCGTGCTTCGATACCTTCCTTTTGTTGTAGAAGGCCGCGTCTTCTTCCTGCAGGTGCCCGGAATCTGGCAACACAACGGAGCACAAATCGATGGTCGCTTGCGTGGCGTAGATCGGCCCGTGGAAACCTTCCTTCACCAGACGCGGAATCCAGCCACAGTGATCGAGATGCGCGTGGGTAAGAATGACCGTATCGATTTCTCGCGCGGGGACGGGCGTGTCCTTCCAGTTGCGCTCGCGCCATTCCTTCTGTCCCTGGAAAAGCCCGCAGTCGATCAGAGCCTGAAACCCCTTCTTTCCACTCGAATCGTAAGTCGTGTTGATCAGGTGTTTCGAGCCAGTAACGGTACCGGCAGCGCCGAGAAATTGAATGTAGGGCAAGCAATCTCCTTATCACGCGAACAAGAAAATCTACCACGGAGGCACAGAGGCACGGAGGAAGGCAAAAATCGGTCGGAACCCGAGGACGGGGAAGAAGGTATCTTGCGGAGCTAAGTCCGATCCTTGGCTCTCGAATTCCTCCGTGTCTCGGTGCCTCCGTGGTAGGTGTTGGTTTTACTGCCCGGAAATCTTGAACACGTTATTCGTCAAGTCGCTCTCCGGAACACTGTCATCGTTGACTCTGATTTCGCTCGGCGCACCGGGCAATTCAACTCGCGTGGTAGCTGTGGCCTTGGCGCGCACCTCGATCCGCTTCGTGATCTCGCCGCCTTCACAAAATATCGTGAATGGGATTTCCGCTCCCGCACCGCCAAGGTTTTCCAGGGTCACGGTAATGAATTGCACCCCTTGTTCCGTCTTCCATGGATGCACCGACTGCACCTGGAAATCTGGCAGGCCGCGATCGTGATACACCCAGTCGTCAAAGAACCAGCCCAGATCGCGCTTTGCGGCGCGTTCGATCAACTGTTCGACATAGTTACGATCATTGTCGTCCTTTGCTCGATACTTGCCGATGGCCTGCCTCAGCGCATCGTCGCCGACCATGTCGCGTAACATCCACCAAACATACGCGGCCTTGCTGCGATAGTAGGTTTCATCGAATGTGTTGGCGAGCGGCTGGCCAAGATTTTTCTGTGGCGCGGCCGCCACTTCTTTTTCCGAGTCGAGAAAGGCCGCCCGGTGCAATCCAAGGAAATCGAGCGCCGCCTGCCGTCCGCCTTGCTGTTGCCGGTACATGGCTTCGGCGAAGTGAGCCAACCCCTCGTAAACCCATGGCCTCGACGACGGCAAAGCGGAATGCACAAGTTCGTGAACCAGGTTGATGCCTGCGAGCTTCGAATCCTCCGCTGCCATCGACGCCATCAAGAGCGTGCCACTCTCGAACGGAGCGGAATGTGGATCGGCAAAATCGGCGATGGTAACGACGGCGCTCGGCTGGCCAAACCATTCACTTACAAATCTCCTGGCAGGCTCAAGAGCGTTGGAATACGTCGCCGCTCCTGCTTCGTGGCCCGGGAGGCTGTAGAGATACAAGGGAGGCTTCGAGAGGGCAACATACTTCGCTACGACGATGGTTGGCGTGACCGTCCTAAGCGGCTGGTAGTCGCAATTCGACCCGGGCACCCCGTTCCGTCCCAACTCCGCGTTGAATCCCTCACTGGTGCCGCACAGCAGCGTCGGAGATCCTTCGTCGCCTGCGCCTGAAAGGCTGAGATTGGCCTTGAATTCGCTCCCCGCTTCCCGCGCCTTCCATCGATCCACCACCTCAAACAGACTGTTCCCCTCCGAAAAGTCCGCCGACTCAGTCGTAATCGGATACGACGCGACATATCCGGCGCCGCGCACCGCCGTGAATGATCGGCTGATTTGGTCCCAGCTCGAATGTTTAGCAACCTCCTCAGGCACTCCGACCCGAATTAGCCGGGTCCCATCCAGCGGAATTACGCCCTCGTAGCCGATTTCGATCTCTACCGAGTCTTTCGGCTTGATTTCAGTGGGCAGGGTAACGATGGCTTCCGAAAGCGCGCCGGTATGGTCGATGTCCGACATATAGGGTTGCGAGACGAATTGCACGGTCTTGCCGGCCACCCGAATCGAACGCCAGTTGAGAGAAGAAGAGATCTGAAGTGGCGCGATCTTCTGTGGATGATCGGAGTCGTTGCGCAGCGTGATTTTGCCCCGCGCACCGAGTCTTTGCTGCTCCGGCTCCAGGCGAATCTCCAAATCGTATGTCGCAATGGTGAAGGCTTCACGGTCCAGAGCATAGGACAAAGAGCTTAAACCGTAGAGGACACAGAGGACACAGAGGGCTCTCATGATTGTTTCGATGCACCTAGCCGTCTCTGCCGCACTACTTCATACAGAACCACGCCCGCCGCTACCGAAACGTTCAGCGACGGCACCTTCCCCAGCATCGGAATCGAGACCAGGAAATCGCAGTGTTTGCGCACCAGATCATGCAGTCCCTTGCCTTCAGCGCCGAGGACGATGGCGCAGTGCATCTTGTAGTCCACCGTATCGTAGGTCTGCTCGCCGCGCTCGTCCAAACCCACTACCCACAGGTCCTTCGCCTTCAGATCCTCGAGGGCGCGGGAGATGTTCGTGACTTTCGCGACTGGGAGGTGTTCGCTCGCGCCCGCGGAAACTTTTGCCACCGTACCGGTAACGGCCGCAGAGCGGCGTTCGGGAATGACCACGCCATCGGCGCCCGCGGCATCGGCGGTACGCAGGATCGCCCCCAGATTGTGTGGATCTTCCACTCCATCGAGCACGACGATCAGCGACTGCTCGCCGCGGCGCGACGCCACCAAGTCATCGAGATCGCTGTATTGTTTTGCCGAAGTCGCGGCCACGAGTCCCTGGTGCGCGGCGTTGCCGGCAATCTCGTCAAGCTCCACGCGCGATAAAACGCGCACAGGAACGCCGATCTTGCGACACTCGTCAATCGCCCGCTTCAGGCGAATATCGTTTCGCTCCTTGGCGACCGCGACCCATTCGAAGTTGCGCCCTCGCGCCTTGAGCGCTTCGGTAACCGTATTGATTCCGTAGAGAATGTTCACGCCGAGTAGTGTATCGCGTGCGCGAGCGTACTTCTTTACCACAGGGGGCTCAGAGGAACACAGGGGAAAGCTCGAGACCTTCTCCGTGTTCCCCTGTGTCCCCTGTGGTTATCGCTCATTCCGCTGCTAGACTGAAATGTTCGGGAGGCTCCCGTGAACAACGAGAAACTGAACGTCAGTGGCGGCGCCATCGCGCTCGGCCATCCCATCGGCTGCACGGGGACTCGCATCACAGTGACGCTGCTCCACGAGATGCTGAAGCGAAAAGCGCGCCTGGGCCTGGCTACGCTCTGCGTCAGCGGCGGGATGGGCATGGCGCTGGCCCTCGAAAATGCCGCCTGATCGTTCCGAACCCGAATTCCGTCTGGCCACGCCCGACGATGCCGAGCTTCTGCTCGACTTCATGCGAGACTACTACGCCTTCGATGGCCACCACTATGAACGGGAGAAGGCGCGGGCAGCGCTCGTCGGGATGCTGAAGAACCCGGCTTTCGGGCTTGCGTGGCTGGTCTTCGACTCAGCGACTCCGGTTGGTTACATCGTCCTCTGCTTTGGCTACAGCCTGGAGTATCTGGGACACGATGCCTTCATCGACGAGTTCTATCTCATCGGGTCCCACCGCGGACACGGCTGGGGGAGAAAGACGTTAGAATTCGTTTGCGCGCAAGCCCGGCTGCACGACATTCGGGCGATTCATCTGGAAGTCGTCCGCCGCAATACTGCAGCTCGAGAGTTCTACCGCAAGCTGGGCTTCCAGGATCACGATCACTACATGATGACGCTGCGCCTGACGGATCCTCTGCCTGAATAGCGGTTGTGCGCGGAAGCAAGGCAGGAGCGGCCGGAGTTCGATTCTTAGTTAGCGCAATTGCTTGAACAGCTACAACCACAGTACCTTATGTTTTGGCTGCCACTGAAGCGTGCTTGCGTGCGAGGCGCCAATGCTTCCCCGCGATTAAAAGGGCCCCACTGGCAGCCTACCCACACCCATAGCTATACTTATCAAACATGGCAATTGCCGCAGCAACGACGGGCCTCAGCAGTTCCGTTCGGAACCCTGCGTCTCTCTCCGCGATAATAGTCGACGACGAACAACTGGCGCGCGACGAGCTTGCCTACCTGCTCAAGAACACCGGCGACGTTAACGTCGTGGCGCAAGGTAAGAACGGACTGGAAGCGGTCAGCCTGATCAAGGAACATAATCCCGACCTGGTTTTTCTCGACGTACAGATGCCGGGCTTGGACGGCTTCGGCGTCATCAAGAAATTGCTCGACCGCAAAGTTCCCCTCCCGAAGATTGTTTTCGCGACCGCCTTCGATCAATACGCGGCGAAAGCGTTCGAAGTCAACGCCGTGGATTACATCCTGAAACCATTCGATAAGAAGCGCGTAGCCCAAGCCATCGAGAAAGCACGGACAAAGGTCGAGGCGGGCGTGGGGTCAGATGAAAAATTCGAAGCGCTGGTGCGGATGTTGGAATCGCAGAAGCCACAGACGGCGAAGGTTCTGATCAAAGAAGCGGGCAGGTTGTTCCTGGCCGACCCGAAGGATATCTGCTACGCGACCATCGAAGATGGAGTAATCACGGTGGCCACCAGCGGTAATGCGGGCATGGAAGGCCAGTCGAATTGCCGGACTCTGGAGGAACTTTTCAACAATCTCGATCCCAATTCGTTCTGGCGGGCGCACCGGTCGTTCCTGGTGAACATCCATCACATCCGCGAAGTCGTGCCCTGGTTCAAGAGCTCCTACCAGTTGCGCATGGATGACAAGAAACAGACAGAGATTCCAGTGAGCCGCGCCCAGACCCGCCGCCTGCGGGAACTGTTTAACCTGTAAAGACCAATTGGTAATTGTGTAATTTGGTGATTTTGTAATTGGACCTCCAGGCGTTGCGTGACTTTTCGAATTACCAAATTCCCCGATTACCAAATTACAAAATCTTCCCTCTTTCCGGCGCAGGTTGAGTCTGTAAAAGGGGGCGGACGTAAAAACCGCTTCGTCCGCCCAGGGGAGGGACCTCTCAACAGGCAACGGCTTGCAACGCGATGCGGTTGGGAATCACCAGCATCGCGCCCTCGAGCCGAATCAAGTTTTTCCGTTTCAAATCGCTCAATAGGCGGGTTACGGTTTCTCGCGAAGACCCGATCATCTGGGCAATTTCTTCATGGGTGAATTCCGTAGGCACGCGGAGTTCCAGGTTGTGCGGTACGGCCGAGACCCAGGAAAGCAGCAGGCGGGCCAACTTCTCCGTCGAACTGCGGGCAAGCAGCAACTCGTGCACATCGTCAAAGGAGGTTGTGATCTCGCGGGCAAGCAGGGTGGCGCACGCGAGCGCGGCGTGACTGTTGCTTTCGATCAAACGCAGGAAGCCGTCGCGCTCAACGAACTTGATCTGGCAAAGCTCGATGGTCGTGACCGTAATCGGCGATGGTCCGCCGGAAATCACCGCGCTCAATCCCAGCAGCTGACGACCTCCGGCAATTTTCAGGATGATAGTCTTGCCATCGCGGGCCTCGACCGAAAGCTTGGAGCGGCCGGAACAGGCGATGTAGACGCCGCGCGGGATTTGCCCTTCCGTCAGCAAAGTGGCATTGCTGGGGTACAGGGTCAGGTGCCCCATGGCGTTGAATGCACTCATCAGAGGCTGAGGCAGATTGCAGAAGTCGCAGGTCTGTCTCAGGGTGCAGCTCAGGCAGTCATTGGGAATCGCGAAGCGCTGCAGAATACGCATAGCAAGCTCCTGATCGACGGCCCTGGATGGCAGAATAGCTCGCGCGGGGAGGAAGGCGCGATGCGCCAAGTGCAGAAACCGTGCACACCAACTGCCAAATGCTTCACCCGCCTAAGTGGCTTTCAATTCACTGCTTAGGATGGTTGGAAAGGGCAACGCGCGAAAGGAGATGCCGGACCGAAGGCCCGGCTGCCGGCAGTCCGGCAGGTGCGACCCCGCTAACGACGACTCCAGGTAATCTCTGAGTCCAAGAATTCCTAGTGCAGATAGTCCGTGCGTGAAATTCCCAGGCGCTGCATCTTGTACTGCAAGGTAGTGCGTTTTAGTCCAAGCCGGACCGCAGCGCCGGTTGGACCCGAGAGCGTGCCGCGGGTCTGGCGAAGAATCTCGATGATGTGCTCCCGTTCTTTCTCGCGCAGCGTACCGCCGGAGTCGGACGGTGGCCGCGAGATTTCCACCTGCAACTCGCAGAGCGGCGGGGTCAAGCGGTTGCCTTCCGAGAGGATCACCGAGCGTTCAATAAAATTTTCCAGTTCGCGGATGTTTCCTGGCCAACTCCACTGCATCATGGCCTGCACTGCCTCCTCGGGAATGATCTCGATCCGCCGGTGCAGCCGGGCCGCGCATTTTTCGACGAAATGGCGAATCAGCAAGGGGATATCCTCGCGCCGGTCGCGCAACGGCGGTAGATGCACGGGAAATACGTGCAAGCGGTAGAACAAGTCCCCGCGGAATTCTTTCTGTTCCACGGCGCGACCCAGATCGCGATTCGTGGCGGCGATCAGCCGCACATCCACATGGATGGTCTTAGTTCCTCCCAGGCGTTCGAATTCCTGGTCTTGTAGAACGCGCAGCAACTTGGGCTGCAACTCCAAAGGAATGTCTCCAATCTCGTCGAGCAGCAAAGTGCCTTTATCCGCCAATTCGAGGCGTCCAAGCTTTTGGTTGATCGCTCCCGTGAAAGCTCCCTTTTCGTGGCCGAAAAGCTCACTTTCCAGTAATCCGGTGGGGATGGCGGCGCAGTTCACTTTGATGAAGTTGCGGTCCGTGCGCCGGCTCATGCTGTGAATCAAGCGGGCGACGCGTTCTTTGCCGGTCCCGGTTTCGCCCGTGATGAGGACGGTGGAATCGGTGTCGGCAACGATGGCAGCGTAGTCCAGGACACGCTTCAAGGCTGGGCTGGAGCCAACGATGTCGTCGGTGCGGTTCGCGCTCCGAATTTCGTACTCCAAATAGCGCTTTTCCTGGGTCAACCGATCCTTGAGTTGTGCGATTTCGCGATAGGCATGCCCGTTCTGGATCGCTGCCGCAACCTGGTTGGCCACTTGCTGCAAGTATTCAACCTCCGACGGGCCGAATGTGTGGTCGGTCAGGCTACCTGTGTTCAGAGCTCCCCAAGTCCGATTGCTCGCGATCAGCGGCACACTGCAAACCGCCCGAATCCCGATTGCGTGCATGGCTCGCGCCAATGATGTATTCATGTCGCGCAAATCGTCTGCCGTGAAGAACGCAGCCTTTCGCGTCTGGATCGCCTGCGCCGAGAGTGACTGCTCGAGTGGAACCGTGTTCCCGTGGTTGACGAGAGACTCCCATTCCAACGCATCGCCGTAGAGGTGCACGTTCTTGCCATCATCATCCAGAAGGGACAGAACAGCTCGGCCATAGCGCGCGATGTCCCGAAGGCTCGAAAGAATGGCGGGCAAAAGCTTTTCCAGATCGAGACTGGAACTCAGTTCACGGCTGATCGCGACCAGGCTCTGTTGCTCCTCAAGAGCGCGGTGCGCCTTTTCCTTCTCCAGCGCCAGCGCTCCGATCAGGGCGACGCTAGAGAGGAATTCCACGTCTTCACCACCCAGGATCTGGGGAGTTCTCTTGCCCACACCAAGTGCGCCAAAACGGCTCGAAGCCGTGCTCATGGGGAGAACGGTATATGATCGGACACCGTGATTGAGCAATGCCGGCATGCAACCGGGGAAGCGGTGCTCACGTTCGGTGTCGGGAATGGCGAGCTGTTCCTGATGTTTCCATGCCCATCCGGTCGCCGCCTCTTCCACCGGGGAGGCGGCAAACTCTCCACTTTCCAGGTTCTTTTTCCAGTACTGATTCAGCATGCAATTGCGGCGCGGGTCATAGAGGGCAAGATTCAACAATTCGCCGTCGGTCAGGTCCAACACTGGCGGAGCAAGTTCCTTGAAGGCGTCGGGCAGGCTTTTGGCGCGGGCAACCATGTCGGTGATCTCGAGCAGCAGCCGATACCGGGTGCGTTCCGGCGAGGCGTCTCCCTCGAGTCCGACTCTGTCTTCTGACATGCGGACAACCTCCTGCCCGTGCCGAGTGCAAAACATCGGGCAGTTATTTTGAGCAGGAACTGGGGGACGCCAGCTTGCCAAGTGGCGAACTGCACTTCAATATCGCGGTGACCGCAGGTGTTGGTTCCTTCTTTGGGAACCAATCTTTATCCTCCCCGGTTGGGGAGTCCCTTCTAGTTTTGCGAAACCGTTCTTCCGGATTGATACGTTCCCGGAAAGACAATTGTTACTCCGTCGGCCAGGTCGGAAGCAAGGCGCTATTTTTCCTGTTACGAAAACCGAACAAACTCTTACGAGCGCCAGCTCGCGGGGTGCGACCGGCGATGTCCGACCGGATCCATTCGAAAAGAACTGCACGCAACCACGCATGTTTTTCAGTTCCAAAATCCGAAAATCAGTGGAAGCTGGTGTTTATTACTCCCTCTGAACCGGTGATAGAATGTCCCCCGGAGGACGGCGGTTGTGCAACTCAATGGCGGGCAGAGGCTGCGGGCTAAGAGAGAGCCTCGGATATCGTATGAGGGATGTGGAACTGGCCAGTAATCAGATCGCCCAAAGATTTCAGAGCGACGAATTCGCCGTTCCTCCCAGCCGCTTGTCCGACATCGAGACCAAAGGCATAATCCCGAGCATTTTTCGACTCTATTCGTTTGCCGCTATTTACCGGCGAGAATATCGGGAGTTGCTATCCTTCTATGGTCTTGAGCTGGATGCGATTTCAGCAGACATTGGCTTTGGGCACCCACAGAAATCTCACGTGTCCGAAGCGTTGAGCAACGTCAAAGAAGTGAGGATGCCGATCCGGCTCGATCCAGGATTCTCTCTGCAGAAAACGACGGACTTGAGACGTGCCATCGAGCAATGGGGTGCCGTACCCATGGCTTACCTTGAGCTGCTCGCAGATGACCGATTCGCATATGGGTATATTGGATCGGATGATTTCACGATGTATCCCATTCTTCCGCCTGGCAGCTTCGTGCAAGTGGACGAAACCAAGGACAAGGTAGGGGAAGGAACCTGGCGTTCGGAGTTCGAGCGTCCGATTTACTTTGTGGAAATGCGCGACGGATATACGTGTTGCTGGTGCTCGATGAAGCGTGACTCCATCGTGTTGCAACCTCATCCCCTGTCTCCCGTTACCACGCGAGTTCTTAGATACCCGCAGGAGGCGGAGATTCTTGGGCAGGTGGTGGGAGTTGCGATGCGTTTCGGAGATTGGCATTATTCCGACTCTCAGCCAGCGCCAAAAGTGCGCTCAGCACTGACCTGAGATGTGCCCTCGCAGCCGGAGAGAGCGGCTCAGGTGCCGAGTGCTTCAGCGAATCCAATAACTCCCTTTCTGTTCGATGCTGGCTCGAACATGACGCATCCACGTCCTTGAGTAGCTTAGCCAAAGGTTTCCTCAAAACCTCGGAGAGTAGTACCTGATGTGATGCACGGATTGCGCACTGTGCGGCGTCGTGGCCATACACTTTCGCCAAACCCCAGTGGTCGTATTGCCCCTCGCCGTCATGCAATCTACCAACGTAGGAAAGTCTGCTCAACAACCCAGGGACGGCGCCCAGGGTATTAATCTCAAAATCCTCGCGAGCGGATTTCAGTCTCATTCTATTTACGAATTCCGAAAACACCTCGAAATCTAACTAACTACGGAAAAACCACTTACAGCAGGCAATTTATCACGGTGCGAACTCTTTCGCAAAGGAGAACCACCGTGAATCCTTGGCCCTGGCTGTAATGTCTCTGACTCCCAAAAAGTAACAGTGTCGGGGCACAGTTCGGTTCGAGCTTATTCGCAGACAAGAACGGACTGTGAAATGACTTATGCTGGATTTGGTTGCGCTTACCCTGTTCCTGGCAACCACCGCGCTATGGCTGATGGCAATCCCCAAGCCCCATGGGGATTGCCATTTGCACCCTTCTGGATGGTACGGCGCTGCAGTAGCCGCGGGCGTCTCTGTTGAAATGGAGCAATGTCCGGGCTATAGTGCTCTTCAATGCTCCGAATGCATTGGCATAGGGCGCTGTTGCTTTTTCTGTGGATCACGCCGCATGTGCTTCTCGTGGCGGTCGCGGCTGTTGTTTGGAAGCGCCGCTTGTACCGGGAATTTCCTTGTTTCTTTGCTTTTGTACTTTTTGAGATTGCCGAGTTCATTCTGCTGTTCGCGTTGTATTTCGTCCCAGGGGCTGGAAGGCAGTATGCGTACGCTTTTTCGGTCACGTTGTTGTTGAGCCTCGCGTTGCGCTTCGGGGTGATTCATGAGGTTTCTAGAAATTCGTTTCGTGAATCCCCGTTTCTGAAGGCGTCAGCGAGGCGATTGCTGCAGTGCGTAGGGGGGTTGCTGCTGGCGATGGGTATTCTGCTTGCGGTCTATGCGCCCGGGAGCAATGCCGTCAGGTGGCATGCCGGCGTATCCGTCGTCAATCGGGGAGCAGTTATGGTTCAGTGTGGCTTGCTTCTTTCCCTGTTGCTCTTTTCCCGCTTTTTAGGCCTGTCTTGGCGTCGCCCCGCATTCGGGATCGCACTGGGCCTTGGGATACTGACCAGCGTCGATCTCGCCGCTTCCGCTCTGCGCGCGGAATTCGCCAGTAATGCAGCGCAGGAGCTCTTGAATTTGCTGATAACCGGCGCGTCCCTCGTTTGTGTTTCGATCTGGTTCGGGTATTTGCTGGCGCCCGAACTTAAACCTGTGTCCGTTGCGGTTGTTCCCCATGAAGAGGTGGAGACTTGGAAGCGGGAGTTTCAACACATGCTCAGGCATTGATCACCGCTTGGGTCCTTGTCGCCGTTGCGTTCATCGCGCTGGGGATAGTGGTGTATGTTGCCGTCCGCAGCCGCACGCGCCGGGTTGACTTAGAAGGGGTTGTCTCGGCGTTCCGGTCTCTCGACATTGAGGCCTTCAGAAATTTGGTCGACTCCGCGGAGGAAGCCTTCCTTCGAAAGAATCTGTCGCCGAGGCAGTTCCGTGAAATCAAGCGCCAGCGCGCGTGGTCAGCGCTTCTCTATGCATGGGAGGCGGGTAGGGCCTCGACGACACTGGCTAAGGTTGGTCAAGCCGCGCAACGGAGCTCTGATCCAAAGATCGCAGCGTCCGGTGTTCAGCTTGCCGAAAATGCTTTTCAGCTTCGATTGCAAACGGTCAGAGTTAGCCTCCACCTGCTGATCGAAATCCTGCTGCCTGGCCTGCAAAGCCGGTCGCTTCCGCCCTTCGCAGATCAGTATGAACGAGCGGCAGAAACACTCTTTAGCCTCGGCAGATTTTCATCGGAAGTGCAGGGGTCAGTGCGGCCCAAGAGCGCCTGACACCGCCGAAACGGTAAGGACAGGCAAGGCACGGTGTGGACTGAGATGGCACGCGGCTGGAAAAGTAAGTCCGTCGAACAACAACAAGAGGAGATGTTGGAGCAGCGGAAAACCGCCCGCGCACCGATCTCGCCCTCACTTCCGCCAAAAGAGCAGCAACGCCACCGGAAACGCGAGGGCCTGCTGCTTTCCCGGGAACGCCTGACGCAACAACTAGAGGCAGCCACCCACCCTCGTCACCGGCAGATGTTGGAGCAGGCGATCGCTGAGCTAGACCGCCAACTATCTACTTTTAAACAAGTTGCGGACGTGACGCCACCAAAGTGAGTGGCCTGGCCGTATACCTCCTATAACCAAAACCCCGGCCCGGTCCGCTGCCGCCTGACGTATAATCGGTGAGTTGATGAAAGCCTACGTTTACGTGTCCTTGAAGAAGAGCGTTCTGGATCCGCAGGGGAAGACTATCCACGGCGCACTTGCGAAGATCGGTTACAAGAGCCTGCAGGAAGTACGGCAAGGAAAGTATTTCGAAATTACTCTCAATGGCGGTATTTCAAAGGATGAGGCGCAGGTGGAAGTGGAGCGGATCGCGCGCGAGGTCCTGACGAACCCGGTCATTGAAGAGTTTCGTTTCTCCCTCGAAGAGTAGATCTCCGTTTGTGCCCGAGAAACAACGATGGGCATGGTTGCGCCCGAACATTCACCGGTCCCCCAGTGAAACATTCGTCAAGGAGAGAATTCGCTAATGTGCGGCATCGTGGGATACGTGGGCAAAAAGCAGGTCGTTCCCGTCATCATTGAGGGCCTGAGAAAGCTGGAGTATCGCGGCTACGACTCGGCGGGAATCGCGGTGGGCGGAAACGGGGAAGGCCTGCAGATTCGCCGCGCCGAGGGCAAGCTGCGCAATCTGGAAGAAGTGATCCGGCTCAAGCCGCTCGACGGCACCTACGGCATCGGACACACCCGCTGGGCCACTCATGGCCGCCCTACCGAAGAGAACGCCCATCCGCATCGCGACTGCACCGGCAGAATCGTGGTGGTGCACAACGGCATTGTCGAAAACTATCTCGCACTCAAGAAGAAGTTGAGCGTCGAAGGCCACAAATTCACTACCGAAACCGACACGGAAATCATCGCGCATCTGGTGGAAAAGCACTACCTGCAAGCGGGAAACGGTCGTCGGCCGGCTTCGTCCCTGGAACAAGCGGTCCGCACGGCAGTCAAGGAACTCACTGGCGTGTTCGCACTGGTGGTGATCGCGATTGACGAACCGAACACCATCGTCGCGGCCCGCAATGGACCACCCGCCGTCATCGGTCTCGGCAAAGACGAATACTTCGTCGCCAGTGACGTGCCCGCCCTCCTTGATCACACGCGCGATCTTTTCTTTCTCGCCGATGGCGATTTGGCGGTGATCACTCAGGCAGGTGTGCGGGTTACCGACTTCGACGGTCATCCGCTGGAGCGGAAGCCGCAGCGCGTCACCTGGGATCCGATCATGGCGGAGAAGGGTGGCTTCAAGCATTTCATGCTCAAGGAAATTTATGAGCAGCCGCGCACCGTTCGCGACACCACCCTCGGCCGCGTTTCGCAGGATACGGGCGCCATCTTCCTCGACGAAATGCACGTCGACCCAGCCGAGTTCAAAGCGCTGAAGAAGATCAATATCGCCGCCTGCGGCACCAGTTGGCACGCGGGCCTGGCGGGCAAGTTCATGATCGAAAACCTGGCACGCGTTCCGGTCGAAGTCGATTACGCCAGCGAATGGCGTTATCGCGACCCGATCCTGGGACCGGACACGATGACGCTGCTGATTTCGCAATCCGGCGAAACCGCTGACACCATTGCGGCCCAGCGCGAGGCCAAGGCTAAGGGATCGAAGACGCTGTCTATTTGCAACGTAGTCGGCTCCATGATCACGCGGGAAGCTGTGGGAACGGTCTACACCCACGCTGGCCCGGAAATCGGCGTGGCTTCAACCAAGGCTTTCACCGGACAACTGACTGCTCTTTACCTATTGACCCTGTATCTGGCGCAGGTGCGCGGCGCCATGGCACCGGAACAAGCCAAAGCTGCCGTGCAGGAGCTCATGCGCATTCCCGGCAAGCTGGAACAGATTCTCACCCACGACGAGGCTTGCGACGAGCTGGCGAAAACCTATGTCCGCGCCCAGGACTTCCTTTTTCTCGGACGCGGCATTCATTATCCAATCGCGCTCGAAGGCGCGCTCAAGCTCAAGGAAATTTCCTACATCCACGCCGAAGGTTATCCGGCAGGCGAGATGAAGCACGGCCCGAATGCGCTGATTGACGAAAATCTGCCCGTCGTCATCATCGCCACGCGCGACGTGAACAGCCCGCAGTCAATGATCCGCTACGAAAAAACGATGTCGAACCTGAAAGAAGTGAAAGCGCGTTCCGGCATCGTCATCGCGCTCGCTACCGAAGGCGACAAGGAGATCGCGGAAGAAGCAGATCATGTGCTCTTCGTTCCGCCGGCGCCGGATGAATTGTCAGCGATTCTGGAGATCGTCCCGTTGCAACTGCTCGCCTATCACATTGCAGTGCGCCGTGGCTGCGACGTCGATCAGCCCAGAAATCTGGCCAAGTCGGTCACGGTGGAGTAGGAAGGCTCTCAGCTCTCAGCTCTCAGCCGTCAGGCCCTCTCAGCCGTGAGAAGAATCAAGCCCCGGAGGGGCGGCCGAGCTTAGCCCAGCGCTTCAGCGCTGGGTAGACGGCCAATTTTGAGATTAAGTCCCAGAGGGACGACCGAGCACTTGATGACGGTTCAACCCTGACTCCCAGCCTTTCTCAGCAGCGCCGCCTGGCTGCGGGGAATTACTGGACGATCGGCCACTTCCAGCCCTGCCGCGCGGGCGTCCTGCAGTTCAGTTTCGAACGCGTCCTTTTTCACGTGGCCGGAGGGCTCCGCCAGCAAGAGCGTTGCTCCCGGTTTCATCGCTTGCGCCACTTCTGCGAAGAAGCGGCTCGAGCTCGGCATTTCGTGCACCACCGCCATGGCGAGCGCGAAATCAACTTTGCCGCGCAAATCCTGCAAGCCCAGGGAATCGGAAGGAGCGAGACGCGCGTCGGTGCGTTCGAGCAGTCCGGCTTTCGCCAGTCGGCGTTTCAGTCCGGCAATCATGCGCGGCTGAACGTCAACCGCGACCACTCGACCGCTTGCACCTACCTGGCAAGCCAGTTCCACGGTGAAGAACCCCATGCCTGGGCCGGGTTCGAGGACGGTCATTCCTTCCCGGACATAAGGCTTGACGATCGCGACCGGATCCTGCAACAGACGGCGCAACGGACTGGCCAGTACGTAACCAAGCCACCAAGGGCAAACGCGATGTCCCATTCTTGCTCCTCTACTGCTGTAGACGAACGAGCGACAGAAATATTTTAGTTGGGTCGTCTCCGACACTCGGCCGTGCCTTGGGATCTCGATTCAAGGGACGCCAAGCAACAGGGGTGCGCACGAATCGACGCGTCCCGCGCCTGGAAAAATCATCTATATGATAGATGACTCAGTTCAGAACTTTTGAAGCGCGTCTGCTTCGCTCCGTTCCGCTCTCCGAGTTTACCAAGCACCTCGAACTCGAAGTAAACGGAGGAACGCGCTTCGGCTTCGTTCCCGGGCAATGGCTCTCGGTCAAGGCGAACACTCCCGAGGGCGAGGAGATGACGCGCGCTTATTCCGTCGCATCTCCTCCATCCGAGAACGGGCATTTCGCCTTCTGCCTGAATCGCGTGCAGGATGGATTCATGTCGAACTATCTCTGTAATCTCGACGAAGGGGCAAAGATTGCGTTTCAGGGTCCGTTCGGCGATTTCATCCTGCGCCCGCCCCTGCGTGACACCGTGTTCATCGCCACGGGAACCGGGATCGCGCCCTTCCGCTCCATGCTGCACTGGTTGCTGGCCGATCACGACCGCCATCAGGGACACCAATTCTGGCTGCTGTTCGGCGCGCGTCGCGAGCAGGATATCTATTACCGCCAGGAATTCGAGCATCTGGCTGCCGCGCACGCAAACTTTCATTTTCTGCCTACGTTGAGCCGCGGCGCTCCAGAGTGGAAAGGGCTGCGCGGCTACGTGCAGCAGCATCTACCCGAGATCGTTGGAACCCGGAGCGACATGCTCGCCTATATCTGCGGCCTTGACAAGATGATCAAGGCGAACCGCAAGTTGCTGAAGAGTCTTGGTTGGGATCGAGCTTCAACCCGTTACGAAAAATACGACTGACATCGTAGAATGATTGCCGTCGAGGAGGGCCATCGTGTACGTCGCCAATGACAAGCGTTACGACTCGATGCAATATCGTCGCTCGGGACGCAGCGGCGTCCAACTTCCCGCCATCTCCCTCGGACTGTGGCACAACTTCGGAGGCGTCGATAACTTTGAGAATTCGCGCGCCTTGCTGCGCCGCGCCTTCGATCTCGGCATTACGCATTTCGATCTCGCCAATAATTACGGCCCTCCCTACGGGTCGGCGGAAGAGACTTTCGGGCAGATCCTAAAGAAGGATTTTCTTCCCTACCGCGACGAGTTGATCATCTCGACCAAGGCAGGCTGGGACATGTGGCCCGGGCCCTATGGGGACCTGGGCTCGCGCAAATATCTGCTGGCCAGCCTCGATCAGAGCCTGAAGCGTATGGACATCGAATATGTTGACATCTTTTACCATCACCGGCCTGATCCCGACACGCCGATGGAAGAATCTCTGGGAGCGCTCGACACCGCGGTGCGCTCGGGCCGGGCGCTTTACGCTGGCATTTCCGCTTACAACGCCAAGCAGACCTCCGAGGCGGTCAGGATTCTGCGCGCTCTCGGGACCCCCTGCCTGATTCATCAGCCAAAGTATTCGATGTTCGTGCGCGATCCCGAGCAGGGATTGTTCGCAGTGCTCGAGAAAGAAGGCGCGGGGTGCATTGTCTTCAGTCCGCTGGCGCAGGGGCTGCTGTCGGATCGCTACCTGAAAGGAATACCCAGCGACTCGCGCGCCGCGCGCGATTTCTTTCTGAAGAAGAAGGACATTGGAGAAGCCAATCTCGCCAAAGTTCGCGCACTGAATGAAATCGCTAAGCAGCGAGGTCAGTCGCTGGCGGAGATGGCGGTGGCGTGGGTGTTGCGCGATCCGCGCGTCACTAGCTCGCTGGTGGGCACCAGCAAAGTTTCTCAGGTGGACGACAACGTGGCCGCGCTGAAGAACCTGAAATTTTCAGCCGAGGAGTTGCGCAAGATCGACGGCGCTCTCGCCGGCAAGCAAGCGGCATAATGATGAACGCTCCCAGCAGGAATGTCGTTCGCTGCAGTTGGGCCAGCAACGACCTCTCGATTCTCTATCACGACCACGAATGGGGAGCGCCGCAGCATGACGACCGCGTGCTGTTCGAGTTCCTGATTCTGGAGGGTGCGCAAGCCGGGCTTAGCTGGGACACAATTTTGCGGAAGCGCGAAAACTATCGCGCTGCTTTCGACGGTTTCGACCCGCAGAAAATTGCGCGCTACGACCAGCGCAAGGCCCAGCTGCTGCTGCGCGATGAGGGGATCGTGCGCAACCGCCTGAAGGTCGCGTCGGCGACACAGAACGCCAAGGCATTTCTCGCGGTGCAAAAAGAGTTCGGTTCGTTCGATCGCTACATCTGGCAGTTTGTCGGAGGCAAGCCGCGAGTGAACACCTGGCATTTGGGAAAGAGAATTCCCGCGCGCACGCCGCAATCGGACGCAATGAGCAAAGATCTGGCAAAACGCGGGTTCAATTTCGTGGGTTCGACCATTTGCTACGCCTTCATGCAGGCAACAGGGATGGTGAATGACCACGTGATCGAGTGTTTTCGCTATCGGCTGTGATCGTTCTGAGGCCATTGCGAAAACCGCTAACCTCCGGCATAATAATGGTTTGTCTTTACCTCGCCGGACTCTTCCGGGCAAAGGATAGTGAAGTCTGTGTTAATGATCCGACTGGCGCGCTTTGGGGCGCGCAAACAACCGTATTACCGCGTGGTGGTGATTGAAAAGGAGCGGGCTCGCAATGGCCGCCCGGTTGAAGTGGTGGGCACGTACAATCCGCGCACCAATCCGGCCACTTTCGACCTGAAACGGGACCGCATCGAGCATTGGGTTTCGAAAGGCGCCCAATGTTCGGATCGGGTCAGGAAACTGCTTGCTTCTCCCGCGCCGGCTGCAGCCGCTTCGGTCGCCTAGCCGCAACTACACTGGCCAATTCAGGAGCCGAGTTCAGCACCCGAATCCAGGAGCAACGTGTGATCGAGCCCACTGCCAGCGCCCGCGTCATGATTGAGTACATCGCCAAGGCGATTGTCGATGCCAAGAGCGAGGTTTTTGTTGATGAGTACGAGGACGGGGATGAGACCGTCATCGAACTTGAAGTAGCCGAGGCCGATTTGGGCAAGGTCATTGGCCGCTCCGGCCGCGTCGCCCGCGCTTTGCGCAACCTGCTGAGCGCGGCGGGTTCGAAGGTGGACAAGCGCTACGCGCTCGAGATCATCGAATAGCAGGTCGCCGAACAGGAGAGCATCGAATCGCGGCACCGGACGCAAGCGGCGAATGGATCACCCTGGCGGTCGTCATCAAGACGCAGGGACGCCGCGGAGAGGTAGCGGTTGAGTTGCATACCGATGTTCCAGACCACTTCCAGCAAGAGATGCGGCTGTGGGCGCTCGGGAAAGACGGCCAGCGCCGCGAAGTGACGGTCGAAGATTTCTGGCCGCATAAGAATTTTCTGGTGCTGAAATTTCGGGGTATCGAGACGATCTCCGATGCCGAGCCCCTGGTGGGCGCTGAGCTTCAGCTTCCGCGCGGTGAACGCGCCCAGTTGGAGCCCGGCTGGACGTACCTGAGCGACCTGATCGGTTGTGCCGTGTTCGACGGCCAGCGCGAGATCGGCCAGATAGAGGACGTGCACTTCGGCGCGGGAGAAGCGCCGCTGTTGGTGGTGAGTAGCGGAGTGAAGCTGCCCTACGAAATCCCCTTTGCCGAGGCGTATCTGGAGAAGGTCGACCTCGAGCAAAAACAGATTCGGATGAGGTTGCCGGAAGGCATGTTGGAAGTCAACGCGCCGTTGGCAAAAGAGGAGAAAGAAGGAAGTCGTTAGTCGATGGTCGTTGGGAACCGAGGTTTGACTAACGACGAACGACCAGCGACGGGTTTCCGCCAATGAAGATCGACATTCTCACGATCTTTCCCGATTTCTTTTGCGGACCGCTGGATTACGGAATTGTGCGCCGAGCTCGGGAAACGGGCCTGGTGGAAATCAACATTCACGATCTGCGGGCGTTCACGAAAGACAAGCACCGGACCGTGGATGACC
>Ga0187817_10000035_pt1 | contig 37053 bp, 25 predicted proteins | sample NC_wetland_sal_i_17_FD_132431 | JGI IMG/M metagenome (GOLD analysis project Ga0187817, IMG submission 132431) | Wetland sediment microbial communities from Neuse River Estuary, North Carolina, USA - SO4_2 | ecosystem: Environmental > Aquatic > Freshwater > Wetlands > Sediment | place: USA... | reverse complement strand
CCCAACTGGAACGTAACTGGAACGCGAGATTCTCGTTACGCAAGCAGCGTAACCAGTTCATTGCGGATTCTTGCTTCGATCCGTTCCTTCAAAGCAAATGCAATAAAGGGGTCGGGTAAACAGAACAGTGTGCACGATCAGATTGTCTCACCCCAGGGGTTCACTCGACTCTAAGGCTCCGACCCCCTAAAAAACGTACAACGAACTTCTGACTCAGGACACTAGGAGAACCGTCACTTACACCGGTGGTCGGGCGGGTTCAGGTTGGTGGGCACTTTACGTTTGAGGCGTGAACAAAAGACCCTCTCCCCGGTGACCGGGGAGAGGGTCGTTGTGGTTGGGCCGAATATTACATGCCGTCCTGGTCATCGCTAGCGGTGAGTGCCGGGCGATTGAAGTCGCTTGCGGGGCGAACCTTCTTCTCGCCGGGATAGGGCCGCGTGAACCCGGTCGCTTCGTACCAGTCCAAGTGGTTGACAGTGTCGGGATCTTCGGAGTCGGGTATGTGCTGTTTGCCGGCGAAGATCTGCGCCTTCTTCTTCATCCAGCCAGCCCTCAAAGCTTTAACCGCAGGGCTCTCAGTCCCGATGGTCTGAGCCCTAACCGCAGGGCTGACGGCGTTGAGGCTGAGGTTCGACGGGGCCACATACCCCGCGACGCCGTAAGTCAGCGGGACCCCGTTCGGCACGTGCGTCCACGGCGTGAAGTTCTCCGCGGGCGGCTGGTCGACGAAGAGCGTCCTCATCGGCGAGGCCCATAGGTCGAACTGGTTCATGGGCGTCAGACCGAGAATCTGCTCGATCGTGCGGGTCATGTTGACCTGCGTGTAGAAGGTGCTTTCTTCGGTTACCCCGGCCCCGGTGCCATCGGGGTTCACTTTCTGATTGACGTAGGGGCTGATGATATAGCCAGGGCTGCGGTGACCGTCGACGTGGTCGACGCCGTTCTGCGCGTCGTCTTCCTCGACGAAGATTGCCGAGTCCTTCCACACGGAGCTGTGGCTGATGGCGTCGACAAAGCGGCCAAGGGCCAGGTCGTTATCGGCCTGCATGGCTGTCGCGTTCGGCGGGCCGCCGGTGTGGTCGGAGCTGATCCACATGAATTCCAACTGAGGCACCGTACCGTGCTTGACGTCATTCTGGAAATCCTCATTCCAGATATCGAAGCGGAACTGGTCGGGGATGCCCAGATCGAACTGCGGGTAGTTCTGGACCGTGTTGTTGATCAGGTTCGGGAGCGGGGAGTGCGAGCCGACCGTGTTGTAGTATTGGAGCTGCGACTCCTTGCCATTCTCGTATTCCAATGTGTCGTTGTAGAATTGGGTCCAGCTCGGCTCGCAACTGTTCGTAATGGTAAACCCATCAGTTGAAGTCGGAGTGCAACCCGGCACGTTGAACGTATTGTACTCGATGTACTCGCCGTAGTTCTTAAACGAGACGCCAGCCTTCGCAGCCACGTCCCACAGGTGGCCCTTCTTCTGGTAGGCAAGTGCTTCACCGCCGTTGGAGGGGTAGTCGCGGAGCCAGTCCGGCGACTGAATGTCGTCGGAGTAGGGCGCCATGGCCTGCGTGATCCAGTTGTGACCGTCGGCCGACTGTCGGCTCGGGTCGTAGAAGTTGTCCAAAAGCGGGAAGCGCTGCACCAGCGCGTGCGCGTTGGGCGTTACGACGGGGTATTCGGCGTAGGTCGAGTTGTCGCCGAAGACCGCCAGCGAGGCGTCGCCATTGCCGCCGGCCACGTCGCCCAGGATCTGATCGTAGGTGCGGTTTTCGCGGATGATCACGAAGACGTGCTTGATCTTCGACGGATCGCCGATCTTTTCGGGGATTGCGAGCGGCTTGGCATGGGGGTTGCCGCCTGCGGCCGAGAAGATATTTTCAAAGAGATCCCAGTGGTTGTTCTGGAAGACCTGCTGCGTCAACCCCCACAACGCCTCGAATTTCGGCACGGAAACGATGCTGACGGTGCCAAGGTCCTCGTGGGTGTTCAAGTCGGACACGCCGTAGTATTTTGCGTACGAATTCTCGGCCGTATTAGTCGGAGGGGGTGCCACATCGTAGCCCGTGGTGCCGATGCCCTTGTCGTTGGCAACGAGCAGCGCGTTGTCCGCCGCGTCCAGCACAACCGAGCTCGGCGCGTAGCCGACCGGGATCATGCCGATGACGGAGGAATGTGAGGGCGGGAAAGCGGGCGCGGCCCAGGGCCCGGGGTTCCACGTCCAGTTGTTAAGGTCGACCACCGCGACCGCGTTCGCGTTGTAAAGCGCGACGTAGGCGATGTTGTTCACGGTATCGACGGCGATCGAGTTCGGCCCCGCGCCGTAGGCCGACCCGGGTTCGCCGGGCACTCCGATCGGCAGCCCAAGGTCGATCTTCCGCACCTCTTTGTTGGTGGCCGTGTCGATCACGGAGATGCTGTCGCTATAGGTATTGGCGACCAACAGGTACTCGCCCCAGAAGGCCATACCCGTCGGGTGCAGACCGGTCTCGATGCTGCCGGTGACCGTAAACGAGGCCAGATCGACCACGGAAACGGTGCCGGTGGCCGTGGAGCCAGTCGGATTGTGGGCGACGACCGGGGTGCCGTTGGAGTATCCCTGGAAGTCTTTCTCGGTAGCAATCCGGCCGGCTTCGTTGGAGACGTAGGCGGTCTTGCCATCCGGCGAAATCACGACGCTGTTCGGGACGTTGCCGACGCGGATCTCGGTACCCTCCGTCGGGCTCGCCGCAGTCAGGTCGATCTTGGTCAGCGTATCGTTGTTGTCCAACACGGCGTAGGCAGTCTTGCCATCCGGCGAGATCGCAATGCCGAGGGGATAGGAAGTGTGTGTCCCGTCTGACACAATCGAGACGGTATAGCCGCAGGGGATATCAATGCTGCCCGTGGTCCCCCCAGGGCTGTTCGGGAAGCAGGTGACGTTGGTCAGATAGCCGTCGGCGTTGACGTCGATCGGAACGTTAACTTGCTTGGGGAAGGGGTTTGCGCCGCCGGTTGATGTGATCAAGCCCGTCGTCGGATCGACGTTGGCGATGGTAACGTAGCTGGCAGGGCCGTTATAGCCGTCCTGGCTGAACAGCAGGTGCAGACCATCCGGCGTATAGGTGATGCCCTTGCCGCTGCCGTCTGAATCGTACTTGGTCTTAGCGCCTGACAGATATGGCGCGCTGTAGGTCTGCAGGACGTTGCCGGTCTGGGTGTTGAAAATCGTGACGGCCTGCGGGGCGCTCATTTGAAGGACCGCGGCGGTGTGCGTGCTGGTATTAGGGTTTAGCGCGATGGCCTTGGCGCGGGTCGTGATGCCAAGGTAGACCTGGGTGCCGGCGGGGGTGATGATTGTGCCATCGCTGACGACCCACGGCTTGGGCAAGGTCGACGGGTAGTTCGGGCCCTGCGACCCGTCCTGGTTCGCACCTACCTGGTACGTCGGGAACTCTACCGACTGAGCGGCGGCGAGCGCCGCAAAACTCAGCACCGCCGCCAGCAAGCCGGCGAGCGGACGCAGAAGGTTGATCCTCGGATTGCTTCTAGGGGATTTTCGCAACATATACGGTTCTCCTCCTTGGATTTTTTTCGCCAGGGGTTGGTACCCCTTGAGGATTGCAACAGCGTCACAAGTCTGGGAGCGGAGCGCAAACGCCGAGATGACGCGCGGATTACATTTTTGTCATGTTGGGTGCGAGGTTGGCAAGTGGAGAGTCAGGCGAGTGCCATGGCCCAACTGACTGGAGATCTCTGCATTGCCGCCGTGGAGCACCATAATGCTCTGGACGATCGACAATCCCAACCCGGTGCCGCCGGAAGCCTGCGAACGCGACTTATCTACCCGGAAGAAACGATCAAAGACCCGCGGAAGAGCTTCGGGTGGAATGCCGGCTCCCGTATCGGCCACGGCAATGCGAACTGAGTCTCCTTCAGACTCGGCCTGCATTATGACGGAACCTCCCGGCGGAGTGTGTGCAACTGCGTTCGCGACCAGGTTACCAACGGCCCGCTGCATCAGCGTTCGGTCCATTTCGGCGACCACGAGTCCATGGCCATTCGCTGTGGTCAGCGAAATTCCGCGTTCCGCGGCGGCGCCTTCATAGTAATCGCGCACGCTGCTCAACAGTTCGCAAACGTCCACAGGCGCCCACCGCAAATGGGCCAAAGGGCTCTCGGCCCGAGCCAGAAATAACAGATCGCTGATCAAATGTGAAAGGCGTACCGCTTCTTCCAAGCAAGAGCCGAGCACTTCACGGTATTCGTCCACCGATCGCGCCCGGGCCAACGCCACTTCCGCTTCGCCGCGGATGTTGTTCACGGGGGTGCGTAGGTCGTGGGCGATGTCCGCGGAGAACCTGGAAATTCGCTCGAAGGATTCTTCCAAACGGTCGAGCATCTGATTGAAGGTGCCCGCCAGTGATGCGAGTTCCGACGGATAACCTTCCGGGAGGATGCGCTCGTGCAAATTGGTGGAACTGATGTGGCGGGCGGTGTCGGCAATTTCCTCGACGGGACGGATTCCCTGGCGGGCAATCTGGTATCCCACGAGCGGAAAAATGAAGAGCGACCCTAGAAGGATGACCCCAAACCAATGACGATAGCGCGCCAGCAACTCTTCTTTCTGCGAAACGTCAATGGCGACTTCAATGGTGTCGGTGGCGGCGGGAGGCGAGCCGACCGGCACGGCGGCGCTGGTCACGCGAAAGGGCCGGCCGTCTTTGCCCATCATGGGCAGCGCACGGCCGGGCGAAATCTGGTCCTGGGTTGGGAAATGCTGCAAGTCCAACAGCTCGGTCATCCCCGGCGTGGACATGAAGGGAGCATTCCGCGCATCGAGCAGGCGAATGTAGAACTGCTCGTAGCGGCGTGCGGCTGATTCCAACTCAACTTCTTCCCGCAAAGCGTCCAAGTCGTCGGGGCGTTCCCGCAACATCGTGCGGATCACGTTCAATTTGTCGGCGAGGAACAAGTCGGTGCTTCGTTCCAACTCTGTGACAAGGACAAAATAAAGGCCCGCCGTGGAGACAAGGACCATAAGCAGGCCGGCCAGGGCATAACCCGCGGTCAACCGCAATGCAAGAGTGCCCCACCACGATGCGAAGCGAGTGAAGTTACTGGTCATATTCCATGACATATCCGGCGCCCCGGACGGTGTGGATCAGTTTGAGGGGAAAAGGCTCATCGACTTTGGCCCGAAGTCTGCGCACGCTTACGTCCACTACATTCGTGTCGCTGTCAAAGTTCATGTCCCAAACGGCTTCGGCGATCAGGGTCCGGGACAGCACCTCTCCAGCGCGTCTGGCCAGCAGCGTTAAGAGTGAGAATTCCTTCGACGTCAGCTCCAAACGTTGACCAGCGCGCGTCGCACGTTGCCGCAACAAATCGATTTCCAAGTCGGCCATGCGAATGGCTTCCGGCTGGCGAGCTGGCCCCCGGCGCAGGAGCGATCGAACCCGAGCTAATAATTCGGAGAACGCAAATGGCTTCACGAGATAGTCATCGGCGCCCAGTTCGAGTCCTCGTACACGTTCATGCACGGCATCACGCGCAGTCAGTAAGAGTACGAGAGACTTCCGGCGAGCCTGGCGCAGGCGTGTGAGAACTTCCCAGCCATCCAAGCCGGGAAGCATCACGTCCAGGATGATCAAGTCGAAGTCTACTTCACGAGCCAAGTGAAGGCCCGTTAAGCCATCGCTTGCCGCGTCGATCACAAAGCCCGCTTCTTCAAATCCCTTTTTGAGGAACTTGGCTGTCTTGGCCTCGTCCTCGACGATCAGAATTTTCATACCGAATTTCCCGAACCGCGTGGCCGGGCTTTCGCTCAGGGCACGCCAGTTAAGTCATCTAGCAGCAGAAATCAGCGAGACTTGTGCCCAGTCGAAAGCGAATTTGAGGAGCAAAATCAACTGGACAAATCACTTATCCATCCCCAAACCAACCGACGGCACATACATCGGATCGCGGATCCACATCTGGGAAGAAAATAATATGGTGCTGTTAATCCTGTGTCACAGGCACATGAATGCTTCGAGGCCAGACCGCCAGAGCAAGGAAGCAGCGAAATCGTTAGTTCCAGCCAATTACCGCGTTTTGTTCTCCGAGAAATTTACAAAAGGGCAATACCGGCGTAGCCCAGCAATCATGTCAGTTTTGTAATGATTCGCACTCCGCGGCAGGTTGAGCCCGGATTAGTAAGCAGAAATTCCGTGGGTGGAATTTAACGCTCAAGCAGCCGAGAGGTCTTATGGGGTGCCACTAAGTGCCAAAGGTCGATTGCTTTTCCATCTTTGCGGTTTCTAGCGGGGCTCGCCGCACTAATTCATGCTGGCCACCGCCCAGAAAGAAAGTCGCTGATGAGGCTCATGTCCTGCTTTCGTCCCCTAGTCCTCGGTGTCATTTGCGTGCTCGGTAGTGTCCCCGGCTGGGCGCAACTGGACGGCACTGGACTCACCGGTACCGTGACCGATGCCACCGGAGGCGTGGTTGCGGATGTGCAAGTCGTGGCCGTACAAGACGCTACGGGACTTCGGCGCGAGACCGTCTCTTCTGGCCAGGGAAGCTATGAAATTACCGAGCTGCCAGTCGGTGTCTATACCGTGAGCTTTGTCCGGAAGGACTTTGAAACTCTGCGTTTTGAGAATGTGGTTCAAAGCCTGGGGCGAACCCGAACCCTGAATGCGACGCTGAAGGTAGCGGGGGCGAAAGAGGAGTTGGAAGTTTTGGCCAGCCCGCCATCGCTGGATCAGACTGCCGACACCTGGGGCACGGGTATCGAACGCATACAGGCTGAGCAACTCCCCTTAAACGGGCAGAATTGGGCGACCTTGACCACCTTGGTTCCAGGCGCAGTTGACGCCGCCGGCGGACCCGGAGCCGGCAACCAGCGTTCGATTCGCTATGCCGGCCGAGGCCGCGACGATAACGATTATACCTACGACGGCGTCGACGCTACTTATGTTATTAATCAGTCCGAGCTGTATTTTGTGCGCGCGGCGATTCCGCTCGATACCATCAGCGAGATCCGCGTCGATCCCATGCTGTCAACGGCGCAGACCGGCGGGACAGCAGGAGCCCAGTTGAACCTAGCCTCGCCTTCCGGCACGAACCGGTTCCACGGGGAAGCCTATGACTTCTTGCGCAACGACATTTTCGATGCCACCGATCCCATTGACGCCTTGAATCCGACGCACCAGCCGCCTTTCCACCTGAATCAGTTCGGAGGGTCCTTTGCCGGACCCATCCAGCATGATAGGACCTTTTTCTTTGCTGCCTACGAAGGCTACCGGCAAGACTTGGGTCAGACCCTTATCGGTTATGTACCCAGCGCTGCCTTTTCCGCGCAAGTTTTGGCGCAGTCGCCAGCGCTTGCTGCTGTGATCAACGCCTATCCCCAAGGGCAGAACCCTACCAGTAACCCGGACATTACCCAATTCGTGGGGGAAGGTAAACAAGTGGGCCGCGAAGACTCGGGGATGTTCCGCCTGGATCATCGCTTCTCCGACGCGACGAATCTTTTTGTGCGGGCCAACATCGACAAAGCCGACTACGTTATCCCGTATTCCCCAAGCTCTGGGCAATATCTCACTGAACAAGAGGATCTTAACTCCTCTCCGGTCAACAGTGTGATCGCTCTATCACACATTTTTTCTCCAATCCTGCTCAACGAAACCAAGTTCGGCTTTAACCGCGGCACGACTGGCACCACCTACCTCAATGAGACCAGATCGCTCTACGCGATTTCAGTAGCCGGCTTAACTTCCTTGAACAACGGTCGAACAAGCACCGGCGTTGGCAATACATTTAGCGGAATCGACGATTTGACATGGGGCAAGGGAAGACACGTAGTCAAGGCCGGCATCGAGGTCCGCCGCGTGCAGATGAACCAGGGGGGCAGTGCCTATGGCACGGTCAGTTTTGACTCCCTCGCCAGCTTTGCGGCCAACGAAGCCTATAAGGCCAGCATCACGGGCGTGTACCCCGTCAACGGCCTGCGCAAGACGGATTATTTCGGTTATTTCCAGGACGAGTTCAAATGGCGGCCGAATTTCACGCTGAATTTGGGCGTGCGCTATAACGTCTTCGGTATCTTCAGTGAGGTGCAGGGCCGCGGGAATCCTTTTGATTTTGCCACCTGCGGTCCTGCGGGCTACTGTGGCGTGGGTGCGAGCTTCGGCCCGGAGAATTATGGCGACGTCGATCCGCGCATTGCCTTGGCCTGGGCGCCGGCCGTGTTCGGGGGGAAGACCGTCATTCGCAGCGGCTTTGGCATTTATCACGAGGACGGCCAGTTGGACGATCAGAACCTCCCCGATAAGAACGAAGTTTTAAGCTATGCGCTGACGCCGAAGAACTGCCCAGACCTGAGCTACCCCATAGTTCTAGACGCGGTCGGCAATCCCGTCTGCGTGAACGGCACAAATTCGCCGAACGCCGAACAACGAGACCGCAAAGATACGTCTGCAACCCAGTGGAGCCTGTCGGTTCAGCAGGCGCTTCCCAGCGATTTCCTCGGTACGCTGTCTTATGTGGGAAGCAAAGGCACCCATCTGCTCCAGGAATCCTATGTTAACGTCGAAAACCCGCTCACCGGGCTGCGTCCTTACCCTGCTTTCTCCCAGATCCCTTGGCGAGGCACCACCGGCAACAGCGAGTATGAAGCGCTATCGGTCTCGCTGAAGCGTTCTTTCTCTCGCGGTTTGCTGGCCTCGGCCAACTACTCATGGTCGCACGAGATCGACGACGATTCCGACGGTAGCGGCGACGGCGACTCCATTACCCCGCAGAATGTTTCCTGCTATCCCAAGGGAGCGCCGCAATGCGGGGAGCGCGCCAGCGGCGCCTTCGACGCCCGCCACGTGTTCAATGCGAATGTCGTGTATGAGCTTCCTTTCGGTTCCGGCAAATCGTTCCTGAATCAGGCTGGAGTGTTGCGCACCTTATTCGGATCGTGGTCGCTCAGCTCGATCTTCACCGCCCGTACCGGCTTCCCCGTGAACCTCACGACCAGCGCCACTGGCCCGGACGGAAACACCAACGAGCAGCGTCCCAACCTAGTTCCCGGCCAGCCCTTGTATTTAGCCGGCGGGGATTTCAACCCGGCGGCTTTCTGCACTCCTGGCACTGCGGACCCGCTCTACCCAGGTGGTAACTGCCCCTCGGGATTCGGTGATGTCCCGCGCAATTTCCTGCGAGGCCCCGGGGTCTGGCAACTTGATTTGGCGCTTGCCAAGCGCTTTCCTATCACAGAACAGTTACAAATTAATTTCCGCGCCGAAGTTTTCAACCTCTTCAACAGGGCGATGTATGCTAGCCCGGATGGCCTGATTTCGGCTTCCGACTTCGGCAAGTTATATTTGCCTCTTAACACAACTCCGGTGGGTTTGGGCACACCACGTCAAATGCAATTCATGTTGAAGCTCAGTTTCTAGAATCCGAGCCTACGACGGGCAGGAATGTCCGTCACAATGTCCTGTGCCGAGTGAATACGGATCTATTCGGGAAGGTAAGTGCCCGTCGCTGGCTACAAAATGGGTCTGTAGGAAGGGAAAACACGGGGCTCTGGGTGAATCGTCAGCAAACCGGAAGTAATCTTCCGACCGGCTGTCCGCATCCAGCTGAAACTATGTCGCCAAAATATTTGTAACATACTGAAACGAAAGTACTTATTTGGAGGCGGGGGGAGTCGAACCCCCGTCCGAGAGGCCTTGCCACCCGAAGACTACATGCTTAGCCCGTTCCAGGCGCGGCCTGCCGGTAAAGGCAAACCGCAGGTTTCGCCAGCAACGCTCAGAGCGGGCAAGACGCGCCGCCGGCTAGTCCGATGATCTCGCCCGCGCATTACGGACCGAAACGCGCGAGCCAGCCTACTGTGTGACGCCTCATCCCAAACGCGCAGGCGACGCTTGGGGAGACGCGCTACCTAATTTATGTTAGGCAGCGAGAGCCAACTGCGTATTGGCAGTTGTATTGTTCCACCCGATTGCGGGCAGGTGGCGCCCGGCATGCCTTCGGGCCGCGACAGCCTCCGTCGAAACCGTGTCGCCCCCGTTGGTAGCATCAGTTTACCATGCCCCGCAGTCCCGGTTAAAAGCTACGGGAACGCGAACCGGCGTTCTCCCGATGAATCCTCGAATGTAGGACACTTCCCTCCTTCGACGTGGGGAGCGTTGGACTCACTCGCGCGAGCACTGCCGTAACCCCCGACTAAAAATCAGGTAAACCACCTAGTACCTGAACAACAATCTTGCCTTGCGCTGCCCGTCCAGAAGTTCACATCCAAGTGCTTTTTTTACTGCCAGTTACCGCAGGGCGTCCACCACTTCCGCGCATTCCCAAGTGGACACTAGGCCAGTAGCGTTAGGCCGTTGGGCCGTTGAACCAGTTCGCGACGTTAGAGCAGGCGTTTTTGCCATATCCCCCCCTCCATCATTGGCTTGCAAGTGCTTCCTGGGCGGGAAGTCTTGGGGGACATAAAGGGGGTGGGGACATGGTTAACAGGAAGACCGCTTCGCGACTGTTGAGCAGGCGCTTTCGACATATCCCCCGCTCCATCATTCGTTGGTTTGCGATCGCTTCCTGGGCGGGAAGTCTCGGGGCTATGAGGGGGAAGGGACATGCTGCATAGTGCCATAGATTGGATAGTAGCGATAAAGAATGTGGTCTCGAGTATCAACGCGGTCGTCTCTGTCGCAAGAGGACTGCGACGCCGTTGGGAGTGGATAAGGGCGTTTGGCGAACCCCCTATAAATACCGTAAAGGTGTTTGCACTCGACCGCCGCGAAGGGGAAAAGAAGTGGTGGGGCGGCGGGCTCAGACGCATTCCTGACCCGAATCCGGGAAAATTCCGCGCGTTCGATGCGGTCGGTTGTTATCGGAGTCTTTCCTACTGCAGCTAGCCATCCTGATTACAGCGTACCTTACTGACTAACTCCTTTTTTTACTGCTTGTTACCACATGGCGGCCACCAGTTCCACGCATTCCCTGAAGGGCCACTAGACCAGGAGATAGACCGCGGGAACAGGTAGTAGAACGGCGCACTAGACCTCTCGCCCGGTGAACTACTTCTCGCCCTCAGGCCAGGCGTTTTTGCCATATCCCCCGCTCCATCATTGGGTTGCAAGCGCTTCCTGGGCGGGAAGTCTTGGGGGACAAAAGGGGATGGGGACATGGTTAACAGGACTACCTCAAGGAATTTGAATGGCCAAGCCAAGGGTCAAACGGGGGGAAATGGCAGAGCCGGCTGGCTTGTAATTCTGGCAATTTTTGCATGCCTGCTAAACGCCGCTTGTGCGGGAACGACAGGCAACAGCGCCCCACCCAGCGATCCGCCTAGCGATCCCCCGGCATTGCAAGTCACGACATCCAGCCTGCCTGGCGGCCAGGTTGGGTCTCCCTATCAGGCGACAACCCTGACCGCGACCGGCGGGACGACGCCCTACACGTGGTCGGTTACCGTGGGATTGCTGCCGACGGGCCTGATACTGAACGCGGGCTCCGGGGTGATTTCGGGAACGCCGACGCAGGCGAGCGATCCGACTTTCACCGTGCAAGCGAAGGATGCGAACAATAATACGGCAATAAAATCCCTCAGCATCGATGTGACGGCTTCCAGTTCATCTCCGAGCATCACAACGGCTTCACTTCCCGCGGTGCAGGTGGGCGAAGCGTATTCGACTACACTCGAAGCCAGCGGAGGCACGTCCCCGTATACGTGGAGCATCGTTTCCGGCTTGCCGGCCGGGCTGACGCTCACACCCTCGAACGGACAGATCACCGGGGCAGCGACGACAGCGGATCCGTATACGGTGAATGTGAAAGTTACGGATTCCTCCTCGCCCGCCCAAACGGCGACCAAAGCGCTCGGCCTGATGGTTTGGAGCGATTCCGGCAATTCGTCCACGGTGTGGTCCATTCAGACGACGGCGACGGGTTGGAAGTGGGTGGCACCCTCGGGCTGGGCCGGTCCAGCGAGTTTCTGCCGTGCGAACGGCGTGGACATCGTAGATAACGTGTATCTTCAGAGCGCCGGAACGGATGCGGAAGTGCTTGCCAAGTACGGCGGAAGCCGGGCAGCGGAGGCGCAGGCGTGGTCGAACCGGCTGCAATCGCTGGGGTTCAACTTTGCTGGAGAATTCTCCTTCCTCGAATATGCCAACTGGCAGAGCGGGATGATGCCCTTCGATGTGGGTTACGAGAACGGCGATTACACGATGGACGACGGGCACCCCTACCACGTGAAGAATGTGGTGGATATGCCCTACCCGAATGGCCAGGTTTGCGCCACGAGCACCTATGCAGGCGGAAACGAAGCGGACGTGTTCGACCCGCAGTTTCCGGTCGCAGCCAATGCATTAATGGCGAATGCCGGAAGCTACTACGGATCGGGTCAGACCCTTCTTGTGATACCCGACGACGGCGATTATCTATTCGGTCTGAACACAAACGGAGTGGGTAACGGTAACGCCCACGCGGACTTGGCTTACTTCATTCTCACGGGCCCGCCTTTCCGCAAGGTTTCCGATTGTGGAGACTGCAACTCAACGGGGGGATACCACTACGCGAATCAGACCGTCTACGCCAAGGAAGCATTGAGGGACGCGCTGGTGAATGAGTATCTATGCACGGGAGCGGGCAGCCCCGTTTCGACATGCACGGCGGCGCATTTCGGAACCGGATCCGCCGATCCGAGTTCTAGCAGTTACGTCGGCGCGTCGAACGCATCGTCGGCGCTCAGTGCGTTGAATAGCGCGTGGGGGACGAGCTATACGACGTGGAACACGTCGGACACGAACGGCCTCGCGGGAATCGCGAACGGGACGTATACAAGCTGGGGCGGGGTGAAAGCGTGCATCGGAAGCGGGAACCCCTATCCGGGCTGTACCGGCAACGGGGCGGGAAATGGAATCAGCCAAGGGACCGGCCTACTTGACGAGAACGGTTCAAACATCATTCCGAAAGGTTTCAATTGCGGTGGCACAGACGGCAACGGCCCGCTCAACACGGACAACTGGACGAACCAGGCTACGACACTTAGCGACCTGCACACTTATTTCGTGTCGGAATTCGCCATGATGTATGCGAAACAGATGCAGTCGGGATATAAATCCGGCTGCGGTTCGTCGTGCCCGCCGCTTTCGATGCCGGTGTACGACGGGCCGCCTTACGTCTATCAAGCCATGGCGGGATTTGAAGATCTGTTCCTTATCTCCGCGCCGACTGCGGACGTGCAAGGCATCATCAATAACGACGGCGGGGTGCCCGCGCTCAATGTGGATTATTCCGTAGCGAATGCCGACTCCTGGGCCGGCGGCGGGTGCCCTGGCTATACTCCCTGCTACCTCACGCAGGCGTTGCGCGGAGCGGCCATGGCCGGCGCCGAACAATCCCAGATTGCCATGACCAACCCGAACGGGAAGCATGCTGTCATCGGATTCACACACTGGGCCATGTTCGATCAGAAGAACGTTGATGATTGGGGGCTCGCCACGCCGAACGACAATCTGTACGACGGCTCGGCGGCATCCACGGCGTTGTCCAGCGGCGCGTGCGCGACGAGCCACGCCTATTCGCAGCCGGCCATTTGCCAGGATCCGAACGGCAACTCCGAGGGTCTCGCTATCACCTCTTGCACCAGCGGCGCGACGGCGCCATCGTGGGAAGCGACCTACGGCGGGGTGACACTCGACGGTACCTGCCAGTGGGTGAATGAAGGCAGCTACACGCGCATATCGGAGACGAGCAATTGGGGCGACGCGATCCTGCCGCTCTACACCGAGGCGCAAACAGGGATGTGCGATACCAACTGAAGTCCTTTCAAGATCCACAAAGCTTTTCCCGCATCTTTTTCCCCGTATCCGGGCGGGCGTGCAGCGGAAGCGGGAGAGTGTTACCATCTCTCGGTGAATTTTCGCGGCAAGCCGTCGTCGCTCCTTTTCTCCTGTTTCACTCTCGTCCTATTGGTCCTGACTCTCGAAATCCTTTTGATTCCGGCTGCCCCGCGCGCCATTTCACAGGAAAAAGCGGCGATCAGCCTTGACCGGTACGGCGGGCTGAAAGCGATGCGCTCGCCCCGGGGCGGGACCGGGCGGTTCCGCGTGGAAAAAATCGGGAATCGCTGGATGTTCGTAACGCCGGACGGGAACGCCTTCTGGATGCTCGGCGTTCAGAATGTGACCCCCAACGGATCGGTGACGGACGGGAAAATCGTCTACGACAACGTGGTTTTGAGCAAATACGGAAATCGGGAAACGTGGGGCGAATATCAAGTGCGCAGGCTGGAGTCCTGGGGATTCAACACCGTTGCGGATTATTCGAGCACGAAGGTCTATCCCATGGGGAGAACGCAGTCTCATCCAACCGTGCTTCCCATGACCGTCGTGGAGGACTTCGCGAGCGCCTCCCTGACCAACAACCAGAATTTCGGCACGTGCTGCGTGAAAGGCTTGATGGACGGGCTCGATCAGACCTACACGGGGTACCGAAGCGAAATCCCCGACTTCTTCGATCCCAAATTCAGCGAATACGTGAAAGGCAGAATCGAAGGAACCCTGGCCGATGGTTTTTGGAGCGGGACGCTGACAAGTCCTTGGGTGATCGGGGTTTCCATGGACGATACCGATTACCTTTACGGGTTCGGCCCGGGGCCTGAAATCCCCGCGCCCGATGGAGCTATCCACACGCACATCGGATGGATAGCGCTGTGCACAAACCCGGAGCGGTCGTCGAGCCGCAGGTACAGCGTAACGTACAAGGACACGAAGGTTTACTCGAAGTACGCGCTGCGGGATTTTCTGTTCGCGAAATATCAAGGCTCGATCAAGGCGCTCGATGCGGCGTGGGGATCGAATTATACGACCTTCGATTCCACGGGCGGGTATGGGGCAGGCACGGGCCTCATGGACGAGGATGGCAGGCACACGGCCTGGCTGGGAAGAACCGACGGCATCCTGACCAATGCCTCTCCGGGCGTCACGGCCGATCTGGATGCTTTCCTCTACCAGTTCGCGGCCAGATACTTCTCGGTGGTGGCGTCGAACCTGCGGAAATACGCGCATGGGGTGCTCGTCTTCAGCCCGAACTGCCTGAATGGCCACGGCGGATTGACTCGCGGCCCGATCTTGAAGGCCGCGGGTGAATACTGCGACGTGGTCCAGGCGGGCATTCGCAACCAACAAATGCTCGATCGAACCGTTCACTATACCGGGGACAAGCCCATTTCGACCTGGGAAGGGTGGCCGGCGAACGCGGATTCGTCACTTTGGAGATACGCGAGTCCGGGCTTGGGGCAAGGGAACGTGTTCCGGACGCAAGCGGAAAGAGGGGCAAACTACGCAGCCCGGCTCCATTTCCTGTTGAACGCGAATTCCGGCGGGATATATCCGGTGGTGGGAATCAAATGGTGGGAATACGTGGATAACTGGTCCGAGAAGACCAATTGGGGCCTGGTGGATTTTCTCGACAACGCCTATGACAGCCAGGAAGCAGCCGTTGCCCCGAGCAAGGACATTTTCGGATTCCCGCGGGGCGGGGACGAGCGCAATTACGGCGATTTCCTCTCGGCCGTGCGAAGCACAAATGCAAGCATCCTGGAAACACTCGCCAGCGGAAAACCCCAATAGACCCGACCGAGACTGAAATCTTGCAGAGAATCAGACAAGAATGAGAACGCTTTTTATCGCGGACACGGTTCCCTATCCGCTGAATTCAGGAAGCAAGCAGCGGGATTACCACATTCTGGCAGCCCTGGCGAGAATCAGCGAAGTCACGCTGGTCAGCTTTTTGCAAGTCGGCGACGACCGAGCCGATCTCGAAAGGCTAAGGCATCTATTCAAGGACTCCTATATGCTAGCGTGCGGGAGCGCCGGATCCGGTTTAGCGCAACGAGTGAAGCACCTCGTTCATTCGCTCGATCCCACGCAGCCGGCCCTCTTCCGCTGGTATTACTCCGAGGAAGCGGCGCGGTTGCTTGGCCGGTTGTGCGCGAGATCCTACGATCTGATCTGGGCCGAGAAATTATTCGCGCTGCTGCTGCTGCCGAAAGACGCAGACGAACGGAGGGTGTTCGATCTCCACGATATCGAATCGAGGAGAATGTTTCACCGCTTGAAGAACGTCACGCCTTTCCACGGGAAGCCGCTCGAGTGGCTGGAATATCGAAAGCTGCTGCGGTTCGAACGCAGGCTCGCGCGACTGCCGTACGAATTGACCGTCTGCTCACAGGCCGACAAAGAGGCGCTGGGGGGAGGGCCTCAAATCACGGTGATCCCGAACGGCGTGGATATGCCCGCCGGTTCCTATTCGCGCGCACTGGTGAAGCAACCGCCGATTTTCCTTTTTGTGGGGACGATGTCCTATGCGCCCAATGCCGATGCCGCCGAATTCTTCGCCCGTTCGATTTTGCCGCGGATACAGAAGGAAATTCCCGAGGCGCAATTTCAGATCGCGGGGAGAGACCCTGGGCCGAGAGTGGCGAGATTGCACGACGGGCGATCCATACTCGTCACGGGCGAAGTCCCGGATGTCGGACCCTATTGGGCCGGGGCCACGGCGGGGGTCGCACCGATCCGCTTTGGAGGCGGCACGCGGATCAAGATTCTGGAGGCGATGTCCTACGGCAGGCCGGTTGTCTCGACGCACGTTGGAGCGGAAGGCATAGAAGGAACGGATGGGGAGCATTTCCTGCTCGCGGATGAACCGGCGGAGTTCGCAGCCGCGTGCGTGCGATTGGCCCGGGACAACGCGCAATGGGAACGCATCGCCGAGCGCGGACATCTGCTCGTGCGGGAGCGATATGAATGGCGGCAAATCGAGCGCGAAGTGGAGCGCCTAGCTGCCACTCCGCGGGCGAAGGACGTACACGCCGTTTGATTGTTCGCGGAGTTTCCAGCTTCGTAAACTGGTGAGGCAATTTTTTGGCAGAAATGTCGCAGCCCAGTAGGAGGCCACGATGAGAGAAAAGGAGCACCGAAGGCTGACTTGGAAACTCCGCCGAGCCGCGGGAATCTCCTCCCGATCCAGTTGGAGAGATCCCAATTGTCTGTAAAGATTCGCTTTCTTTTGCCGCAGGAGGGGTCGCCAATCGAATTTCGCGAGCACGGGGTCGCGCTTCTCCAAGCTTTCACAGACTTTGAGCTCGCCCGTGACAACCGTCCAAAAATCATCACTGATGTTTTTCCCGTGCAGGCGGCGCAAAACGAGAGATTCGTTTACAACGGCGAAGCGATGGTTCACCGCCAGCCGCAACCATAGGTCCATGTCTTCATTGCAGTAGATGTTTTCGTCGAATAGGCCGGCTTCGAGCAGGGCCTCCCTTCGGATCAGGACAGTGGACGGCAAGATGTAACATCCGGCCTCAAACAGCAATCTGAATGGATCGCGCAATAAGCCTTCCGGGGCTTCCTTTATCCAGCGCTCTTTTAGCCGATATTGAGTGAACCGCGTCGTTGCCGTAAGATTTCCTTCCTTCATGGAAGTTGCATCGCAGAAGACGAGATCCGCTCCATTTCTCTCCGCGAGCTTCAACTGTTGTTCCAACCGCTCGGGCAACCAGAGGTCGTCGGAATCAAGCAGCGCAATCCATTCCCCCGCAGCGGACCGGATTCCAAGGTTTCGAGCCGCCGCGGGCCCGTTGCGCTCCTTGCGAATGTAACGAACGCGATCCTTAAATTTCCTCATCACTTGCGGGGTGGCATCCTGTGATCCATCATCAACAACAAGAATCTCGAGGGGCTGGACTGTCTGGGCAAGAACGCTCTCAAGAGCGTCGGGAATGAACTCGGCGGTGTTATATGCCGGGATTACGACACTCACCGTTGATGGCATCGGGCAGCCTCCTGTAAGTCCGCGCGATTTGACTCTGATGTTGGGCAGAATTTTTTCATCTCATATCCCTTCAGCAGCGCTGAAAAACGGCGCACTGGCTAAGGACGCCGCGGTGACATAAAAATTCAGATATCCGGCTCAGGACAGTGTCGGTACGGAACTCGGGGTATCCATAGATTTCCTCGCGATTGCCCTGGACCAGGGAGAAGCCTACGGCTTCGGCAAGTTTCGCCACGGGCACGTTCGTTCCCCATTGGTTGTGGTCTTTGGAAGTGAAGGGCGAGCAATCGAGAAAAAGATCCACGGTTAGAACGAGACAGGCGCCTGGTCTGAGAATGCGGCGGATTTCATCGAGCAGGGGCGGTATCTCCGTGACCGGGATGTGTTCCATGGCGGAAATGCAATAAGCCCGGTCAAGGCTGGCCGCGGGCAGGGCCGCCTGTTGCAGAGTCGAACGAATGAACCGGACGTTCGTGCCGAAGGCCCGGTTGAGATGGCGGAAGTCCTGCTCGGGAAAAGTCCAATCCACGTCGGGATTGGGATTGATGAGTGGATCCACGGAAACCACGTGTGCGCCGGCGCGCGATAGGACGAATTGAAATCCCGAGAGTCCCGCGCCGATCTCGACAACGGACATCCGCGGAACGATCGGCAGAGCATGAAAGCACCACGGATACTCGTAGGAGCGAGTGGGAGAATTTTCCTGAAATCCGAACGGCCCGATCCAACGCAGGGCAATCCCCGGTATGGCCGTACGCCTTCGGCGAATCCAGCGGGCCAGGGGCCTTTGGGAGCTCCTGATGCGGTGCCAGGGCTCCGGGCCGTCGGGCGCCTTCTGCGAGCGATTCCAGTTCCAAAAGGCGCCGGGGATGATGGCCGGAGCGAGCATCACCGAGCTACCGTTCGATGAGCAATTTTTCGAGATTAGTGGCGGCCTGCTGCTCGTTGCGCGAAGCCACGTACCACTGGATGGTGCGATGCAGGCCGTCGGCGAACTTCACCCGGGGTTCCCAACCCAGGAGCTTCTTGCCCAGAGCGTTATCGGCGACGCGGTTGAGCGGCCCGGTGGGCATTTCCGTGTGCCGATCGATTTTCGGGCTGTAGCCGAAGGCGCGGCAGATCTCGTGCACGGCGTCAATGACGCGAATGCGCTCCATGGTACCGAGGTTCACGGCCGAGCCGTCGTCAATCTTTTCCGCGGTGAGAATGGTGCCTTCGACGATGTCGTCCACGTAGGTCCAATTCCGGATCTGCTCGCCGGTGCCCCAAACGACAAAGGGGTCTTGATGCGTGAAGCCGCGGGCAATCATGGCGATGACAGCATGATTTTCGACGCCGCGCGGACCGTAGACGGTGAAGTAGCGGCAGGAGGCCGATTTCATGCCCCAGTCCTTGTGGTAAGCGCGGAGGGTCATCTCGGCCATCAGCTTGGCCCAGCCGTACATGTTGTCGGCGTCGTAGGGAGGCCCGACCATTTCCTCCGTGAGATAGAGAATCTCATCGGGGTTGGTCTGCAGGTGATTGGGATAGACGCAGCCCGAGGAAGCGTAGACGACCTTTTCGACGCCCGCGCGATGGGCGCAGCGGAAAACGAGGCCGTCGAGGAATAGATTAGTGGCGCAGGGAGCTTGATGAAGCTCGACATAGCCGCGGCCGCCGTGATCCGCCGCCAAATGAAAAACCACGCTCATCCCGCGCACGGCGCGCTCGGCGACGCCATCGTCCCTTAAATCCGCCTTTTCGAATTCAATGCGGCGGGAGGAGATATGGTCCTGGATGTTCTCGATCTTGCCGCTGCTGAGATCGTCCACGACGCGGACTTTGGCGCCGCGCTTGAGGAGAGCATCCACCAAGTGCGAGCCGATAAAGGAGGCTCCCCCGGTTACCAGCACCTTGCGATTCTTCCAATCCATTTGCGTTTTCTCCTATCGTGTACTGAGTTTTTTGGCCTAGGCCAATACGATTCCAGGATTCATTAGACTTCGCGCGGCGCACCCGCGCGGCCGCTCCGTTCCCCGATCACCTGACGATAAAGACCCTCGTACATTCGCGCTCTCGATTCCCAACTGTATTTTTCGCACGCGAGTTGGCGCGCGGCCTTGCCCAATGCTGCGGCCTTCCCAGGATTCCGCATCAGATCGAGAACATGCGAAGCAAATTCCTGAGGCGTGGTGGCGGCCAGAAGATGCTCGCCGTAGACGCAATCAATGCCGACCGTGGAGCCCGGATGGTATCCGACGATGGGCATCTGCATGGCCATGGCTTCGAGCATCTTGCTCTTGAGTCCGGTGCCGTACCGGATGGCGCACACGTAGATTCCAGCCGAGCACACGGCGGCGCGGAGGTCCGGCAGGTTGGCGGAAATCCTGATGCCGGGCCGGGAGCCCAACTCCTGAATTTTGGGACCGGGATTCGCGCCCACCAAGTGGAAGGTGGCATCGGGCGCCTCGCGGCGGACCAAGGGGAAGATCTCGTTGGCAAATTCGAGTGCGGCTTCGATATTCGGAGGGTACCCGAGATGACTGTGAAAGACGAGCGTGTGCGCCTCTTTCGGGACATCCACGGGGTGAAAGTATTCGGTATCAGTGCCGTAGGGAATCAATTCAACGGCGGCGTGTGGCACTACTTTTCGCAGTTCGACCAAGTCCGGCTCGGCGACGACCGTGGTTCTCTCGAATCGCGGATAGACAAGACGCTCATAACGCGGCTCGTGACGCTTGAGAAACGAATAGTAAAGGGTCTCGCGCCAGTTTTGAGAGCACTTCAGCATTTCCTCGGCGCGCAGCGTCCAAGAATCATGCACGGAGAGCACCTTGGCGACGGGCAGGTCCGCGGGGATGAGCCCAGCGGCGTAAGCACCTTCGACGTGCAGCACGTCCCATTGCCTCGCGGCCATCCCCTCTTGGAGAGCGGCTTGAAACCTCTTCCTCCCCACGAGCGGCTTGCCCCACAAATGGGATGAGATCACGCTGGCCAGCCTTCGCGGAAGGCCGACGCCATTGCTCGAAAGAGTGCGAATGGAAGCGCAATACGGACGCGGCCAATCGAGGTGGTCGGCGTCGTCATCACGGAGAAATGAAATCAGATCAATGGAGTGGCGCTCGGAGAGGCGGCGCATCAAATTGGCGCCATACAACCGAAAGCCTCCGCGAGACGGCAGATAAGGCAACGCTTCGGAAACGAGACATATTTTCATCGGCGATCCACGCTTTCAAGAAGCTTCTTTCCTCGTGCAGCAACGAAAAGCGCCGAGCAAATGCGGCTCATATTTTCCCCTCCGGCACATTACCCGCGGCGAGATTGATCTGAGGCAACCCGGGTTCGGGAAGGATGGCGAAGGATTGTCCTTCGCGGCCTCGCTGCAAGAGAGCCAACGACAACAGCGAGCGAATTTCGTCCCAGCGGTATCCGCCCGCCAAGAAGAACGCGCCCAGCGCGATGCCGAAGAACAAAATCGTAACCGGGAAGGACAAGGGTTTCATCCAGGCCACGAGGCCGCCGGCGAGGGACAACATGACGAGCGAAGCCCAGCATTCGCGCGGGACGCGGAGCTTGAAGGGGAGGCTGCGTGCAGTCAAAACAATCAGAACCACCAAGGCGAGCAAATTGGCAGCCCCTTGAGCCAGCGCGAGCCTGAGGAACGAATGCCTCCCTCCGAGAGCGAAAAACAGGATCACAAAAACAGCGATCTGCAGGCATTGCGAAAACAGCAGCACACCCATCCTCTTCATGCTCGTGAGCAGATAGGCATTGAGCGTGCCGAGACTATTGATACCAGAAAAGAACGCCAGCACCAGCAGAACAGGCCAATAGCGGGGATACTCGCCGCCGAAAACCGAAAGAATAGGGCGGTCAAAGGAAATCAGGAACAGCGCCGAGGCGGTGACGATGACCTGGTTCAAACGCGCGCCTTGATAGTAGACGGAGCGAGTGGCGGCAGCTCCCAGGCGGGCGAGAACATTCGTAAAGGCCGGAAGCAATCCATCCAAGAAAAATCCGGAGATCAACTGGATGGCCCCCGCAAGCTGGGCCATGACGAAGTAAATGCCGAGGCCGCTGATACTGGCGTAGAGGAGCACAAACACCTGGTCGAGACGGGAATAAAAGAAATTCACCGTGCTCGACAACTGCGTGAGCACCGAGAAACGCCAGAAGCCTTCAGGAAAGATCCCGCGGAAGACGCTTTTCCGAATCTCCAAATGCGGAAGCAGGTAGAAAACCGCCAGCAAAGACGAGAGGCCGACCGTGGCGATGTGAACCGCCGCGATGACCAACAGCATGTGTCGGCGGAACAGCGGCGCATCCATCAGGAAGAGAGAGCCGAAGATGGCGAGATAGCCCACCGTGCTGATGCGCATCAGCAGTTGGGCCACGCCCAGCTCAAGGAAGCCCTTCAGCGCCGACAACAAGAACTGCTGCAAAATATTGACCGCACCGATGAGGAAGAGCAAAGGCAAAACGACCTTCATCGTTCCGGGACCGGCCAAATAGCGGAGAGGCCCCGGGAACAGAGCCAAAATCCCCATGCAGAGCACGGTAAATCCGAGAACGATACCGCCGTAGGAGAGCAGGAACGGGAAGCGGCGCTCTCGCGGCAATTCCGGAAGGAACTTGATCAAGACAGAGTTTCCGCCGAAGAAAAAGAAGCAAAGCGCCAAGGCCGACCAGATCAATATGCTGCCGAAGATGCCGACGGCCTGCTGCGAAGTCCGCGCGAGCACCACCTGGGTCAAGTAGCTGATGGGAACCGCGGCGAGCGACAGCGAGAAACTCATTTGGATTCCACGGTCGATTTGACGCGCCAAGATCCGTCGCTCGCCATGGAGCAGCCCCATGTCCGCGTTTGCGGGGCGTTCCGTATGTGATTCCGAAATGTCCATGACGTCTTTCATATTTCGATTCGCTGCCTCTAGCGGTTCGTGAACCGAGAGGGCTGCCACCTCGCGCCGCCGGGCAAGGCTGGCGCGCCTTTCTTCTTCTCGTTCCGTGCGGCGCCGGAACTTTTCCCGGCCGCGAGTCCCGCGAGTGCCGGCTGCTGTTTTGGAGCCCCGGCGTAGCCGTAGGGACGCGCCGAGGCCGCGACTGCAGCGGCAGGTTGTTCGGAACGAGCCATTGCAGGCAAGGCCGCCGAAATGAATACGGTCAGCCAAAACATTTTTTGATATTCCCCGGAGACAAAGAACAGCGCTACCCCTGCGCCAATGAGCCCCGCCTGCAAACCCATCGTGACGCGCTGGAGAAACTCGTCGCCGGATGCGAGCGCGGCGCGGCGGCTTTGCTCCAGGCTGAAGATGCTGCCGATGATGATCCCGAGGAACAACAATAGAGCGGGCAAACCGAGTTCAGCCGCAATCTCGAGATAACTATTGTGCGCGACACGTTGCACCGTTTCGCCGACAGGAACCTTCGAGAGGTCCACGTGCTTGCCCACTTCCATGCGGAAATTGTCCAAGCCGACACCGAAAATCGGATGTTGCTCGACTAGCTCTAGCCCGCCCGACCAACCCCCCAGGCGTATCTCCTTGGCCAATTCATCGGATTGCGTGGGATGGAGAAGACGGCCCACCGGGGAAATATTCATGGGGAGAGACAAGACGCCGATGGCGAGGACGGCGAGAATCAGGTTGCGAATGCGCTGGCGCGAGCGCGCCAGAAAATAGAGGCAGGCCGCCACGAGTCCGATGAACCCTCCGCGCGACGCCGAAAACAGGACGGCGGCCAAGGTCATAGCCAAGCAGCCGAGACAGAACCACCACTGCCAGCGGGGCTTCCTCTGCTGAAGCAGAAGAAGAGCAACGGGCAGGAAGAGCAGGGCATCCACGGTGAAATAATTCGGATCTCCCACGACGTAACCGGGCCGGTAGTCATAGCTTATATTGTGATAGAGCTGCCAATCGCGGACCACGTAAGCCGACGCCAAACCGATAGAGCCGATCCCGGACAATACCGACCAGCGGACTCGCGGGAGCGAATCCACGACGACCATGGTAATGAAGAGAAACATGATGAAGGATGTGTAGGTGAGCCAATGGCTAAAATAAATGACCATGTGACTGAAAAGCAGATAAGAAACAGTCACCATCAAATAGAGCAAGAGGAAGAACCGAACCTGCCAGGAGGCGAGAAAGGCGGGCATAGTCCGACGGCGACTTAAATGAAAAATGGCATACGGCAGGCAGATAGCTCCTATGTATTTGATGCCCGTGATATCGCCGGTCATCGCTCCCCAGATGCGGTGCCTGGAGAGGGGCAGGATGAAAATCAGGAAGTAATACACGATCATGCCCGAGCCCCCCTTTTCGCGGGAATCGCTTCGCGCGACAATGCCCTCAGGGCTTCGCGCAACGCCAGACGAAGCGCCGGAAGACCGTAGTGCTTCTCGACCGCACTCCGCGCCGCGAGGCCCAATGCGGCGCAGCGATCGGAGTCCGCGAGCAGATCGGCAGTCACGCGGGCAAACTGCTCGGGCTGGTCCGCCAGCAGGATTTCTGTTCCTTCGGCGAAGCGCAGGCCTTCCGCGCCGATTCGAGTCGAGACGATGGGCTTGCCCATCGCGGCGGCTTCGAGAATCTTCAGGCGCGTGCCGCTCCCGATGCGCAATGGCACCACGCAGACCGCCGCTTTCGCGATCTCGGCGGGCATGTCCGGAACGGGGCCGCGAAATTCCAGACCCGAGGCGCCGGCCAGCCTGCGATGAAATTCCTCGGGGCCGCGGCGTCCGGCTACCACGAACTTGGCCTCGGGAACGAGGCACCGGAGTTCGGGCAAAATAGCGGTCACGAAGAACTCCACCGCATCACGATTCGGGAACCAATCCATTCCGCCGGTGTACAACAGGGTAGCGGCGTCGCTTTGGCGCGAGGGAACGTAGCGATCGAGGTCAATGGCGTTTGGGACGACGGCGACGGGCACACGCGGGCAGAGCTTTTCCATCACGGCGCGATCATGGTCCGAACACGCCAGCAACAAATCCGCGCGGGAGCAGATTTCTTTCTCCCAATTCTCCAGCTTTCGGCATTCCATCCGAGCGTAGGCGCGGCGAATCTGGCTGCGCTCCCACTGCAAATATCGGCGCAAAATAAGATGCTCGACGTTATGGCAATTGACGATCAGCGGCACGGACAGCGCGGCAGGCAAATTCGCCGCGGGGTAAGCCATGTTCGATAAAACAGCGTCCACGCGGCCAGACTCAAGCCATTCACCGATCCGCTCCCGCATTCCGTGGGATTGAAAGCGAGCGACGGAATACGGCAAGGATGCTGGAAGCACGCGCAGCCTGCCCAGATAATCGCGGCCGTTCGAAAGGCTCGTGCGAGGATGAGGAACCACTTCGACCGTCTTACAAACTCGGAGAATTTCTTCCCGCTGACCGTTCAAATCCTCGGCTTGGCCCAGGCTCAACAAATGAATTTCGCACCCCAGCGACGCCAATGCCCGGAGCACCTCCCAGTCGCGCATCTGGCCGCCGCTTGTAGGCGGATAGGGGAGCATATTGGTGAGCGCGAGAATTCTGCGCGGCGCGCCGGAAGACACTTCCGAGCCGGCGCAGCTTGCCGATCTTTCGGGAGCGCCCTCACGCGTCACGGGTTGTAGTCCATTCGTCATCGTAGTCGAGCGCGATTCGCACTCTCTGCAAAATCCGGATGCGGTTCCTTTGCCGCCCCCGCGCCGTTAGCGGCGCGCGAGCAACAGCAAGTCATGGTTCAGAATGTCGTCGCCCAGCGGCAACGCCTCGAAGGCGCTGCCTCCGGCATGGAGCGCGCCCAACAACCCCGCCCACCCAGCGTGCAGGAGGGCCTTCGAAGGCTCCAACGTGCGGCTCTTCTGAAAAGCCCATGTCTCCTCATACGCCAGGGGTTTGGCGCCACTGCGATCGGTTCTCCGGAGCCGCCGGAGGAGCCGCAAGGGCCGCTCGTGAAAAAATTCAAAGAGAAAGCGGGCGTGGGATCGGAGACGAAGCGCATGCAGGGTCCAAGCCCTGAACCCGGCTGATTCGAGCAGCCGATCGAGTTCCTTGCGCTCGCGGAAAAAGGTGACGCCGCGAGCTTTGGGAGGAGGATAATTCGGAAACTCGAGAACGAGCCGCCCGCCGGGTGACAGGAGCTCGGTGAGATTCCGCAAGCCGGCCGCGGGATCAGGGAGCAGATCCAGCACGGCAAGTCCAAACGCCGCGTCGAACTGCTTCTTGATTAGTTCCTTCAGTCCGGGCGCGCAGAGATCGGCATGGATGAAATTCAAGTTCCGAATGTCGCGCAGCCTGGACCGCAATTGCTCGATCGCTCCCGCCGAAACATCGAGCAAGGAGACCTGCCGTGCTTCACGCGACAGCCGAAAGGCCGTGAAGCCGCTGCCAGGACCGATCTCGAGGATATCGAGGTCCGGAGAGAGCGGCAGAAACTGGTAAAGAATCTCGTCACGGATCGGGAAGTCGTGAAAGGGCGCTTTCCAAAGATCCGAAAGGCGGAAAGTGGGCCGCTGGCCGCGAACCAGTGGCCACGGCGTTTCCACCGGATCGAGCGGCGTCCGATTCTCAAAAATCGCTGGCTGAGCGTTCATGACCGTGTGCCTTCGAGAAACCGGTGATAATTCCAGGCGATGTCCGACGCGTGCGTGCGCCAATCCCGCGCTCCTGTCGGAGAGACGCCGCGAGCGACCGGCAGCCAGGAGTGCGCCTGATGGGCGGCATTTTCCTGGGCGTCGCCGCGATATCCGGCGGCGGTCACCTCGGGCAACTTGAACAACAGCTCGCTGGCCGAGGCGTAAACCCAGTAGCGCGGCGAGCCTTCGAAGGCGTGAGAAATCCAGCCCGGCCATTTTTGCCAACTGCGGCCCCAGCCTTCCCTTCGGAGGACGAAAAGCCATCCGCGAAAGCGTTGTGACCGTGGTTGTTCCCGCATATATTTCGACATCAGACGCTGGTCCGAGAGGTTTTCCCCGGCTCCCGTCAGCCGCATCAATTCCCAGCGCCACAGAGCCCGGGCATCCGTGATGGCCTCTTCCCAAAATTCGCGGCTGTTCCGGCCGGCTTCCAACGGCAGCGGCCTGGTGGCCGCGAATAATTTCCAGCGAGTGCAAGCGACCACGCGCTCGGCAAAACGGGCCGTATCCAGCGGGCAACTCTCCGCCGCGCCTTTCTCGGAGAGCAAAGCGGCCATCTTTTGGGCGCGCGCCGCATAGGTCGGCTCGTAGCCCCCGGCAAAAACCAAGAAAGACGTGCCCATATCAATGTATAGCTTGGCTGCCTGATAGATGGCCTCTTTCGGCAGCTCCTGTGACGCGCTGGTTAGCATCAGCGAAGCTTCGAGCAATTCGATCATGCGATTGGCGAGGAGGCGCCAGGCGTCTTCGAGGGGGATCGCGTCCGGCGTGAACCGGGGAATCAAAGAGAGCACCGGCTCCCCCCAAAGGACCGAACCGTTGGCCATCAACTCATACGCAAAGATGGCCGGTTGCAAGCGGCGGAGATAAGCGGAGCGGATTGCGGAGAGCGATATCCGACCCTTTATATTGCGGCGCAGGAGGCGGGCCTCGATTTCGTTCTCCAGAGTCCGCAACTCATCGCACGAAGGCAGCGGCGCGTCGTCCCGATAGACAAGGAAAAACTCCGAGTCTCCCAACTGCTTCCAGCCTGCGCCGTCGCGTAAAAATGTGGCTTCCTTGCGCGCGAGGCTGCCCGTCAGAACCACGGCCTTGAGGTTTCCGCCATGCCGCGCAACCGCCAATGCCACTGTGATTTCGCAAATGGCCGCGCGCGCCTGGGATTCCGCGGTGGTCTCCGCCGGATTGCCCGCACACCCGAGTGCGGGAACCGGCCATCCGCCTGCGTCGTCGCGCCCTGCCATCATTCGCGATGTGCCCGTCGCTTTCATGTTCTGCGGCCCGCCACGCGTGGTGCACGCGGCGGCTCCTCAATCGCCTCTTGAACCGCCATGCGCGAGGCTTTCTTCGACGCTTGCGCCGCGCGCGCCATGGCGCTGAGATAAAGTTCCTGGGTGCGGCTCACCTGCGCCCGTTCATCGAAATTTGCGCGAACCCATTCGCGCCCCTCCCGGCCCATTCGCTTTCGCAGTTCCGGATCGTGCAATAAACGACAAACCGCCCCTGCTAGAGCCGTGGAATCCCCAGGAGGAATGGTGAGACCGGTTTTGCCATCCAAAACGATTTCGCCTGAACCATCCACCGCTGTAGCCACCACCGGCTTTCCCATCGCCAGCGATTCGATGGCGACCAGCGGCAAACCTTCGTAGAAGGAAGGCAAAACGGTGAGATCCGCGGCTTGCAGCCATTCCGCGACATTCTTCTGGAAGCCAGCGAAATGCACTGCATTTTCAATTCCAAGCTCGCGAGTCCGCTCGAGCAATTCCTCGCGCAGAGAACCCGCTCCGAGGCAGATGAGCCGGGCCGAAGGAAACTCCCGGCGTATTGCAGGCATGGCCTCCAGGAGAACTCGGTGGCCCTTTTGCGGCTCCAAGCGGCCGATGACGAGCAGGACTGGATCCTTTGAACCAATCCCCCAATCCCGCCTGAGTCCCGATTCAGGAAGCTGCGCGTGATTGAATTTTTCTAGGTCGCTCCCGTTTCGGATGACGATGATCTTTTCACCCGGCAGGCGCTTTTGTTCGACGAGGTAGCGCTTGTTAGCTTCGGAGACGGCTATGTAACTCGTGACGAAACGCCCTGCCAGGCGGTCCACGAAAAACCGTGATTTCAGCCAGCCGTTTCGCCAGTGCTCCCGCACATGCGGCGTTTCGATAATCACCGGCACGCCGCACGCCCATCCAATCGGGGAGGCAAAAAGGCTGGCGTAAAAAAGATGCGAATGCAGAATCTGCACGCGCTGCTCTCGCAAGATTCGCGCGAGATGAATCATGGCCCCGAACTGGCTGGGTCGGCGCAGGCAAATGGGAAAGACTTCCACATCGGAAGGAAGGTCCGGCCGCAACTTCTCCGCCAATTCTCGCGGACACGCGAGCACCGGCCGGAAGCGAGTCCGGTCCAGCCCGCGAATCAGCGTGAGGATATGCTCCTCGGCGCCGCCTCGCGTGGCCTCGTTCGAGAAATACAAAACGGTGATGGGTTGCGGGTGCATGGAGACGCCTACGCCGCGAGGCCCTCTCGCATGCGCTGATATATGTCGCTCACGCTCTGCACCGTGGCCTGACGGTTACTGAGGAAGATCCCGTCGGAATCGGCGTCGTCGGGGTGATAACCGTGCATGCCCACGGGCATCCAGCCGCGGCCATTGAAATCGCTTCGCGAAAGCAGCCATCCCGGGTGCATCAGGAAAACCATCTCACCGTAGCGCCGGTCGGGGAAAAACACTCCCAGCTGCTGGAGTTCGCTGTCGGAGAGGAGCCGGCCGCAGGGCAAATCTTTCAGCGCTTGTGTCATGGCTTGGCGGGCGTTCTCGGAAAAAAACCAAAACCGCGCCATGGTCGAGTCAAAAACGGCCAAGTAATCGCCGGGCATGCGCAGGCCAAGCTTCTCGATCTCCCCGAGCAGATCGTAGTGCTGGCGCACCGGGGTCATGCCATGATCGGAAAAAATCGTAAAGCCCAGGCCGGGATCCCGCTCTTGCGCGGTGTGAAACAGGCTGCGAAGCTCTTCCGCATACCACTCCAGCTTTTTCTCGGTCATGCCGGGATCATCGCAATGATTGTGCAGGAACAGGTCCATCTCGCTGAGATAGACGAAGAAAAAATCGGCGGCGTTCGTTTCGATCTCGCGGCGCGCGCGGGCGAGGAGCTGCTGATCCGTGCCCGAATGATACGAATAGACGCGGTAACGGACGCCTTGCTCCTGCAGTTGATCGAAGATCGAGCGCGCCCCAGAAATTCCCCCGGGTCCGTAAATGCTGCGCTTTTCGACGAAATTGAACCACGGAAGCAACGACGGGCTGACGCTGCACTCAAACAACGGGCCCAGCCCCAGTACGTGCCTGCCCATTTCCTTCAGCAGCTTCCGCGTCACGCGATGGTTCAGCACGCCCTCCGGCAAAAAGCGGAAATGGTGCAGCCAGCGGAACGGCGAGCCTTCCGGGTCGTAGTAGAAGAGGTTCCAGTGGCCGTTCTGCGAAGGCGGCACGCCCGTCAAAATCGTAGGAATCGCGCCCGAGCTGAAACCCAGGACCGTACGCAGAGGATTTCGATGGGGCAGCAGATCGTCCAGAAAATCGCGCCCCTCGACGTAGCGCCATCCCAGCGCGTCAATCAAGACAAAAACCTGCAAGCCCGCGCAGCGATTCATCCCTTTTCCTCCAGCACCTGGACGGTGAGCCACGCCGGCTGAATTTTCAGCATCATTTGCCGGGGCGCATAAAAAACAGCGGAACGCAGGGAGCGCATCACATAAGGAAGGGGATCGCGGCGGAGAAGCCGGCCAAACTCCTTCGCGGAGGTTCTTCGCAGGACGGCCGCACGGTTGATCACGCGGCTGCCGGCCGTGGCCGTCCATTGCCGGGAATTGCAGACGGCGCGGTATCCGAGGCGGAAGGCCTCTTGGATCACCCTTCGGTTCAGCAGCCCATAGGGCGCCGCAAGAAAATCAACCGCGCAACCGAGCTTGTCTTCCATGATCTTGCGGGGCATCGCGAGCTCCCGCTCGAGGGCCCGCGGACTCAGCATCGAAAGAGCCACGTGCGAATGTCCATGGGAGTGGAAGGCCATCCCCGATCTCCGCATTTCTTCGATCTGCGCCCAGTTCATATATCCAGGCTTGCCGATATTCGCCGTGTTCAAGAAAAAATCCGCGCGCATGCCCGCCTCGGCCAGCACGGGGAATGCCTTCTCGTAGTCGGAGCTGCACCCATCATCAAAAGTGATTCCGACCCAGTGGTCCCGGCTCGCGCAAGTTCCCGGTTCCGCAATATCACGCACAGAGCGGACCTGGTAACCGCCCTGCCGGATTTGCATCAAATGATCTCGAAACTGTTCGGGCGTGACGCAACATTCCAGATTCGGCGAGCTATAGGAGCGCTGGCCGCTTTCGACGATCTCGTGGTACATGAAGACAGGGATCCCCACGATGCCAGGCTTCGCTTGCCGTTCCGCGTGATCGCTCAACTCACCCGCTGCCATGTGGCCTCCTCATGGCTGGTGAAGGCGCGGACGAGTCCCACCAGAAAGGCGAAATTCATGGCCAGCAGGAAATAGGGCAGCAGCGCAAAGCGCACCCCGCGCATGCGCTCGCGCAACAGGAATCCAAGAGCGGCCCAGAGATAGAAAACGAACTGCAACAATCCGAAGAGCGTGTAATGCGAGTCGCGCGCGAGCGCGATGTTGCTGACGAGCAGCGCGCACAACAGCAGCGGAAGGACCCAGCGAAGCAGTTTGTGTGAGAAGAAGGCAAAGCGGCCGAACGCTCCCATCGGCGTCCGGAGAAAAAACAGCAGGGATTGAAAGCTTCCCGTCGCCAGCCGGACACGCCGCGTGAACTCGCCGTGAATGCTTTCCGGGGCGTAGTCGGTGGCAATCGCTTCGGGGTCGTACAGCACGCGATAGCCGGCGTTGCGCGCGTTCATGGGAATCACAAAATCGTCCAACACGGTCTTGCGATCGAGCGGAACGAAGGCATCCCGCCGGAGCGCGTAGATGGCGCCGCTGGCGGTCAGAGTCGCGCCCAAACGCGACTCCATCAGCCGGATCATGCATTCATACTTCCAGTAAATTCCTTCCGTCTGCTCCGATTCCGCGCTGGCCTGAAACTTCAGAGAGCCGCAGACGGCGCCGGTGCGCGCATCCGCGAAATGCCGCGAGAGTTTGCGCAAGGCGTCGGGGGCAAAAAGCGTGCTGGCATCGGAGAATACCAGAATGCCGTGCCGGGCGCGGCGGACGGCCTCGTTGAGGGCGGTGGCCTTTCCGGAGCGCTGCGGGAGGACCACGGTCTCGATGTTCGGGTCGGGCAAAGCCTTCAGGGTCTCGTCGGTGGAATCCGTGGAGCCGTCGGATATGAAGATGATTTGTATTTTCTCCGGCGGATAGTTCATCGTGCGGAGATTCGCGATTTTCCGCGGGAGATGAGCCTCTTCATTGTAGGCGGGAATCAAAAACGAGATTCCCGGCACGTCTTCTTGCGGCAGCGCCCGCACGCGCCGCTCTCCCCGGGCGAACAGGTATCGCCAGTCGCTGCGCAATTGCGCCAGCGAGTACGCGGCGAACAGAACCATCGGGTAGATCAGATAGGTGTAGACAATCAGGCCCGCCGAGGCCCAGAACAGGCCCTGCCATGCCGCGTGTAGAAAATTCATCGCGAGCCTTGCCCCAGGAGAAGGATTTTCATCGTCTGGAACAGGATCAGCAGATCGAGACCGATCGAAAGGTTCCGGATATAGAAAAGGTCGTAGGCCAGTTTTTCCTTATTGTCCTCGATCGTGGCGCAGTAGCCGCGGTTGATCTGGGCCCAGCCCGTGGCGCCCGGCTTCACGGCCCACCGCTGGCGGTAATAGGGGATTTGTTCCAGGCATTCCTGCTCCTGATTGGGAACGAACGGCCGCGGTCCGACGAAATGCATGTCCCCGCGCAAAATGTTGAACAATTGCGGCAGCTCATCCAGCCGGGTCCGCCGCAAGATCCTGCCCACGCGCGTGAAGCGGCAATCGTTGGCCGTGGCGGGGCGGAGATTTTCGTCTTGGTCCGAGCCGTTCACCATGGTGCGGAACTTATACAGAACGAAAATCTTGCCGTTCTGGCCCACGCGCTTCTGCCGGAAAACCGCCGGGCCGGGCGAATCCAGGCGAATCGCCAGGGCGACAATCGCCATGACCGGCAGCGCCACAATCAAGCCAACGGTGGATAGGAAGATCGAAAGCATGCGCTTATAGAGCAGCAGCGGCCGGGAAACCCGGAAGCCGGAAGAAAACAGGAACCAACTCAGGCGCAGCGAATCGAGAGGCACCTTCCCGGTCACGGCCTCGTAGAGTTCGGCGCCGTCCTCGACGCGCATCCCGCGGGTCTTCAATTCCAGCAGCCCTTCCACCGGTAATTTCCCGCGTCGGTCCCCGAGCGCCACAATGATGCGGTCCGCCTCATACGGCTGGACCAATTTCAAGAATCCTTCCACCGGTTCTCCGCTGGCATGCCCGGCGGGTTTGCCGTTCCGGCTTGCGAAGTCTGCGATTTGTCCAACCACGCGAACGCCCAATTCCGGGCGCGCTCCGAGTTCCTCGGCAAGCGACGCGGCCAGCGCGCTGTCCCCCAGGATCAGCGCGCGTTGGGCAAACTGCGGCAGGCTGTTCACCAGCAGAAACAGCCGCCTCCACGCCAGCAGCAGCACCACCACCAAAATGAGACCGCTGAGGAAAATGCTCCGGCCCAGCCCCAGCGAAGGGTACACGTGATAGAGAAATCCCAGTACGATGCACACCGTGCCCAGCACCAAAATCATGCGTGTGAACACTTCGCGCCGATTGCTCAATACCGTGGAATCGTACAGATCGAAGTAGTACATGCAGCCCATGAATGCCGCCGACACCAGCAGCACGCGCAGAAAGCCGTTCTCATAACCGAGCATGAGAGAGGCATTGTCCGTCCCCAGGCGCACGATCACGGCGGCGAGGAACGCCAACGTGATCAGGCACGCCTCGGAAATTCCCAGGAACAGCGTGCGCGCGGGAAAATACGCATTCAGAAAGCGGACCAAGCGGGAACCTCCCGGTTATCCTCTCCGCCTCGAGCGCGCCTTGTGCCGCTCATGGCGCACTCACACTCGCGACGGCCTCCGCCGGATTCGCCTGGCCGGGGCCGTAGGTGTAATAGTTGTAGGAGTACAGCCCGTACGTATCCACTTCGATCGCGGCGTTGAGCACCACGCCGATGACGTTCTTCCCCTGCAATTCCTGGCAGGCTCGGCGGGCAATATCCGCTGGCGTGCTCTCTGCCCGAACCACCAGCAGTACTCCATCGCAGTGCTCGGCGAGCACGGATGCGTCCGCAACCGGCAGGCACGGCGGAGAATCCATGATCACCCAGTCGAACATCGGGGCCAAACAATCCAGCAGGATCTTCAGGCGGCCGTTCGCCAGGAGCTCGCTGGGATTCGGCGCAGCATCCCCCCCGGGGATGAAAAACAGATTCCCTTCCGCTGACCGCTGGATCACGCTGACCTCATCCACGTCCCCGCGCAGATATTCCGTTAAACCCGGAGCCGGCAGCGCCCCCAGCGGCAAGTGCAGCCGCGAGCACCGCAGGTCGCCGTCAATCAAGAGCACGCGGCGATCGGGTTGCCGGATAATGGACTGCGCCAAATTGTGCGTCACGTACGTCTTCCCCTCGGCGGGGATCGAGCTTGTGATCAGCAGCCGGCGCAGCGGCGCATTGCCGTTGCTGCCCATCTGGTAGAGACGGGAACGAAGCGTGCGAAACTGCTCGGCGCCATGCGCGCTCCCGGCCGCGTTGGTGAACACGCTCGCGCTCGCATCGGGGTGCCACTCCGGTTGGGCGCAGCGCGAACGGACGTCCTCGAACCGCAGGTAGCCGCTCGTTGCCGGAGCGGCCGTAAGGGTGGGCGGCAGAGAATCATGAGCGGCCGGTGACGGCGCCATGGCGGCGTCGTGCGCCTCCGGCGTTTGTCCCGGGGCGTGTTGCGGCTCGTGCGCTGGCGCGGAGGCTTCTCCCGCCAGCACGGCGGCGCGTTCTTGTTCTGCCTTCTTTAAAGCGTCATGGATGCGGCTCATGGTTTCCTTTCCTCGGAGGAGATCGGTATGGAACTGGTTTGGCGCAATCGTTCGAGCAATTCGTCCAGATTCTCCAGCAGCGCCTGCGTGCTCACGGCTTGCTGGCTTCGCGGGGAAGGACCCGCGGACACGATGGGGGCGATCTCATCGAGCTGGAATTCCCGCGCCACCTCTTCGACCAGGTGAGGCGGCACCGGCCTCGCGTGGTCCACATACGCGTTGATCAGCGAATGCTCGCACAGCAAATTGACCACCCGGGGGATGCCCCGCGAATACATGTGCACCGACTGGATGGCTTCCTTTGAAAATATGGGTTCCCCGTTGGCGCCGCCGATTCGCAGCCGCTCGGTGATGTAACCGAAGGTTTCCTCGAGCGAAAGCGGGCCGGTGTGGCACCGCAGCGTGATGCGCTGGCGAAGCTGGCGCAACTGCGGCAGTTTCAATTTTTCTTCCAGTTCCGGCTGGCCGGTCAGGACGATCTGCAGCAGCTTTTCCGTCGCGGTCTCCAGGTTCGTCAACAGGCGAATCTCCTCAAGCACCTCGGCCGAGAGGTTTTGCGCCTCGTCCACAATCAGAACCGCAGTTTCTCCCGCGCGGTAACGCTCCAGCAGCCACTGATTCAACCGCAACAGCACGTGGCTCTTCTCCCGCGATTCGCACGGAATTTCGAACTCCGCCATCATGAAATCGAACAAGTGGTCCACTTCCAGCCGGGAGTTGAAGATGTAAGCCGTCGCCACCCGTTGCCCGCGCAGCCAGTCGAGCAGCCGGTTGAGCAGCGTGGTCTTGCCGGTTCCCACCTCGCCCGTCAGGAGGATGAACCCCTTGCGGTTCTGAATCCCGTAGGTCAGGCCAGCCAGCGCTTCCTGAATCTGCTTCGTCAGGAATAAGTAGCGCGGGTCCGGGTTGACGTTGAACGGGCTTTCTCGCAGCCCAAAGAATTTCTGATACATGGTTTCCTCAGGCTCTCGCCTCAGCGGTTACGCTGGTTTCCTCTTGGGGTGGCCCGCCGGCACGCTTCTTCTTGCTCCTGACTCTGACCTTGCCCTTGGCCGTGACGGGCTCGAGCGCCGGCACCACCGCCAGAACGGGCAGGTGCAAGATCGCCTCGACATCCCGCTCGCTCTTCAGGGACGTGTCCTTCAACTCCAGGAGAAACGTGATGCACATGCCCAAAAACAATCCTCCCCCCGCGCCGCCCGCGGCAAACAGCGGACGATTGGGGAACGTGGGCTCATCCGGCAGATTGGCCGGGTCCAGCACGCGGAACTGTTCCCCCTCTTGCCGCCTCTCCAGATCGGTCGCCATAGCGGAGGTGTCCCGCTTCTTCAGCAGGTCGTTATAAAAACCGAGCGCCGTATTGTAGTCGCGCGTCAGTTGCTTATATTCTTCCTCGACGGCCGGGCTGGATGCCACGCGCGCCTGATACGTCTTGATCTGTTGTTTCAGATCCTGTTCCTCTTTCTCTTTCGACGCGATGTCCTGATCGTAGTTGTGGATTTGCCCCCTCAACTGCGTAATCTGGCCCGGTTCGGCCACTGCCGGCGGAGGGGTGTTGGCATCCGCCACTTTCGTTTGATCCTGCTTTTCCGCAATCCTCTTCTTCAGCGCGGCGATGTCGTTCTTCGTCTGGATCACGTCCGGATAGTCATCGGTGTAGCTGGCCTCCAGATTCGCGAGCTGCGTCTGCAGGGCCGCCAACTGCTGTTCGAGGGTTTCGGGGTTGTGTCCCGTCTGAGACGCTTGCCACGCGGAAATCTGCTGCGATAGGACCGATTGGGCGAAGCCCTTGTCCTGCTGGGCGCGGGCCAGCGACTCGCTGGTCGCCTCGAGTTGCGAGTTCAACGTCATCAAGATATTCACGTTGCCCCGCTCTTCGTCGGGCAACGAGCCGATATATTTGCTTTCGAACGCGGCCAGCTTCGAGTCCTGCTCGTCCAGCTTGGCCTTGGCATCGGAGAGTTGCTGCGCCAAAAACGCCGTAGTGTCCTCCGACTGCTGTTGCCGCTGCCGCACGTTCTCCTCGATGAACATCGAGGTGACGGTTGTGCAGACCTGTTGGGCCGTTCGCGCGTTATCCAGCGTGACGCTGATGAAGAAACCGGGCAGAATCTTGCTCTGCGTCTGCGCCATCGGCATCACCGGCGTCACCACGATCTGTTTCTGCAAGCGCGCCACCAGATCCTCCATCGGCAGGCGGTTGATATCCTCCGAGTACAATCCGAACTGCCGGATCACCGGCTCCAGCCGCGTCCGGCTCAGGATCTCTTGCTCCATCCCCGCCAGCCGCTGCGTGATGTCCTCCGTGTCCACCTCTTTCACAAAGTCCGTCGGCACCGTCGGCTGCTCCACAAGCACCAGCGTCTGCGACTTGTACTCGTTCGGCAAAAATCGTGAGATGCCATACGCCAGCGGCGCTCCGATCACCGTCAGGACCGTGATCAGAACCCACCGCCGCCGGAGGATTACCATGTAATCTTGGGGCGTCATGTCTCGCTGGATCATTCCAGCCTCGCTTCTCCGCTTCCGGATGATTTTTTAAATCAAAATGCCAACGGCCGATCCGTCCATCTGAACGTCAT
>Ga0187817_10000034_pt1 | contig 38256 bp, 27 predicted proteins | sample NC_wetland_sal_i_17_FD_132431 | JGI IMG/M metagenome (GOLD analysis project Ga0187817, IMG submission 132431) | Wetland sediment microbial communities from Neuse River Estuary, North Carolina, USA - SO4_2 | ecosystem: Environmental > Aquatic > Freshwater > Wetlands > Sediment | place: USA... | reverse complement strand
CGATTACGGGTGTGTGCACCCCGGCATGCCTCCTGGCCGCAAGCATCTCCGTCGAATCCGTGACGCCCCCACTGGTGGGATGGGCCTGCAAAGAACTACTTCTATTTTCGCAGGAAGTGGCGGGAAGTCAAATGGCCAGTGGAAAGGGTCGCGGTTACGGCTAGCAGAAAAGGTCGTTTTGCTCCCGCGTCAAAGGGGCGCCTTTCCGTTTGGAGGGTTCGCGGAAGGGCGCGAGTGTAATTCGGTGCGGCTGGGTTATCATCTACTGAAAAAGACCTCATCCCCCGAGGTGACAGACATGGCCAGGCTAGGTGTCCTGGTGTCCGCAATCGTGCTGCTGGCGCTGGGAGGCACTTTTGTGAGCCTCAACGGCTGTGGCGGCTCCAGCAGTTCTACTTCTACACCGCCGCCAGGCAAGATTCAGCATGTGGTGGTGATCTTCCAGGAGAACCGTTCTCCCGACAATCTGTTCCAGGATCCGGTGTTGTACCAGCAACGAGGTGCGGACATTGCCCAAAAGGGAACAGACTCGCATGGGAATACGGTCGCGCTGCAGGAAATCAATCTCGGTGTGGGCTTCGATCCCGACCACAGCCACAAGGCATTCACTGACATGTGCGACCTGAATACGGGTGTCAATCCTCCGCAATGCCGGATGGATGGGGCGGACAAGATTCCGGTTAGTTGTCCGACGGGTTTGCCGGAGTGCACGTTTGCTTATGTGAACCCGGCGGATGTGCAACCCTATTTCCAGATGGCGGAGAAGTACACGTTCGCCGACCGCATGTTCCAGACTAACCAGGGGCCCAGCATGCCGGCGCATCAGTTCATTATTTCGGGAACGTCGGCTCCTTCGGCTGCAAGCGCCCTGTTTGCCTCGGAGAATCCGAGCACGATCCAGGCTCCAGATGCCGGATGCTACGCGGCACCGGGATCCACGGTTGCGCTGATTGATTCGGCAGGAAGCGAGGGTTCCAACAGCCCAATCTATCCGTGTTTTGACCATCCAACGCTCACCGACCTGCTGGAGGCGAAAGGCTATAGCTGGCGGTATTACACGCCTACGGGACCCGCGATCTGGAACGGTCCGGAAGCCATCCAGCATATCTGCGGTCCGAATGCGACGCCGCCCAATGCTACCGCGTGCGCAGGCACGGATTGGAACAGCCATGTGATCCTCGATCAGACCCAGATACTCACCGACGTTTCCAACCGCCAACTGCCGGACGTAAGTTGGGTGATTCCGACCGGGCAGGCGTCGGATCATCCGGGGTCGACGAACGGCACGCTGGGGCCATCGTGGGTGGCGTCAGTGGTGAACGCGATCGGCAACAGCTCCTATTGGGCGAACACGGCCATCTTTATTACGTGGGACGATTGGGGAGGCTGGTACGACCACGTTGCGCCTCCGCAAGTGCTGGTGAATTGCGCGCAGTGGGGATGCGGCTACGTTTACGGCTTCCGGGTGCCGCTGATTGTGATCTCGCCGTACGTCAAGGCGCAGTACATTTCGCACACGCAGCATGATTTCGGGAGCATCCTGAAGTTTATTGAGAGCACGTTCGGTTTGCCTTCGCTGGGCTACGCGGATGCGACGGCGGATGACTTCTCGGATTGCTTCAACTTCAATCAAACGCCGTTGCAGTTTCAGACGATTCCGTCGGCTTTGGATGCGCGGTTCTTTCTGAATGACAAGACGCCGCCGGAGCCGCCGGACAGCGACTGAGGCTGGAAATTTCCTTGGCAACGGTGGGGAAGCGACAATGTTTACTACTTGGTACTGGTGGGGGGGGGGCCCTCCCCCGGTCTTGTAGAATCATCAAGTTACGGAGGAATTTAGGTCTTTGAGTTTAAAGGAGTTACACTTCATAAATCGCTCAAAGTATTGATGTCAAAGATGTTAGCCGCCATTCCGACGGCCAGCCCCTAGAGGGGCGTCTGTTTCTTCGGTCTGCGGTATCGCTGAAGCGATACCCTGATACGAACCGCATTGCGACCCTGGGCACGCCTAGACGAAGCTAGTAAGTCCAACCAGGTTGGGTTATAGGGTAACTATTATAATAACCCGGTCTGTCAAACGTGAAGTTATTAAGGCGATAGCGCGCCCGTGCTCTTTCGATGATGCCTGTTTGTACGTGAGCGTTGGAGTGAGGCGCGGAGCGGGCTTGGAATGAAGAAAGGGCGCGAGAGACCTTCCGCGCCCTAAGTCAAAATTACTGCCCCATATTTTCCTGACTAATTCACGGTCAGGGCAAACGTCGTTGTGTGCTGCAACGCCCCTTCTGTCACTGTCACCATAACCATCGGCGTCGTCCCGGCCGGCGTGGGCGTCTGCAGGTTCACAGTTGCCGTGCCGGGGCTGGTGGCCGCCGCCGAAGTCGCCGTGACGCTCACGCTCGCGGGGCTGGGTAGCGCCGCTGGCGCCGTGTAGAGCCCGGTCTGGTCAATCGTGCCGTTGGCGCTTCCGCCGGTGACGGCCCAGGTTACACTCTGGCTGGTCGTGTTGGAGACGGACGCGGAGAATTGCTGAGTCTGGGCGGGCGCTCCGGGCAAGCTCGGATAGAGCGTGTTGACCATGCCCGGGGATACCGTGACGACCGCCGGTGGCGTGCTGCTGCTGCTGCCTCCTCCGCAGGCTACGAGGAATCCGGCCAGGGTGAGGGCCATACACAGGCCGAGGATCTTGTAGCGCCTTGGCAATCTTCGTCCAACCAGTCCTACCAGTACCATGCCGGCTAGCGGCAGACTCAGCGGAAGCCACAGAGGCTGCTTCTGGGCTCGCAGCCGGGAGCGTGCGGGTTGGGCGAGGCTACCCGTGAACGGACCGGCGGTCTGCACGGTGACGGTCACGCTTTGCCCCGCTTGTCCGGAATTGATCTGAGCGGGATTGAAGGAGCAAGTCGCTCCCGCCGGTAGCCCTGAGCACGCGTATGTCACGTTGTTGGTGAACGTGCCTGCGCCAACCGGGGCAAGCGCCATCATGGTGTGGGTGCTCTGCCCGGGGCTAGCGGCGGGCGGGGGCGTAAGGGTGGTGGCAAGGCTGAAGTCCGGATTGACGGTCAGGCTTACCGCCTGGGTGTGGGTGATGGTTCCGTCGGTCGCCTGGATATTGAAGTTATAAGTCGCGGCCGTGTTGCTGCCGACCGTCACGGTAAATGAGGCTCCCGCGGCGGTTGGGGTTATCGGCGTGGATGGATTAAAGGTGCACGTTCCCGGCGCTCCAGCGGTGCAACTGAGAGTGACGGGCTTGTTGTAGCCATTTACGGCCGTCAGGGTTCCGTTCCACGGGACGGTCTGATTCGCGAGCGCCGTGTTTGGAGTCGCGTTCACGGCGGGGGTGAAGTCGGGCGCTGGGTTGGTGACCACGATGGGCGCCGAGTTGATTGTCGTCACGGTCGTATAGTTGCCATCGCCGGAATAGGTCGCGGTGATGTTGTAATTTCCTGCCGTCGGGATAGAAGTGGTCAAGCTGGCGCCAAGGGAGGCTAGGGTTCCCGAATTGAAACTCCCGGTGACAGGCGTGTACTGAACCCCGCCCGGCTGGCCCGACAGCGGGGTCCCGTTGGCGAAGAAAGAAACGGTGCCGGTCGGCGCGGCCCCATAGCTTGAGGTCGTGGTGGTAAGCGTCGCCGTAACCGTGAATTGCTGGTTGGTGACCACCGAGCTCGGACTCGCCAGGACGTTGATGGCGGATGTCGCCTTGGTGACGGTGACCACAGTGCTGGGGCTGGTGCTTGCGTTGTAGCTTAAATCAGTGGGGGCGGGGGTGTACTTCCCGACCAGAGTGTGCGATCCCACGGTGAGTTGGATCGCCTGGTCTTCGGTATATCCCAGGCTGTTCAACGTGTAGGGGCTGGCGTCCAGCGCATTCCCATTATCGGTGAACGTCACGGTGCCGGTGGGACACGCAACTTCGCCGAGAATCGACGTGGTGCAATAGTTTCCCCCCGCATTCAGCACATCGGCTCGGAGCGCATAGAAAATGCCGGGGAAGGGCAGGTAGATGCTGCCGTAAACGACCGAGGTCGAATACACGGGATTGTTATTGACGTCGGTTCCGGTGACCACCCCCGGCATGTACACCGAGCTACTTTCCGGGCTGACGGTCACGCTCACCGCAGGGCTTGAGTTGCTGCCGCCGTAGGTGGCGTCGCCCTGGTAGTGCGCGACCACGCTGTAAGTGCCACCCGGCAGCAGGCTGGTCTTCCAGTTGGAGGTGGTGCCATTGGTCAGCGGCCAAATGTCAATACTGGGTTTCCCTGGCGGTACGGGACTGACCAGCAAGGAAACGTCGCCAGTCGCGTGCGGACTAGCTGGAGTAACAGTGACGACGACGGGCACGGCGGTGCCGTGCACCACGTTCACAGCGGTGCCGCTATTGAGCGTCAAGCTTGTCATCGAGGGCGTAAACGAGACATCGTGCCAGTGGTTCACCAATTGCGCCGCATCCACCGAACCCAAGCCGGTTGCCAAATCGTAACCAGTGGCGGTGCTGTAATCTGAAAGCACACCAAATTGGTCCGTCCCGACATTGGTGATGCAGTTGGCGGTGCCAGTGAAGCAAGGCATGGCGATGGTCGAGCCCGAAGGAATATCGTGAAAGGCGCTAGGCTGTTTTGCGACCAACTTGTAGAGGACAAAGTTCGGGTTTCCTTGCATCCCCCATTTCTGGTTCACCAGCGCCATGATTCCGGCGAAGGCCGGCGAGGCAACGGAGGTGCCGCCGTAGCCCTGCATGTTGCCACTCAGGTCGCACACGTTATTGGTGGTATCCATCTGGCAGATGACATAGAAACTTCCTAGGAAGCCGCTGCTGGCGAACAGAGAAACGTCGGGAAGGTCGCGTGCGTTGTCGTTGGGAGTGCCGGTTTGCCAAGCTGGTTTCGACCAATCGACACTGCTGCCGCCGCTGCCACCGACGGTATCTACCCAGCCTTGATTGAAGAGGGTTGAGTTGTTGCACGCTTCTTCGGCATTCAAACCAAAGCCTTGTGTTACAAACAAGGCATTCGTGCATGAGGCATTCCAGGTAGTTTCCGGGATGGGCCCTTTGGCCGATTCTTGGGTAATCAGAGCGTTGGTCGTATTCCAGTATTGTGCCTGAAGCGCTGCGGTGGGCTGGTTGAAGTCTGTGCCACCGACGGCCACATTGAATTGCGAAGAGGCCAGGCCGTTGACGTTCAATCCAGCCGAAGCGGCGTTGAAGTAGGAGGAAGCATCGCAGCCTGCCGAACCGTTGTCTCCCGTGGAAACCATGGCGCTGATGCCCTGCGCTGATGCCTCCTCCCAGACTGCAGAGTAGAAACCGGCACCGCCACCAAGGACGTTCTCGCACAGTCCGTAGCTTTCGCTCATGACCGGCGCCAGGTTGTTGTCCACGATATAGACTGCTGACAGATCCACGCCATCGGTAGTCTCCGTCGACGCGGAAGTGACAAAGTTAATGGTCGCGCCCGGGGCGGCTGCACCCGACCACTGCGTGTCAATGTCTGCCTCGGGTTCGTCGCCGGTGAACCCCGGATCGGGACCATTGGTGGTGATCGTCAGGGTGGGTTGGGGAGCGTGGGTGCCGTCAAGCCCAAATAGGCTCCAGAAAGTGGTGGCGTCGGAGGGATGGATGTCGGTGCGGCCCACGATGCCGATGGTCACGCCCGTGCCGTTGATCGCCGGTGTGGCATTCCAGAGCGGCAAGAGATCGTAGATGGTGGCGAAATCGTACGGAGCCACTGCGTCCCAGGTCAGTCCATACAGCGTAGTGTTGAAGTCAGGCGAAGTGACCTGCTTCGAGGCTTCGGAATACGCTCCGACGTGGTGGTTTTGCGCCTTCTTCAGGAAGTTATGTAGCGAATCGACTCCTGCAACGACGGGGACCAGCGCGGTAGGGATCGAGGGATTGTTGACGTTGGCCCAGTGCTCCTCCCCCTTGACTACGAACTTGTGAATCGCCGTCCCGAAAGCCTGCTTCACCTGCCCGGCGGTGCCGTCGAACTCGATCACAATGCGGCCTTTGCTGACCTGGGCGATCTGGAAGCCGCTGGCGGTCATCCAGTTGGTGACGGCGGCCATGTCGGAATCGGCGGGGCCGAATTGTGCGCCGAATTCCTCTGGAGTCAGCCACTGGTGGTAGCTGGGCGATTTCTTGTATTGCTGATTTTCGATAAGGCGGCGCAGAGCGGTCTCCTGCTGATCGCTGCGCTTCAGCACCAGCAACATGCGGTGCAAGACCAAGTCGGGCGGGGCTTCGCCTTGATCAAACTCGGCGCGGGCGAGCGGGTGGATGTTGCCGGGCAGGACTGTGCGTACGGAGTTATCCACGGGCTGCGTGACCAGCACCGGAGCCTGCTGTGCCAACAGCGGGGTGGCGATGACGCAGAGGCAGGCAATCACGGCGGCAAGAAGCCGGCAGGGGCGTGAAAAATTTGTCAAAAGGCTGGTCGTTGAAAGGTCAGGCATGGACAGCAAGGTCGAGCGCGAACATGGCATGTTGACTCCGTGGCGCAGCTGGGGACGGTCGGGAACTCCGAAGCATTATCCATGCTTCCCCTTGTCTGAGCAAGTTATTCCGCTTGGGGTTGCATGAAGAGGAACTATTAGTTGACGTTGTGACAAGAAATTGACAATTAGTCGGTGGCGGCGGTTGGCGGGCGAGGGCGCCCGCCCTACACTTCGGCTAGCTCTTCTTCCAGCAACTGCTTGTTATAGAGGTCGGTGTAATAGCCGTTTTGGGCCAGGAGTTGGTCGTGGGTGCCTTGTTCTACTATGCGTCCCTGGTGGAGGACGGCGATGCTGTCGGCGTTGCGGACGGTGGAGACGCGGTGGGAGATGAAGATGGTGGTGCGTCCCTGCATGATTTCGCGGAGGTGGTTGAGGATCTTGTCTTCGGTGTGAGTATCTACGCTGGAAAGAGCATCGTCCAGAATTAGAATTCTGGGGCTGCGGAGGAGGGCGCGGGCTATGGCAGTGCGCTGCTTCTGGCCTCCGGAAAGAGTGATGCCGCGCTCGCCTACCATGGTGCTGTAGCCTTCGGGGAAAGCTTCGATATCCTGCGCGATGCTGGCGGCTTCAGCGGCTGCTTTGATTTCGTCAGGCGTCGCTTCGCCATCTTCTTGCGCTACGCCGAAGGCTATGTTTTCCCGGATGGTGTCGCTGAAGAGGAAGGTCTCCTGAGGGACGAACCCTATGTGGCGGCGAAGGGCGTCGAGAGGGAAGTGGCGGATGGGGATGCCGTCGATCAGAACGGCTCCGGGGTCGGCGTCGTAGATGCGCGGGATCAGGTTGACCAGCGTCGTTTTGCCGGAGCCGGTGGGGCCTACTATGGCCAGGCTGGAGCCGGCGGGGATGCGGAGGTTGATGTCTTTTAGAACGGGCGTGCCGTTGTAGGCGAAGTTCAGATGGCGGAATTCGATTTCGCCAGAGATATCGGGTGATCGGGTGATCTGAACCGCTTGGTTTTCCGATGGCCCGATGACCCGATCGCCCGATGACCCGATCTCGTCGGCTATCTCGGGCTGCTGGGTCAGGATTTCGTTGATGCGGATCATGGAGGCGGTTCCGCGTTGAAAGATGTTGATGACCCATCCCAGGGCGATTACCGGCCAGGTTAGTTGCATCATGTAGGTGTTGAAGGTGACGAATTTGCCGACGGTCATCGTTCCCATGAGGACTTGTCGTCCACCGAGCCAGAGGACGATGACTACGGCGGCTCCGAGCATGAGTTCGAGCGTTGGCCAGAGCATGCCCATGAGGCGGACGAGGCCGAGACTGCGGCGGATGTATTCGCGGTTGGCGCCTTCGAAAGCGACGATCTCGGATTGCTCCTGCACGTAGGCACGGATGACGCGGGCTCCGGAGAAGTTTTCCTGAGCGCGGGCCGAGATGTCGGAAAACATGGCTTGGATGCGCTCGAAGCGCTCGTGAATGCGGCGTCCGAAATACTGGATGACGATGCTGGCAATGGGTAGCGGCAGAAAGGCGTAGAGGGTGAGCTTGGGACTGATGGCGAGCATGAAGGCGAGAGCGCCGGCGGTGAAGACGATGGTGTTGGCGGAGTACATGATGGCGGGTCCGAGCAGCATGCGGACGGCGTTGAGGTCGTTGGTGGCGCGGGCCATGATGTCGCCGGTACGGTTGCGCTGATAGTAGGAGTAGGAGAGGCGCTCGAGGTGCTTGAAAAGGTCGTTGCGCAAATCGAATTCGATGTCGCGGGAGATGCCGATGACTACCCAGCGGGTCAGGAACTGGAAGACACCCCTGGCGAGGGCGACGGCAACCACCAGCAGGGCGTAGGTCAGCAGCTTCTGGCGGGTCACACCGTGACGTAGAGCATCGACTGCGTGGCCGATCACTTGCGGAAAAAGAATCCAGATGCCGTTATTGAATAGAACGCAGAGAGCGCCCCAGAACAAGCCGCCGCGGTAACGCTTGAGATAGGGAACCAGGGGGCGTAGGTTCTTCGGCAGCATGATGGGTTGAACGTTCCGCTGAACTCCGACTTCTTGTAGATGAGATTGTAGCAGCGCCGGGTGCGGATTTTCGAAGCGCGGGGACAAGCGCGACGCAGGTGGCGGTGAGGAGCAATGCCGTCCAGACGGACAGGATGCCGGCGGCGAACATCAATCCCGAGTAGAGCAGGTCTTGCATAGAAATCTCGGTAATCGGGTCATCGGGTAATCGGTACCCGGTCGGCCGACGAGCCGATTTGAAAAAGCCGGGCGAGGACGGAGGTTGGAGGTTCCGTTCCTCACCCGGGAGGGAGAGAAGGCGCTAAGAGAATCAATTCTCGGGCGGAGACGCCATGTGCGCTTTCATGTGTTCTTGCATGCGCGTTTCCCTGTTGGCCTCGATCTGAGCGAGTTTGGCTTTCTGATCGGCGGTCAGAATTTGCATGATTTCGGACTTGATGCGGGCGTGCGCGACCTGGAGCTCAATCATAGTCTGTGCATTTTGCGTGGCCAGGGCGCGGGTTTTGGCTTCGTCGAAGGGGCCGCTGGCCTCCAGCGCTTTCATGGCCTGGTGGTTTTGCCGCATCTGCTGCATCAGTGGTTGCAGGGCTGGCTTTTCTTTTTCAAAGATCGCCTTGACCTGGCTGTGTTGGTCGGGGGTCAAGTCGAGTTGCCTGAGCATGTGGCGGAAGTCGCCGCCGGGGCCACCAAAACCGTGGCGGCCCTGTGCAATCGCGGCCGCTACAATCAGCAGGACAGCGGCGCTGATGGTGAAAATGCGTGTACGAGTTGATTTCATTGGAACTCCTTTTGACGTGCTATTGATCTCGTAGGTTCCGGGAGGCAGCCCGGACTTCTATGCTGATAAGAACACTGTTCTCGGAAATATGCGGTAAAGAGTCGGTCAAGCGGGGTAAAGTTTTGTAAAGAGCCTGGCTTCTAGCTGCTGGCCGCTGGCAAACCAGGTTCGCTCGTAGCTAGGAGCCAGAAGCTAGCAGCCGTTTCAGTAATCACAAATCTTTACCGCATGCGCATAAGCGAAGGTGTTGAATGAATAGAAGAATGGATCAGGTGCTGGTGGTGGATGACGACGTTGAATTGTGCGGCTTGGTGCAGGAGTACCTGACGGCGGAGGGATTCAGCCTGAAGGCGGTCCACGACGGAGAACAGGGGCTGCAACAGGCGCTGACCAATGAGTATGCGCTGGTGGTGCTCGACGTGATGCTGCCGGGGGTCAATGGCTTCGAGGTGCTGCGGCGGATTCGAAGCGTGTCGAAGATTCCGGTGCTGCTGTTGACGGCGCGCGGCGAGGACATCGACCGCATCGTGGGGCTGGAGATCGGGGCGGACGATTATCTTCCGAAGCCGTTTAACCCGAGGGAACTAGTGGCGCGAATCCGCGCGATCCTGCGTCGCACCAAACCGGTCAACACGGAGGACGTGGCGCCGGAAGTGCTGACGGTGGGCGACGTGGAACTGGATCCTGCAACGCGCACCGTACTGCGCGCGGGACAACCGGTGGACCTGACTTCGGTGGAATTCAATCTGCTGGAAGTTTTGTTGCGCGAGGCGGGGCGAGTGGTGACGCGGGAGCGGCTGGTGAACGCGGTGCTCAGCCGGAAGTTTATGCCGTTTGACCGCAGCATTGATATGCATGTCAGCAAAGTGCGGCGGAAGCTGGGCGACTCGGAAGAGAATGGGGACCACATTAAGACGATCCGGGGCGTGGGGTATATGTTTGCACGGCCTACTAAGGCGAAGAAATGATACGGCGATTGCGGCAAGGGAAAAAAGCCTGAACCACAGAGGAACACAGGGGAAACCGCGGATGCGCAACGAATGAAGAGCCTATTTCTTAAGATATTCTTGTCGTTCTGGGCGGCGCAGGCGCTGTTTGTGGTGCTGGCGATTCTGGTGACGGTCGCGCTGCGTCCGACGCGGCGTGGGATTGAAAGTGAGGCTCCGCAAATGTTAGCGGAGGTGGTGAACGCCTACCAGAGCGGTGGAGAGCGCGGCGCCCACGACTATCTAGAAGAACTCTGGCGTGCGAAGCACGTGCGGGCGTTCGTTTTCGATCCGTCGGGCCATGAGCTGGCGGGACGGCTGGCGCCGCCGTGGATCGAAGATGTTCGACAGGGCGGATCATCGCAGGGCGGTTCCGAGCGCGCGGGTCCGCCGCGGCACCGCGGCTGGATAGATCATCTGATGCCGGACCGCATCCTGCGGCAGGCACTGACGCTGGATGGAAAGCGGTACACGATGGTATTGGAGTTGCCGCCTGGGCCACGGGTATTTTTTGGGCCGCATGAAATTCCGGGGCTGGGGATCGGGATCGCGATCATCACTTCGGGACTGATGTGCTATCTGCTGGCATGGTCGATGACCAGTCCGGTAACGCGTTTGCGGAAGGCGGCGCAGAGCCTGGCGGCGGGCGACTTGAGCGCACGCACAGGCGCTCCGGCCGGAGGCCGGCGCGATGAACTGACGGAGTTGATGCGCGACTTTGATCGCATGGCGGAACGGATCGAAGGGCTGCTGGATTCGCAATCGCGGCTGCTGAAAGACGTTTCGCACGAACTGCGGTCTCCGCTTGCGCGGCTGAGTGTGGCGCTGGGCTTGGCGCGTCAGCGGGTGGCGTCCGAAGTCGGACCGGAAGTTGCGCCGGAACTGGAGAGTTCGCTGAAGCGAATCGAAGTTGAGGCCGACCGGCTGAATCAACTGATCCAGCGGTTGCTGACCATTTCGCGGCTGGAATCGGGAACGGACGGCCTGCACAAAACGAGACTGTCGCTGCGGCAGTTGGTGGAGCAGGTGGCGCACGACGCGGAATACGAAACGCCGGGGCGGCCGTGCCAGGTAACGGCGAGCGCCGATGCGCCGGATGACTTTCTGGTGGACGGCGACCCTGAGTTGCTCCGAAGCGCGGTGGAGAATGTGGTCAGGAACGCCACGCTGTATACTGCTGAAGGCACGACGGTGGAAGTGCGACTGGAACGGCAGCAGGCGAATGGCCGAGAAGAGATTGTTGTTCGCGTCCTGGATTGTGGTCCCGGCGTTCCGGAAGAAGCGCTGCAAAAGATATTGGAGCCGTTTTACCGGCTGGACGACGCCCGCAACCGGCAGACGGGGGGCGCGGGGTTAGGCCTGTCGATCGCGGACCGGGCCATCAGGTTGCACGGCGGGCGACTCCGTGCATCCAACCGAAGCGAAGGTGGGTTAGAAATTGAAATCCGGATTCCGGTGGCTGGGCCTGTTCAAGGGTTTGCTCTTCCCGCTCGTTCCTGATACACAAATCAATCATCATCGGGTGATCGGGTGATCGAAGGTCAAGTGCGTTTGACCTAGACGGCCCGATGATCCGATAGAAGTTCTGGGAGAATTGATGTCGAAGAAAATAGGCGGAGTGGTTGCGCTGACGGGCCTGTGCGCCCTGAGTTTGTTTCTGCTGAATTGTGGAAGTTCCTCATCCCGGCCCACCGGAGTTTTGTATGTGCTGGCCCAGGGGAACGGCGGGGTAGGGAACAACGTGAGTACTTTTGCCATCGACTTGAACAGCGGGAACCTGTCGCTGGTGAATTCGAATGCCAGCACGTGCCCCACGGCGTCGACTCAGAACAATCCTGAACCGTGCGGACTGCCGCTGGACATCTTGCTGGACCCGACGGGGGCGACGGCGTTCGTTCTGGATCAGGGCGCACCGGCCTGTCCGGCCTGTGGGCCGGGCTCTAATAGTGCGATTGAGCCCGCGATTTACCCGTACACGGTGGGCTCGGATGGGAGCCTGTCAGCGCCGGGTACGGCGGTCAACTGGACCACCTACCCCGATACTGCGGTGGCGATGACGCGCGATGCCGCGGGGCAGTTCTTGTTCGTGATCAATCACGGGTCTTACCCTTCGCCGACGACCTGCCCGGCGATTGCTATCGCAGCTTCGAGTGCTGCGGCAGCCGCGGCCTATGCGGGCTGTCCGTCGATCTCCGTATTTGCCATGCCGAAGCCGCCGTCGACCGCCTTGACATTTGTAAGCCAAAGTTCGACCAACCAAAGTCCACTCTTCCTCAGCAAAACTCCGAGCGCGCTCTCGCCGATTACGTTCACGCCAGGCACACCAGCCGGCGCCCCGTCCCAGGAGCTTCTGCTTGTAACCAGCAACTATGACCTTTGTGCGGTTGGGTGCGTTCCATCATCCACGCCCAATGACAATGCAGTGAGCGTGTATAGCGTGAGTCCGACGGGTGTGCTGACCGAGCAGCCGAATTCGCCGTACGCGGTTGCCGCAGTCAATCCCATCTCGGTGCTGGCGGTCGCCACTAGTCCTGTGGGACAGCCGGCTGTGGGTGGCCTATTTGTCTATGTGGGCAATGAGGACGCGAGTGGCGGCCATCTCTATCCGTTCCAGGTGTGCACACTTGTGGGCAGTGCGGGCTGCACGCAGCAGCAAGTGAGCGATAACCTGATGTTTCCTTTAACAACCTGTCCCCAAATCTCCTGTAACGTGCCGCCGAGCTCAGCGGGGCAGACCCCGGTTGCCATGGTGGTGGATCCGACCAACCAGTTTCTCTACGCGGTCGCGCAGGGAACGAGCCAGGTTTTTGGATTCAAGATCAGCACGACGGCGGGCACGTTGACCGCGGTAACTCCCGCCAACCTACCGACCGGATTGCAACCGGCGGCATTGGCGCTGCACCCGAGCGTGAACAACACGGGCCAGTTTCTATTCACGTCGAACAGCGGGTCGAGTAGCGTCTCGGGCTTTTCGTTGAGCGCTACGAGTGGAGCGATGTTCAGTCTACCTCCGGTAGTCACCCCGTCGGGGCCGAGCGGGATAGCAGCGAGATAAACCGATCGGGTCATCGGATGATCGAGCCATCGGGCCATCGAACTGCTGACGGGAACTTGGATCTCGATCACGCCGATGGCCCGATGGTCAGATTACCCGATTTTCAGGTTGGCAGGCGGAGGATTAGATAGCCTCCGATGAAACCGAAGACCAGGTCGGGCGACCAGGCGGCCAGGGCGGGCGGCAGCTGGCTCAAGTTGCCCATGGCTTCGAAGAGGCCGGAGATCGTCCAATAGACAACGCCGATGCCGATGGCGGTCGCCACCCCAGCCAGGGCGGAGCGCTTGCCCGCGGAAAGGGCGAAGGGAATGGCGAGGATGGCCATGACCAGCGTGATCAGAGGGTAGGCAATCTTCTTTTGCAACTGAACGCGCAGACGCACCACATCGAAGCCGCTCTGCTGGAGATCGTGAATGTAGCGGCGTAGCTCGTCGTAACTCATTTCCGACGATTGTTTGACTTCCTTCTTGAAGTAGGCAGGCGCTTCCGCCAGTTCGGGGAAGGTGGCGGCATCAAACCTGCGGTAGTTCTCGATAGCGGGGCCGTTCAGGCTTCGCTCCCATCCCTGCTCATAGACCCAGCGGCCCATGGAGTCGGACCAGTGCGCACGAGCGGCGGTGATGCGATGCGTGATTTGGAAAGTATGCGGATCGAACTGGAAAACAGTAACGCCACCGAAGACATCACGGTCAGGGTCGAACAATTGATAGTAATAAATGTCGGAATGCTGGCCGAAGATCCATTTGCGGTCGGGGCGAAGGTAGGTTTGCGCGGGCTTGCCCTTGATGTGGTTGCGGAGCGCGTCCTGGCGCTTGTTGGTGTAGGGGAGATAGAACTGGTCGGAGAGGAAGAGCGCGCCGGCGAGCAGGGTGGAGGCGATCAGGACCGGGACGATGACGCGATAGAGACTGATGCCGGTGGCCTTGATGGCGGTGATTTCGTTGGAGCGCTGCAAGAGGCCGAAGGTGACCAGCACCGCCAGCAGCATGCTGAGCGGGGCAATCGGATAGTAGAGGAAATAGGGCGTGACGTTGAGCAAGTATTCGCCGACGACAAGCGGCGAGATTTGATTCCGCATGATGTCGCTCAGCAACTCGAACAGGGTGAACACCAGCAGCAGAGTTATGAAGGCTCCAGCGATCAGGGCGAGGTAGAAGGTAAAGTCGCGCAGCACATAATCGTCGAGAATGGTGGGGAAACGAAGATTGAACAAGCGCCAGCGGCGGGGCGGAGGGGTGAACATCTCGCGAAGGGGCAGACGAGGCGACTCCCCGTTCATTGGGAGAGCCTTCATCACTGCAGACTTGGAAGCCTTAAACCACGAACGGATCCCTGCCAGTTCGAGCGGGCGGCGTTCCGATTGCCAGAGGAGAAAAACTCCTCCGGCAAAAAACGCCAGGTCGGCGAGCCAAACCCCGGCAGCGGGAGAGAGGCGGCCCTGGCGCGCGAACGAGACTCCGATCAAAGAAAGCGAATAATAAAGAAAGACCAAGAGAATGGTCAGGACAAACCCGCTGGACTTGCCCCCTTTCTTCGACGAGAGGCCCAGGGGGATGCCGACCAGGGCGAGGACGATGCAGGCGGTGGGCAGGGCGAGGCGGCGATGGTATTCGATGAGGTGCCAGCGGCGGGTGACGGGATCGCCGGTGCGCGCAATGCGAAGGAGGTCGGCAACGTTGATCTCGCCCAGTGACGTGGGCTCGTGTTCCTGACTGCTTTGGGCCGGGGGAATGCGAATGGGGATGTCGGTGGTCTGGAAGGTGGAGATTTGGTACTGGTCAGGGTTCTTGGGATCAGTTTCGTGAGTGGAACCATTGGTGAGATGCAAGTCCAGAATATCGGGTCCCTGGCTGACGAGCAGACCTTCGCGGGCGAGGCTGATGCGGGGCGCGGCGGGGTCGGTCAAATCGGCGAGGAAGACACCCTTCCAGAGGGCTCCGCCCGGCACGGTCTTGACGTCCTGCACGTAGAGGACAGTCTTGGGGAAGCCTTCGTAAAACACGCGCGGCTGAACTTCGAAAGAAGCTTGAGAAGACTTGAGGTTGTCCTGGAGCTGTCCGAGGGCGGCGAGCGAACGGGGCGCAAGATAAACGCTGTTGACGAGGGCGAGCAACCAGGCCGCGACCACGAAAATTGAGGTCACACGGAGGAAGGTCCAGACGCCCATTCCGCTGGCGCGCATGGCGGTAACTTCGCTGTCGGCAGCGAGACGGCTGAGTCCGATGAGAATGCCGACGAGCACGCCCATGGGAATGGTGTAGGTGAAAGCAACGGGAACGGTGAAGAAGAAGATTTCTGCTACGCTGGGCAGTGGCGCGCTGTTGCGGACGACCAGTTCGAGGATGCGTCCGAGGTCGCGGGTGAAGAGAACGAAAGTGAAAACCGCCGCGCCGATGAGGGCGTGGGAGATGACTTCTCCCAGGATGTAGCGGGTGAGGATGCGCATCCGCAAGGGTGGTTCACTCAAGGCGAGTCTAGCATGAGATGGGGATGGCGGGAGTGATGGAGGTGCCGGGGTTGTCATGGGCAGGGGCGATCTGACAGCAGTCAGACTGTGGCGGAACTCCAGCGCCACGAATCTCACTACACCACGGGTGCTATAGAAAAAATAGATGTTCTCCCAGCGCACAAACTGGCGGCTTAGTCCGAACGCGCTCACGCGGGCGATCGAAGAAATGCGCGCTTCGGGACAGGAGATTCTGGATCTCACGGTTTCGAACCCGACTGAAGCCGGTATCCGTCCCGATGCTGAGATCGTGTTGACAGCGCTGGCTAATCCTGACGCGATGCGTTATGACCCTCAGCCTCGGGGCCTGCTGGAGGCACGAAAGGCCGTGTGCCGCTACTATCGCGAGGCGCATGAGATTTTTGATCTCGATCCCGAACGCCTGCTGCTGACCACCAGCACCAGCGAGGCCTATTCGTATGTATTCCGTCTGCTGTGCAATCCGGGGGACGAGATTCTTGTACCCAAACCGAGCTATCCATTGTTTGAGTTTCTCGCCGATCTTGGGGATGTTAAGGTCGTTCCGTATCCACTGCTTTACGATCACGGCTGGCAAATCGATTTCGATTCGCTGTACAAGGCGGCGACTCCCCAGTCGCGGGCTGTGATTGTGGTGCATCCGAACAATCCGACCGGTTCTTACGTATCCGCTTCGGAAACTGCGGCGCTCAATGCTTTCTGCCTCGATTACGGGCTGGCCCTGATCGTAGACGAAGTGTTTCTCGATTATTCGCACGACGGAACAGCGCGTAATAGTTTCGTGACTAATGCCGATGCGCTCACGTTTACGCTCAGTGGAGTTTCCAAGATTTCGGCGCTGCCACAGATGAAACTTGCGTGGGTGGCGGCGAGCGGTCCGAAAGAAGCGGTGAGCGAAGCAGGAGCGCGACTGGAAATCATCGCCGATACCTATCTGTCCATGAACACGCCGGTGCAGCTGGCCGCCCCGGTGCTGCTTGATCAGCGCAAACAGGTCCAACCGATTCTGCTCGATCGTCTGCGCGTGAATCTGGCGGAACTCGATGGCCAACTTGCGAGCAATCCTGCTTGCGTTCGGCTGCAGGTCGAGGGCGGATGGTACGTTGTGCTGCGCGTGCCCGCGGTGGGAACGGACGAAGAACTGGCGGTCGATCTCCTGCGGAAGATGGGGGTCATTGCGCATCCGGGGCACTTCTACGATTTCGCGAGCGAAGGTTATCTGGTGCTGAGTCTGATTGCCGAACCCGACGCGTTTCGCGAAGGTGCGGCGCGGCTGCTGCAGTGGGTCGGGGGCTAGAACTCACCTCCAGGCTTATACTTGGACTGGCTGTCGAAAAGGAGAAGTCTTATGAATCGCAAAAGGCTTTTACTTACCCTGATCTTGGCTCTGACCTCTATGGCGTGGGGGCAAACGCAGAGTGCACCGCCAGCGGCGCCTCCCGCTAAGGGCGAGCACCCGCACAAGATGATGGAGATGCACAAACAGCACATGGAGGCCATGAAGGCCGACGTGGACAAGATGAAGGCGTCGCTTGAGCAACTGAAAGGCAACGTGGCCAAGATCAGCGACTCAGCGGAAAAGGAGCGCTGGCAGGCCAACGTCGATATGTGGACGGTGATGGTTGGCCACATGGAAGCGATGATGAAACACATGGAAGCCATGGGTCCTGAAGGCATGACGCATCAGGGCATGATGCACCACGGAGATAAGGGGGCCCCGCCTCCGCCAACCGAAGCGAAACCGCAGTAAGGTCGCGTTCCAATCGCAACGATACTCGGCGGCTAAAGCCGCCTTGATTTTGTGATGCTTACGGCGCAGCGGAAGCCGCGTCCCTTCAAAACCAAGCCAAGAAACCGAGTTGTCCGCAGTCTGCTAGGGGAACAACCATGTCGATTAGCCGTCGTGGATTTCTGGAGTCGGCCGTCGCCGCATCGCTGGCCACCGGCCTCTCCGCACAGAATAAGGATGAAAGCTCGCGGCCTAGCAAGCGGCCGATCATCATCTGCGCCAAGAATGGCGTGAATTATCTCGACGACGCTTTTGCTTTCCTGAAAAACGGCGGGGACACTTTGGACGCTGCGCTTCGGGTGGTCAAGGGCCCGGAAGATGATCCGAACGACGATAGTGTTGGACTGGGCGGGCTTCCCAACGAAGAAGGCGTGGTCGAGCTCGACGCCTGCTGCATGCATGGGCCTACGCGGCGCGCTGGATCGGTGGGAGGCGTCCGCAACATCAAGAACGTTTCGTTGGTTTCGAAAGCCGTCATGGAGCATACCGGACACGTGATGCTCGTCGGCGAGGGCGCGGAACGATTTGCGGTCGCGGTGGGCTTCCCGCGCGAAAATCTGCTGACCGAACGATCCCGCAAAATCTGGCTTTTGTGGAAGGAAAACCATTCGACCGACGACTGGTGGGGGCCGGGAATGTCCGACCCGCAATGGAAGCCGCCGTCGCTTCCAACAGAGACATCGCCGCGCAGCGAACTTTGGGAACAACGAATCCGACGCCTGGAAGAAAGCGCGGCCCGGCTTGGCATCGAACCGGAGTTCCGAATGGCTGCCATCCGACGCGTTCTGTCTCCACCGACCGGGACGATTCACTGCTCCGCGCTTAATGACAAGGGTGAAATCTCGGGCTGCACTACCACCAGCGGACTCGCCTTCAAGCTGCCGGGCCGGTGCGGCGATTCGCCGATCATTGGCGCCGGATGCTACACCGATCAGGACGTGGGGTCGGCGGGCGCCACCGGCAGCGGGGAAGAGAACATCAAGGTTGCCGGGGCGCACACGATCGTCGAAAACATGCGGCACGGCATGTCGCCGGTCGAGGCGGGCATGGACGCGCTCAAGCGGGTCGCGCGTAACTACAACAACGACATGAGCAGGCTCAAATTCATGGACATGACTTACTACATCCTGCGCAAGGACGGCTCTTACGCTGGGGTGTCGCTGTGGAGCGGCGCTGCGGAGAAGCCAAAGAAGTTCGCGGTGCATGATGGCAGCAAGCGCTTTGAAGTTACGGTTTCGTTATTCAAGGGCGTGTCGCATGAATTCCCGCCGTTCCCTGTGCAGGTTCCGGAGGAGTTAAAGAAGGATTCGGTGTACCTGAAATAGCTGGGGGCTTCGAGCTACGGGCTACAAGCAACCGGTTGCCGTGGCTTGCAATCGAATTTTCGCGATCGCGTAGAGTACGTGCCCTCAGCGGCTAGAGCCGGAACTCGTTGTGGCTGCTTGACGGCACGGCTGAAGCCGTGCCCTTCCCGTTTCTGCCCGTGCCTTTCCTGCTTTCCCATACCACCTTTTTGCTATTCCCAGCGGGTGTACAATGAAGTTGTCAGGGTCGAAGCTTCACGGGCTTTTTTCCGCGTTCGAGGCTCGAAAATGAACGTTCACGTCAGCTACAAGGTCCACAAAACTCCCGACATCGAAAAAGAAATCAGCCACCAGATCGAAAAAATCCAGAAGCGGCTTCATGTCTTCCGGCCTGAACTGGTGCATTTGAAGGCCATCCTCGATCAGAGTTCGGCGCGGGAGGGGACGCTGGTCTCCTTGAATCTACGCTTGCCCTCGGGCCAACTGACGGCGCAGGAGAAGGCTGCCAGCGCCACCGCGGCAATCAAGGCTGCCTTCGACGAACTCATCCGCCAAATCAGCCGGCATAAGGAACTGCTGCGTTCCAGCCACAAATGGCGGCGCTGGCGCGGCGGGCCGCAGGAATCTCCGGAGCCGGGGGTGCCCTTCGAGCAGACGCTGGCGGCGGTTCTTCCACCCACCATCTCCGCCGACGACATCGGTTCCTATGTGAACGCGAATCTTGGGCGTCTGGAACGTTTCGTGGAGCGGGAGCTCCACTTCCGCCGCGCCGACGAGGAGATTCCCGAGGACGGTCTTTCCACCTCTGAGGTGGTGAACGAGGTTATCGCGCGAGCGCTCGGCGATCACGACCGGCCGGAAAAACTGTCGCTCGAACCTTGGTTGTACCGCCTTGCGCTCGAAGCCATGAACGAGATGACAACGCGCCTTCATGAACTGGAGTCGCCCGACGCTCTGCATCTCGAGGACAGCCGCCGGCGTCAAAATGTGCAGGCTTCCGACGAAGCGGGATTGCAATTCCATCAGCCGGACGAGGGATGGACCCGCGAAAGCGCGATTCCCGATCGCCGCGTATCCACGCCGGAACAGGCCGCCTATTCCGATGAAATGATTGCCCTGGTGCAAGCCGCTCTGCGCGGCGCCGAGCGCACCGACCGCGAAGCTTTCCTGCTTTACGGAATCGAGGGCTTTTCCCTCAACGAAATTGCCGCCATCACCGGGCGGCATGTGGAGGCGGTACGCGAGTCGGTGCAGCGGGCGCGCGACTGCGTTCGCAGAGCACCATCGGTGGCCAGCGAATTCCCCCAGGAACTCTTAGTCAAAACTCGAACCTAGATCTCAGTATTTCAAGGAGCAATCGAGATGATGACAAAGAACGAAATCCATGAGTTGGCAGCCTTTCAAGTGGACGAAAGCAAAGGGGCGTGCGCCCTGAGTTTTTACTTCCAGCCCGATCGTCCGCAGGATCGTTCCCATCGCCGCGAGGCCATCGTCGCCAAAGATGTGGTGAAGCAGGCGCTGAAAAGCGCTGCGGCGACGGGCAAGAATGGATGGCTGCATGCCGACCTGGATCGCGTGCTCGAGGTAGCCACGAACCTGCGGGGCAACGCTCGGGGAAGGGCAGTGTTTGCCTGCTCAGCTCAGAGGTTCTGGAGGGAGTACGAACTGCCACCGCATCTCGGAGGCACGCAAATCTATCTGCAGCCGCGTTTTCAGTTGAAACCGCTGGCGGCTTTGCTGGGAGCACAGCCGGCGCTGTGCGTGGTCATGGTCGACCGGCAGCGCGCACGTTTCTTCGATCTTCGACTGGATGATCTGCGGGAACGCGGAGCCATTGTTCACATGCTCTCGCGCAACGCTTCCAGCTACGGATACAACGGTTACGAAGGCGGACATGCCGAGCGCCGAGTGTCGGAGGAAGCGCTCCAGCACTTCAAGGCGATTTCCGAGCGCTTGCGGATCGACTTCGAGAAAGGCGTTTGGGAGCGTCTGATTGTCGGGTGCCAGGACGCCAACTGGGCGGAGTTCGAGGCCCACCTCCATCCTTACGTGAAGCAGCGGCTGATCGGGCGATTCTCAGCCGATGTGGCCAGCGTCTCGAATGAAGAGATTCGCGATCATGCCGGCGCCGTGCTGAATCGCTGGATCACGGAACGAGCCAATACGAAGGCCAGCGAAGCGGTCGAATTCGCCAAGGCCAACGGGCGCGGGGTCACCGGTCTCCGCCGCGTGCTGCGGGCGCTGGAAACGGGGGAAGTGCAGTCCATTTTTCTCGCTGAAAACTATTCGGCTCGCGCGGTCGAGTGTTCGCACTGCGGCCACCTCGACCCGCACGTGGTCCCATTGTGCGTGGCTTGCGGGAGCCCAACTCGCGAACTGATCGATGTCTGCGACGCGATTATCCCCATCGCCATCCGTCGCGACATCGAATTGTTCTACCTCAAGGGACACAGTGATCTGGATAACGCCGGGAACATTGCAGCGCTGCTGCGTTTCCGGTCGGATCAGACTACGGGTCAGACTGCGGCGGCATCGTAGGAGAGGTCAGAGGTTAGAAGTCAGATTGCAGAGATAAACCCTAAGTTCGTGAGTTTTTTACCGCTGCAATCTGACCTCTGACCTCTAACTTCTTTACAATAAGCCGATGATTCACAAGATCCTTCCTGTAGGTCCGCTGCAATGCAATTGCTCGATCGTTGGGGATGAGACCACGCACGAAGCGATGGTCATCGATCCAGGCGACGACATTGAAGATGTTCTGGCCATCGTCCGCCAATACAAGCTGGAAGTGAAGCAGATCGTCATCACCCACGCCCACATCGATCACGTGGGCGGTGCCATGAAATTGCGGGCGCAGACGGGCGCGCCTATCCTGCTTAATCAGAACGATTACGCACTGCTGAAGATGCTTGACGTGCAGGCTTCATGGCTCGGCATGGCCGCGCCGGGTGAGGTTGCCATCGAAGCGAGCATTGGGGATGGCGAACAGTTGCGAGCGGGCAGCCTGACCGCGAACGTTCTCCACACTCCTGGGCACACTGAGGGAAGCGTGTGCCTCTACTTTCCGGCGGAGAAAATGCTGATCGCAGGCGACACGCTGTTCGCGCGCAGCATTGGACGCACTGATCTTCCCGGAGGATCTTTGCAGAAAATCATGCGCTCGCTGCACGAGCGGGTGCTCACCCTGCCCGACGAGACGCTCGTGATTCCCGGGCACGGCCCGAAAACCACCATCGGAGAGGAAAGGGAAGAGAATCCGTTTCTGAAGAGCTAGGTGTCAGGTCTCAGGTGTCAGGTCTTAGGAAAAGCAAAATCCCGCTGGTGCGGTTGAGTGCCTGGGCCCATGGTCGGCAATCAGTTCCAAGACGCGAGGACTTTATTTCTGTGGCGCTTGATTCTGTGGAACTGCCGGCGGGGCGGACGGCGCTGGTGCCGCTGGCTGCGACTTGGTCTGCGACGGTTTCACTCCGGAGAGCACGGAGGTGGGTCCAGATTTCCGCGCCGCAAAGATCGAAAGCGTGATTGACGTGACCATGAAGATGATTGCGGACCAGGTCGTCGCCCGGGAAAGCGCCGAAGCCGCGCCGCGCGGGCCAAACGCTGTCTGGCTGCCCTGGCCGCCGAAAGCCGCGGCCAGGTCGCCGCTCTTTCCGCTCTGCAGCAACACCACCGCAATCAGAAAAAAGCAAACGATAACGTGAATCACTACGATCAAAATGGTCATTGCAAAGAAACTCCCTCCGGGCCGGCTGGATTAATGCGATGGTGCGGAAGGGGGGATTTGAACCCCCACGCCTTTCGGCGCCACCCCCTCAAGATGGTGTGTCTGCCAGTTCCACCACTTCCGCTTTAAAATCAATATCTTACAATACACAGGCTAATCTGGGCCGCTAGCGTTCACGGCTCAACCACGCCGCACCCGGCATCGTGGTTCCTAAGTCTTTATACACGGTCAAAGGAGGCGGTTCAAGTTCGCTGGCCCGCACATTTGCGTGACGTCCATGATGCGTTTATCGTGAGATGCTCATCGCCGCTATCCCTCTATGAATGCTCGCGTCTTCTTTTGGTCGCTAACGTCGGCTCTGGCCGGGTTCCTTTTCGGTTTTGACACGGTCGTCATCTCAGGCGCGGAAAAAACGATTCAGTCACTTTGGGGACTGAGTCCTGGACTGCACGGGATTGCGATGGCTTCCGCGCTGTACGGCACTGTGGTGGGGGCGCTGGTCGGCGGGTGGCCGGCAGACCGATGCGGTCGCAAAGCTACGCTGCTTTGGATCGGGGTTTTTTACCTAGTCGGCGCAGTAGGGTCAGGTTTGGCACCCAATGTTGTCACCTTCATCGTGGCGCGGTTCATCGGCGGTCTGGGCATCGGCATTTCGACTGTCGCGGCTCCGCTGTACATATCGGAGATTGCGCCGCCCAAGCAGCGGGGACGGCTGGCGGGCATGTTTCAGTTCAACATTGTTTTTGGCATCCTGATCGCATTCGTGTCCAATGCGCTGCTCGCGGGCATTGGCGAGAATGCCTGGCGCTGGATGCTGGGCGTGGCCGCGTTCCCATCACTTCTCTACGCTCTGCTTTGCTTCGGTCTTCCCGAGAGCCCGCGCTGGCTCTTGGGCAGGAAAGGCGACCGCGCGGGCGGACTGAGAGTCCTGCAACGCATTGAGCCGGATGCTTCCACATCGGAGATCGAGGCCGAGGCGAATGAGATTGTTGCGGCTTCTTCGGAGAAAGCGTCGGCGGCGCATTTCTGGACACGCCGTCTTCGCAAACCAATTCTGCTGGCCATTCTGATTGCATTTTTCAATCAGCTCTCCGGCATCAATGCGATTCTGTACTTCGCGCCGCGGATCTTTGAACTTACCGGACTGGCCGCGAAAGCCGCACTGCTGCAATCCATTGGCATCGGCGTCACCAATCTGGTATTTACCTTTGTCGGGCTCTGGCTGATTGACCGACTGGGGCGTCGCACGCTTCTCATTATTGGCTCGTTCGGCTACATCATATCGCTGGGCCTGGTTGCCTGGGCCTTTTTCACGGAGCATTTCGCGATCGTGCCGGTTTGCATTTTCGCTTTTATCGCGGCGCACGCCATTGGCCAAGGAGCGGTCATCTGGGTTTTTATTTCCGAGATATTTCCTAACCGCCATCGCGCCGAAGGTCAAGCCCTGGGCAGCTTCACGCACTGGATCTTCGCCGCCTTGCTTACGACGTTCTTCCCGCACATGGTTTCCAGTTTCCCGCCCGGCTACGTCTTCTCGTTTTTTGCCGGCATGATGGTGTTGCAACTGATTTGGGTGAAGACGTTGGTTCCGGAAACGAAGGGCGTGCCGCTGGAGCACATTCAGAAACAACTCGGCATCGACTAGGCAGCCATGGCTTTTCATGTTGTCGGCATCGGGGAAGTGCTGTGGGACTTGCTTTCGACTGGACCGCAGTTGGGTGGCGCGCCAGCGAACTTCGCGTATCATGCACACGCCTTGGGTGCCGAGGCCGGCGTCATCACGCGCGTGGGGAAGGATGATTATGGGCGCGAGATCGTTCGGCGCTTTCGGAAAATGGGACTGCCGGACGGCACAGTGCAAGTCGATGAAAGGGCACCGACCGGAATTGCGAAGGTCGAGCTTTCGGGGGACGGGCTGGCCCATTTCACTATTCAAGAAAATGTGGCTTGGGATTATCTTGCCTCCAGCCGTGAGGCACTTGATATCGCCAGCGCGGCGGACGCAGTCTGTTTTGGCAGCCTGGCCCAACGCAGCGAACCCTCGCGCCACACAATTCAGCAACTGGCCGCGGCGGCTCGAGCAGACGCGCTGAAGGTTTTTGACATTAACCTTCGGCAGAAGTTTTATTCGCGTGAGGTGATTCAAGAATCGCTCCAACTGGCAGATGTGTTGAAGCTGAATGACGACGAACTGCCGATCCTGGCGGCAATGTTTCATCTCACTGATTCAACCGAAGATCGTTTGAGTGGTGCAAACCCTACGGTCTCCGCAGGCGGTTGCTTCGGCGCCGACACGCGGACAGGAGTGTCCGCGCTACACGAGAGCGAAGGTCGGATCGAGCGGCTGGCACAACTTTTCAATCTGCGCTTGGTTGCGTTAACGCGCGGGGCGAAAGGCAGCCTGCTGTGGCAGGAGGGACACTGGTCGGATTGTTCTTCTCGGCCAGTGAAGGTCGTCGATACGGTGGGCGCGGGGGATTCATTCACGGCAGCGCTGGTTCTGGGGCTGCTCTGCAAGATGGATTTGGACGAGATCAATACTATTGCCAACGACGTGGCACGCTATGTTTGCTCGCAGGCGGGGGCGACGCCGGTTTTGCCAGTGGAATTTGCGAGAAAGTTTTCGGTCACTAAGCAGTAAGCAGCATCGCCACCCACCCTTGCGCACAGAACGCGCAAGGATGGGGCACCCTCAGTTGGGTACTGCAAACGGCCATCCGGCCATTAGGAACCGAACTTGAGCAGCGCTTCCCGCAACCGCTCGTGGCGTTGTGTGAGGTGAAGATAGAGCATCTCGTCGGCTTTGGACTTGCCGCGGATGATTCGGACTAACGCATCTTTTTCCTCGCGCTTCCAATCCTGAAGGCGGGGAAATAGAGCCAAGACCACTGCAAAATTCTCAAAGCTGGCACGTTCGGACGAGGTCCACGAAGATGGATCCACAGCGAGGATTCGCACGACCGAGTGCAGCGATTCCTTTCGCATGCGGGTGCTGTCGCCTTGAAACTCTCGTGCCATCCGCCGATTCACTCGCAGGCCAATATTGCGCGTGCTGAAGGTGTCCCATGCTCCCACTTCGCAACCCGGCAGCTCGTAGAACACGTGCCCACTCGCCAGGCATCGCAACGTTTTGGGGGGTGTCCGGTAGTTTGGATCGGCCGCGATTCTGGCTTCTTCGCGTTCGGCGAGTCTTTGGAGATCGGCGCGTCCCGGCCTGAATCCTAGTTTGCGATAAAACCAGAACGCGCCCGATGCAATGGCCTCCTCGTTGTCGTGGCCTAGTTGGTAAGGGTAGACCGAAATGCAGGTCGTTCCCATTAAGTGACACAGGCAGCGCAGGACTTGGGCGTAGATCCATCCGGCTTCGCCGCCGCGGAAGGTGTAGAAGGTGTTGAAGCCGACCTCCATCCACTCGCAGAGTCCGATGGCCTCGATGTAGTTGATGGGCACGCCGTTCTTCAGCGTTAATCCTGCGACATAGGCGCGCAGCGGGAGACGGCGGTCTGGCGGCAGATTCCAAAGGTGGATTGTGACGCCACGTCCCACATCGGCGCGCACCACCGACACGGGATCGCCCAGCGTGGTGCCGTAGAGTTCGCGGTAGCGGACCAGCATGACCTCGCGGATCAGGTCCATGATTTGCTCTCCCTGCTTGCGCGAAAGCTTCGTCAATTGCAGTGGCGGCCGCGCCAACTCGTCAGCGAGCGACACCTGGCTCCGGCTGATGAGCGGCTCGCTGTGATAAAAGACGCTCGGGACCGGCTTCCAATTGCGCGTTCTTGAAATGACGGAGTTTCCGAGATTCCAGCGCAGGGGAACGCGTAGCGATTCGTAGAGCTCGGCTTTGTGATGGGGTGGGAGCGGCAATTGCTCGAAGCGTTGGATCAACCACGCAGGATCGCCGCCCTTCTTGCCTGAGGCGACTTCCAGCCAGCGGCGCCAGGGCGTGTCGGCCTCGACGTACGCGTCGTCCTCAAGCAGGGGCATGAAGCGCGGGCCGGTTGTGCCTAACTCTCGTCCGGGGTCGTAGTTTTCCCAGGCGATTTTGACTTGGTGGGGCATGCGCTTGATTAGCCAATTGGCTACATCGAAGCTGAGCGTGTCTTCCATCTGAGTGCCCGCAATGCCGGAGACTTCGATGGGCTCGAAGTCTTCCATATCGCCGCCGGCTTCGCGTAATGCCTCCACTTGTGTGTGGAAGCTATTGAAAATACGCTCCGTTGCGCGGACGACGGTGGGTCCTTGCGGAAACGCGCGCAGAAAAAGTAGCGCTTCATGGAAACGGATCAGCGAAGCCGAATCGGGGAAGCGCGCAGCTTCGAGACGATTCAGCAGCTTCACGACGCGGGCGGCTTCGTGGCGGCCGAAGCGATAACGGGAGGCTTCGAGTTGGGTGAGTTGGCGATCGACGGTTTTGGCGGCCATGAAGAGTCCCGACAAGGTTACCTCATGGCTCGCCGTGCACCCATTCATTTTCGCCTTTTTCAAGAGAGTGAGCTGGCGTATTCAGATAGTGCCGAGATCCGCGCTTTGCCAAAAGCGCAAGGAGCGGGGCACGCACCCGAATTTTGGGTTGGGAGTTTTTAGAGCCCCCAAGAAACAGTAAACGCTCCCGAAGGAGCGTCTACTGTCGCGTGACTCGGGTTAGAGGACAGACTACTTGAGTTGAACCGCTGGTAGGACATCTTCCTCAGAGCAGTTCGGCCTGAACCGGGCACCGGGTGCGGCTTGTGGCTGTAGCCGGTTATTTATAACGGTGCGTGGGGCGTCGGGCATTCCTGGCTTGGCGGACTGCTAGCGCGCGGCAGGTGTCCCTCAGCGGCTAAAGCCGGCAGTGATTTTGCGGAACTCAAGGCGCGTCTGAAGCCGCGCCCTGTCAAAGACCGGACGGTTCTTCGCCCCATGCTATAATCTCTATTCGCCTGAACGTTTTACGTCGAGGCTGATCCTGTGATTTCCTCCGCGGGCGGATCCATAATTCCGAGTTTCTGCGCCATTCAAGTTCTCTAGAGATGAGGTAGAACCATGTCCGGCCATTCTAAATGGGCAACCATCAAGCATAAGAAGGGCGCGCTGGACGCCAAGCGCGGCAAGATCTTCACCCGTCTCATTAAGGAAATCGCGATGGCGGCGAAGTCGGGCGGCGATCCGGACATGAACCCGCGGCTGCGCACGGCCATTGTGGCGGCGAAGGCCGAGAATATGCCGGCCGACAACATCAAGCGCGCCATCCAGCGGGGTACCGGCGAACTGCCGGGCGCTTCCTACGAAGAATTCATCCTGGAGGGCTACGGGCCGGGTGGCGTGGCTTTGCTGGCGGAAATTTCGACCGACAACCGCAATCGAACGGTGAGCGAAATCCGCCACGTCTTTGGGAAGAATCATGGCAACATGGCCGAAGCGGGCGCGGTTTCGTGGATGTTCCACAAGAAGGGTGACATCATCATTCCCAAGCCGGCGGCCAAGGAAGACGATCTGATGAACATCGTTCTTGAAGCGGGCGGCGAAGATTTGAAGGACGATGGCGATAACTGGGAGATTATTACCGAACCTGCCGCCTACGAAGGCGTACTCGAGGCGGTGAAGAAGGCTGGTATTAAACCTCTTTCTTCCAGTGTGGCCATGGTTCCGCAGAACTACATCAAGCTCGAAGGCCAGCAAGCCGCGCAGATGATCCGGCTGATCGAGGCGCTGGAAGACCACGATGATGTGCAGAACGTGCACGCCAACTTCGATATCGATCAGAAAGTGCTGGAAGAGGTTGCGGGCTGAATCGTCGGGTCATCGGGTGACCGGGCCATCGGGTCATCTTCCTAAAACTGTTCCGCCTTTGACTTTCGATTTCTCGAGTTTCGATCACCCGATCGTTTCTTGAACTTTTCAACACCCCGGTGGAAAAGTTTGTGGAAAAACGGGAACTTAATCCTGTAACCTCTTGTTAATAAATTGTGTTCAACATTCTGCACTTCGTCGGGTGCTAGCCGCATCGTGCCATGCACCGTCCCTGGGGCTGGTTGCCGTTCGACAGTGCGTCGCTGCCAGAGACGGAGCAAGCCCCATCTCTACGAAAGCATGTGGCGGCGCCTTCAATGAAGACGCGTCTCGACAAGTTGCTGGTGGAGCGAGGCCTCGCGCCGTCGCGGGAGCGGGCGCAAGCACTGATCCTGGCAGGAAAAGTTCTGGTTAACGAACAGAAAGTCGAGAAAGCGGGGACGCTGATTGACTCGGGTTCGAGCTTGCGCCTGCTGGGCGAGGATCTGCGTTACGTCAGCCGGGGCGGGCTTAAGTTGGAAAAGGCTCTTGAGCACTGGCACGTCGATCTCCGGGGCAAAGTTTGTCTCGACGTCGGCGCTTCCACCGGGGGCTTCAGCGACTGCATGCTACAGCACGGCGCCGCCAAGGTGATTGCCGTGGATACCGGATACGGGCAGATGGATTTTCGGTTGCGCAACGATTCCCGCATTCGGCTTCTGGAGAAAACCAATGCGCGCTATCTCGAACCGGGCGACCTGGGCGAGAGTGTCGACTTCATTGCGATGGATGTTTCCTTCATCTCCGCCACTCTGGTGCTGCCAGCGGTGATTCGGGCTGCTTCGGCTGGCGGCAAACTTGCTCCTGGTTCGGTCGAGATTGTGGTGCTGGTGAAGCCGCAGTTTGAAGCGGGCAGGGAAGTGGTGGGTAAGGGCGGAATCGTGCGCGATGAATCGGCGCAACGGGCGGCCGTAGCCAGGGTCGAGGCGACGCTCGTGGAGCTGGGGTGCGTGCGCACCGAATGGATCGAGTCTCCGATTCTCGGCGGCGAAGGCAATCGCGAATTCCTGCTGCACGCAGTGTTTTCCCCGCCTGAAGTCCGGTGATTCTGTACAATCGGAAGTCCGATGTCCTGAAGATAAGTCGGAATCGATGCCCGAAGAGAATTCCGAAGACATGTCCAAGTCTCCCCGAAGGCCAGCCCGTGCGAAGACCGTTGCTATCGTTTCGAAGCCGGGCCGTCCCGAGTTGTCGAAGGTGCTGCCCGCGCTCGAAAAATGGCTGCAACAACACAAGTACGCGGTGGTAACCGACGAGGAGAGCGCAGCTTATTTTTCGGCGTCGAGGGTGGTGGCGCGGAGCGAGTTGGCGGCGCGGTCTCCGCACTTGGCTCTGGTGCTCGGCGGCGACGGTACGCTGCTCTCGGCGGCGCGCGCGGTCGCGAAAGCCGGAACGCTGATTCTCGGCGTCAATCTGGGCACGCTGGGCTTCCTGACTGAACTTCCACTGGCCGATCTCTACCCCGCGCTGGGAGCGATCGCCAAGGGTGACTACGTGGTGGAAAGCCGTTCCATGTTGACGTGCTCGCTGGTTCGAGATGGAGACCTGGTCGCAATTCATCAGGCATTGAATGATGTGGTGGTGAGCAAGAGCGCCATTGCCCGGCTGAACTACTTCGACCTTTTCGTGGGCGCGGAATTCGTTTCCAGCTACAAAGCCGACGGTCTGATCCTGGCGACCCCGACCGGTTCTACCGCATATTCTCTGGGGGCGGGCGGGCCGATCCTCAAGCCGGATGTGGATGCCTTCGTTATTACGCCGGTTTCGCCTCATGGATTGACGCACCGTCCGGTGGTCGTGCGCGATACGGTCCAGATCGAGATCCACGTCAAGACTGGCGACGAAGAAGCCTACCTGAGTCTGGACGGACAGGTTGGAATGCCGGTGCGAGACGGCGATATCGTGCGCTGCGGTAAGGCGGAACATTCGGCGCGGCTGCTGCGTTTTGAGAAAACATTTTTCGAAGTGCTTGCCACAAAGCTGAAGTGGGGAGATCGCTAGAGGCAGGTGTCAGGTGTCAGGTCTCAGGTGTCAGGAAGAGCAAAGCGGGGACGGTTCTTAACTTTTCATACAACAAGCCTGAATTTAATCGGGAGAAGAAATGAAGCACTATTTCTTGCAACTTGTCATTGTTCTGGGTTGTGCGCTTTGCGTTTTCGGGCAAAGTAAACCGGCGGCAGATCTTATCATTCAGAACGCGCATGTTTGGACGGTCGATGCGTCGCGTCCGGAAGCTGAGGCGGTGGCCGTCCTTGGCGAACGTATTGTAGCGGTTGGATCCAACCTGCAGGTCGATGGCTGGCGGGGGCCTCATACTCGCGTGGTCGATGCCGCCGGGAAGCGTCTGCTGCCGGGGTTCAACGACGCTCACGTACACTTTACGGATGGTGGAGCGCAACTCGACAATGTGGAACTCAACGACGCCACCAGCGCCCAGGAATTTGCCCGCCGCATTGGGGAACGCGCGGCGAAAACGGCCAAGGGCGAATGGCTGCTCGGCGGTGATTGGGACGAAACCAAGTGGAGTCCGGCCGAACTGCCCACCAAGGAACTGATCGACGCGGCAACGCGCGAAACGCCGGTGGCGGTGAATCGCTATGACGGCCACATGGTTTTGGCGAACTCGCTGGCATTGAAGCTGGCGGGGATTACCGCGCAAACACCCGATCCCGTGGGCGGAGTGATCGTGCGCGACCGGCAGGGGAATCCGACGGGCGCGCTGAAAGATGCGGCCCAGGATCTGCTGTTCAAAGTGGTTCCACCTGTCAGTCACGATCAGCGGCGCCACGCGATTGAACGGGCCTTGGGACACGCCGCTTCACTCGGCGTGACCAGCGTGCAGCACATGAACCCTGAGTATGCCGACATCGCCATTTACTCGGAACTGATCGAAGCAGGCCAGTTGACCACGCGCATCTATGCCGCGCCGTTGATCACCCAGGTGGATGACCAGGTGAAGATCGGCATCCGGCGTGCGTTTGGCGGGCCGTATCTCCGGATTGGGGCGGTGAAGGCTTACGCAGACGGCTCGCTCGGTTCGCGCACAGCGTATTTCTTCGAGTCGTTCTCGGACCAGCCGGGCAATCGCGGTCTGCTTTCAGACGAGATGCAGCCGCTTTCGATAATGCGCGATCGCATGACGCGGGCCGATGCGGGCGGATTGCAGCTTTGCACCCACGCCATCGGAGATGCTGGAATTTCGGCAATTCTCGACATTTACGCGGAAATTGAAAAGACGTATGGCAGCCGCGATCGCCGCTGGCGCATCGAGCACGCGCAGCATATGGCGGCCAGGGACTTCGACCGCTTTGGGCAACTGCACGTGATCGCATCGGTGCAGCCCTATCACGCTATCGACGACGGCCGCTGGGCGGAGGGCCGCATCGGACACGACCGCGCCAGCCGCACTTATGCCTTCCGCACGTTCCTCGACCACGGCGTGCGGCTGGCATTGGGGACGGATTGGAATGTTGCGCCACTCGATCCCATGCTCACACTGTACGCGGCCACAACCCGCGCGACGCTCGATGGCAAGAACCCTAAAGGATGGTTTCCGGAGCAGAAGTTGACCATTCAAGAAGCGATCGAGGCCTATACCATGGGTTCGGCCTACGCTGAATTTCAAGACCACGAGAAAGGTTCAATCACGGCAGGGAAACTGGCCGACATGGTTTTGCTCAGCGACGACGTGCTGAGTATCGATCCGGTCAAGATCCGCGATGTCAAGGTGCTTAAGACCTGGGTTGGCGGGAAATTGATTTACGACGCTTTGAACCGGTGAGGCTCTAAGACAAACCGGCGGGGTTACGGGTACCCCGCCCGTCGGCGACTGCGGCCACAGGTGTACGGGCGAGGACGCCCGTCACTCCACCGGGAAAGTATTAACGCTGTGAGCGCGGAGACACTGTAACCGCGGGGTTACGGCCGCGCAACAGACAGCGTCAGGAGTCCCTCCACTTTTCCCCAATCGTCGGTTTCGCGATTGAACTCGGTTTGCCTGCGCCGGTCAGAAAATCGTGAATCCAGCAACAAGAGTTTGTGGATGGCAAATTGGCGCTGCCCGCTGGAATAGACAGTTTCATCGAAGATCGCCCCGTAGAGCACGTAGAAGTGCGACTTCCAGCTAATTAGCAGAGCGTGTTGGCCCGCTAGGGCAGTGATCATAAGATCGGGAGTAATCGAGCTTTGAGGGACATACTCCGCACTCACCATGACGGAGCGGCCGTCGCTCAAGACGTGCTTCCCCTGCAACTTGGCAGCAAGTTCCGTCAATGACAATGGAGCTGCGAGCACCGTGTCTTCGAGAGCAGAGTCCTTTCCGCAGCAGACGGCTTTATCGCGGAGGATCGTCTCGAGCGCTGCTGCCAGCACGGCGGACGGGTTCCTCGATTGCGCCGTTAGCGCCGACAGATTGGCGACGCGGACCTCCAGATTGGGGTGAAACACATAGGCGGGTTCTTCCTGAGCTAGGGCTGATAGGGTAGCAATGCAAGCGAGCACTGAGTACGCGAAGAGAGCCTTCGCGGTCAAACGCCGAAGATCTCTCCAAAACAAACGCCGTTGTTTCATGATCTCCTCCACAGCGAGCGGCCCTCAGGGGCTAAAGCCCGCGTTCTTCTTGGCTAAACGGCACGGCTGACGCCGTGCCCTGCCCAAGCCCGATTTATGAAACACGCTCAATCTATTCAAAGCTAGAAAGCTTCCATCCTTATCTGATCCTGAAAGCTCTCACGTCGCCGGATCACTCGCGCCTTCGTGCCCTCCACCAACACTTCTGCGGGCCGGCAACGCGTGTTGTAGTTCGATCCGAGTACCGCGCCGTATGCCCCTACGTCGAGAATGGCCAGAAGAGCACCCTCGCGGACGCGTGGAAGTTTTCTGTCGCGCGCGAAGAAGTCGCCGGTCTCGCAGATGGGGCCTACTACATCGGTAACCTCCGTCTCGCGGGATTCGCGGGTCACCGGAACAATCTCGTGGTACGCACTGTACAGAGATGGGCGCAGCAGATCGTTCATTGCCGCATCGACAATCAGAAAGCGCTTGTGATTATTTGTCTTCCGATAGAGGACCCGCGTCAGTAACAGGCCGGCAGGCCCCACGATGGAACGCCCAGGTTCCAGCAGCAAATGCAGTTTCAGGCTGCGCAAGGGCGTGAGCACTGCCTTCGCATACGCGGCAATCTGCCTTTCAAAGCTCCCCTGCGCTCCCTGGTAGGAGATTCCCAAGCCGCCGCCGGCGTCGACGTAGCGGATGTCATGGCCCTGCTCGCGGAGGGCGCGCACCAGATCGGCTACGCGCTCAATCGCCTCCCGAAAGGAACCAATATCGGTGATCTGCGAGCCGATGTGGACGCTCACTCCGGCAACGTTCAAATACGGCTGCTGCGCGGCGTGGGCATAGAGCGTGCGCGCCTCGGGGATGGGCACTCCGAACTTGTGCTGATGCAGCCCGGTGGAAATATACGGGTGCGTTTTTGCCGAGACGTCGGGATTGACCCGCACCGCTACCGCCGCTCGCTTCTTCAAGCGTGCGGCGGCTGCCGAAAGCACGTTCAATTCGGAGGCGCTTTCAATGTTGAACAACAGGATGCCGGAGCGGAGGGCGAGTTCCATCTCCGCCGCCGTCTTGCCGACGCCGGAGAACACGACCGTCTTCGCGGCCTTCCGGCTCACGCGCAGAACTCGTTCGAGCTCTCCGCCCGAAACCACATCGAAGCCAGCTCCTTCAGCGGCCACCAGACGCAGAATCGCCAGTGTTGAGTTGGCTTTTACGGAATAACACAGGTTGTGCGGAATGGACTGAAAGGCGTGCGCGAAGGCATGCAAGCGAGCCCTAATCATGGCCGCGGAATAGGCGTACAGCGGAGTTCCGTGGCGCTCGGCAAGGTCTTCGAGCGCCACAGCCTCGCAGTAGAGTTGCGTGGCGCGATCGCCTGAGCCAGTGGAATACTCAAAAGCGGGTGGCCGTAACGCGTGGGATTCTCGCGCGCGTTTCACTTGCGTTTGCCCGTGCCGGCTTTTACGTTGATGGCGACCACGGTTTGATCATCGAAGGTATCCACGCCAGCGGCGTGCTCGGTCACCGCTTTGAAGATTTCGTTGACCACGCAGGCCGCCGACTTGGTGGCGCAGCCGGCGACGATCTCTGCCACACGCTCCGCGCCAAAAGAGTGGCCGTGCCGGTTGCGTGCGTCGAGAATACCGTCGCTGTAGAACACGAAGAGATCGCCGGGCTTGGCCTTGAAACTGAACTCGTCGTAATCGGCCTCGTCGAACAGTCCAAGCGGCAGCCCGGTCGCGTCGATGAACTCAATCTTGCCGTCATGATAATAGATGGGTCGCGGCAGGCCCGAATTCGCCACCAGCAGGGTGCGCTTCTCGTCGTCCCATACCGCGTAGATGATCGAGACAAACTGCGCAGCAATCCTGCGTTCCGCCAGCGATAGATTCACGGCCGAAAGCATCTCTGCCGGACCCGGCTCGATGGGCGCGTGGGAACGCAGAATGCCGCTAACCAGCGCGGCATAAATGGCAGCCGGCGCGCCCTTGCCGCTTACGTCGCCAATCGCGATCCCCAGGCGCGACAACGAATAGGGAACGAAGTCGTAGAGATCGCCGCCAATGGCGCGGGCGGGAACGAACTTTGCCTCGACTTCGAGATTCTGCATCCTGGGACGCGAATGGGGCAGCAAGCGGAGCTGAAGTTCGTGGGCCAACGCCAGATCGCGCTCCAAACGCTGTTCTTGCCGGGCAACCTGCTCGTACAAGCGCGCGTTTTCAATCGCGATGGCGACCTGCGCCGCGAGGGTGGTCAGGGTGCGCTTGTGATCCTCGGTGAAATAACCGCGCTTCGTATGCTCCAAATCGAGCACTCCGATTACCTTTTCCTGGTAGATGAGCGGAACCGCGAGTTCCGAACGCGTCTCCGGATTGACTGCGATGTAACGCTCGCTCTTGGTGACGTCCGGCACCAGGATCGCCTCCTTGGCCTGCGCGGCATAGCCCACCACTCCGCGTCCCAGCAGGATGTCGTGCTTCAGATGCAGTCTTTCCTCGAAACGCTGCGCAAAGCGATGCTGCAATTTTTCTCCGGACGCGTCCACCAGGAGAATGCTGAACATCTGGTACTCGATCAGCCGATTGAGCAGCCCAGCGATGCGCTTGAGCAGTTCGTCGAGGTTCAGGATCGAGGTGAGTTCGCGCGCAATTTCGTTCAGGAGCATCAGAGTACGGGCCTGGCGCGTGATGCGGGTGTGCAGGCGCGCGTTCTCGATGCCAATTGCCATGCGTGACGCGATCAGCGTCAGCAGGCGTTTGTGCTCTTCGGTGAAGTAGCCGGTTTCACGTGCCTCAATATCGATCACGCCAATTACCCGGTTCTTGACGATCAGCGGGATGGCGAGTTCGGAGTGAACGTTAGGCACGGCCTCAATATAGAAATCTTCCTGGGTGGCGTCGGCGACCAGCACGGCTTGCCGAGTCTGCGCCGCGCGTCCGGTTACGCCCTGGCCCACTTTCACGCGCAAGCGGTCGGCGACTCCCTGCGGATATCCTACGTGGAAGCGAACGTACAATTCCTGGCGCTGCTCGTTGAGCAACAGGATCGCGAAAATTTCGTAGTCAATGACCTTGCGGACCAGTTCCGCCACACGCTGGAGCGTAGTTTCCAGATCGAGCGTGGTGTTGACCACGTCGGCCACTTCCAACAGGAGGGGTTCCACCTCGGAAGGGCGTTCGGTTGGCAAGGCGGTCGGGTTCACAGGGTTCATCATAGCAGCGGGTCGCGGCGGTTCTTCCACAGGCACATTTGTAATTTGTAATTAGTAATTTGAAAATCAAGAATGCCCACCGTTAAGATTACAAATTACAAATCACCGATTACAAATTTTCCAGCACACAGATGTCGGGAAGATTACGGTATTTTTCCGCATAGTCGAGGCCGTAGCCGACCACGTAGGCGTCGGGAATGGTGAAACCAATGTATTGCGCCTGGATAGGTTGCTTGCGACGCGAGGGCTTGTCGAGCAAGGCAGCAATGCGCAGCGACCGGGGTTGATGCGCCTGCACCAGCTTCGAAATGTAGTTCAGGGTCAAACCGGTGTCGAGGATGTCTTCGACCAGAATGACGTTGCGGTCGGCCAGCGATTGATCCATGTCTTTGGTCAAACGCACCTCGCCCAGTGAATCCCACGCCGCGTGGCCTGCCGGATCTTCCTTAGGGGTGGGGCGGTTTCCGTAACTCGACACCCCGATGAAATCGAAGGTGGCATCGAGCGGAACCTGGCGCGCAAGATCGCTCAAGAAAATGGCCGCGCCCTTGAGCACGCCGATGAAGATGATCGATTGGCCGCGAAAATCCCGGGCAATCTCGGCGCCCATCTCGGCGACTCGCTTGGCTATAGCTTCGCGGGACAGCAATACTTTGAGGGCAGGCATGGACCACCATCTTAATACACGAGTTTGGAGGCAGCCGGATGATTTATCGGGTACAAGTCCGAGACTTGGGAGGCCGGAGGGGGACGGGCGAGGGCGCCCCTCTCTCCACCAAAAATATTTGTGGGGCTCACTCCTCGTTGCGCGCTTCTCTTCGCGTCACTAGAATGCTAGTTCGCAGGTTAGCCATCGAGGTGCGCCGTGAATCTGAAAGGGATCCAACTCACGTGGCTGGGGCACGCTACCTTCCGCGTTCAGACGCCGGAAGGGAAGACGCTCTACGTCGACCCGTGGATTGCGGGGAATCCCATGTGCCCGGAGGTTGAGAAGAACGTCAAGAAAGCCGATGTGCTGCTCTGCACCCACGGGCATGGCGACCACATTGGGGATGCGGTCGAGGTGGGTAAAAAGCTCAATCCGGTCGCTGTCGGAATTTACGAGTTGTGCTTGTGGTTACAGAAAAAAGGTGTGAAACAGATCGAGCCGATGAACAAGGGAGGGACGCAGACGGTCGCCGGGGTGAAGATCACCATGGTACACGCGGTGCATTCCTGCGGCATACAGGATGGCGATCAGATTATCTACGGCGGCGAAGCCTGCGGCTACGTGCTCGAGTTTTCGAATGGAGTGAAGCTGTACCACGCTGGCGACACCAACGTCTTCAGCGACATGGCGATCATTCGCGATCTGTACGCCCCGAAGATTGCCATGCTGCCGATCGGCGACCATTTCACCATGTCGCCGCGCGAGGCTGCCTGTGCCTGTAAACTCCTGCAACCGGAAACTGTCATTCCCATGCACTTTGGCACGTTTCCGCAGCTGACGGGAACTCCACGCGAGTTGCAAAAACTAGCGCCGGACGTGGAAGTGTTGGAATTGAAGCCGGGGGAGACGATTTCGTAGGCGTGATGGCCGGTCCAGCCGGGCGGGGGCGCCCAGCTCTCCACCAGCAGGTTAAGAGGAGCAAAATGACGGATCAATCGCCGAAGCCGGAGTGGCGCATGGGCGGAATTACCGTTCCGGAAGTCGAGAACTACCTGTACGAGATGTTGCCACCGCGCGACGAAGGTCTGGCCGAAATGGAAGTTGACGCCGCGAAGAATGACGTTGCCATCGTCGGGCCTGCGGTTGCTCGCGTGCTTTATCAACTGGCAAAGATCAAGGGCGCGAAGAAGGTATTTGAAATGGGCTCGGCGATCGGCTACTCGACGATTTGGTGGGCGCGCGCCGTGGGCGAAGGCGGATTGGTGGTCTACACCGACGGCGACCCCAAGCGCGCGGAAAAAGCCCGCCGCTACTTCGATCGTGCGGGAGTCACCCAGCGCATCAAGGTTCGCGTGGGAGACGCCCTCGAATTTCTTTCGGAAGAGAAGGAGCAGTACGACATCATCTTTAATGACGTCGATAAAATCGACTACCCGCGCGTTTTT
>Ga0187817_10000033_pt1 | contig 38355 bp, 38 predicted proteins | sample NC_wetland_sal_i_17_FD_132431 | JGI IMG/M metagenome (GOLD analysis project Ga0187817, IMG submission 132431) | Wetland sediment microbial communities from Neuse River Estuary, North Carolina, USA - SO4_2 | ecosystem: Environmental > Aquatic > Freshwater > Wetlands > Sediment | place: USA... | reverse complement strand
TAGCGCGCGCTGCCGACGTTCCACGGATTGGGAATGACGAAGCAACCGGCGTCGTGAAGCGTGCGGAAGGTTTTGCGTTTCTCGGCGGCGGACGGTCGGGTCATTGCACTCATTCCCGGCTAGGTCATTGCGGTTGAAAGCGATCACAATCTGCCACGCTCCCGGTAGCGATGACTACCGGGCGCGTGATCAAACCTGGATGGCACTCAGTGATTATCGCGCGGCACCGATTTCTGCGCGACCCGCTGATATTTCACGGCTGGGGTCAAGACCATGCCCTCGGCGAGCTGATCGACCATGGCGCGCTGGATTTCCTGCCACGGCGTCTGGCTCGGCGGATATTGATAGCCGCCGCCCTTGTCCAGCGCCGCGCGGCGCGCGGCCAACTCGGCGGCGGATATCAGAATATCGGCGTTGCCCTTGTTGAGATCGATGCGCACCCGATCGCCGGTCTTGAGCAAAGCGAGACCCCCGCCCGCCGCCGCTTCCGGCGAAGCGTTAAGGATCGACGGCGAACCGGACGTGCCGGACTGCCGGCCGTCGCCGATGCAGGCGAGCGAGGTTATCCCTTTTTTGATCAGCGCCGCCGGCGGCTGCATGTTCACAACCTCGGCCGAGCCTGGATAGCCGATCGGTCCCACGCCGCGCATGAATAGGATCGTGTGCTCGTCGATCCCAAGCGACGGATCGTCGATGCGGCGATGGTAATCCTCAGGTCCATCGAACACGACGGCGCGGCCTTCGAACGCATTCGGATCCTTGGGATTGGAGAGATAGCGATTGCGGAATTCGTCGGAGATCACGCTCGTTTTCATGATCGCGGAATCGAACAAGTTGCCGCGCAGAACTTTGAATCCCGCCGTCGCTTTCAGCGGCCGGTCATAAGTCCGGATGACCTCGGCATTGTAGATTTTGGCCTGCGCGACGTTTTCCGCAACGGTCTTGCCGTTGATGGTGAGCGCGTCGCCGTGCAGTCGCCCGGCAGCGTGAAGCTCATGCATCACCGCCGGCAGGCCCCCGGCGCGATAATAATCCTCGCCCAAATATTCGCCGGCCGGCTGAACGTTGACCAGGAGCGGCACGTCGTAACCGACCTTTTCCCAATCCTCGATCGCAAGCTCGACGCCGGCATGGCGCGCAATCGCGTTGACATGGATCGGCGCATTGGTCGAACCGCCGATCGCCGAACAGGCGACAATCGCATTCTCGAATGCCGCGCGCGTGAGAATGTCCGAGGGCTTGAGGTCCTCGCGGACGATCTCGACCGCACGCACGCCGGTCTCATAAGCGATTTGTCCGCGTTCCCGGTACGGGGCCGGAATTGCGGCGCAGCCCGGCAGCGACATGCCGAGCGCCTCGGCCAGCGCATTATTGGTCGAGGCGGTGCCCATGGTGTTGCAATGTCCAGCCGACGGCGCCGAGCGCGCGACGATGTTGATAAATTCCTTGTAGTCGATCTTGCCAGCGGCCTGATCCTGGCGCGCTTGCCAGATCAGCGTGCCGGAACCCATCAGCTTGCCGTTCTCAACGTGGTTGAGCATTGGGCCGCCGGACAGCACGATTGCCGGCGTGTTCACCGTGGCCGCGGCCATCAGGCAAGCGGGCGTGGTCTTATCGCAGCCGGTCATCAGCACCGCGCCGTCGAGCGGATAGCCGTAGAGCACTTCGACCAGCCCGAGATAAGCGAGGTTGCGGTCGAGCGCTGCGGTCGGCCGCTTGCCGGTTTCTTGAATCGGATGCACCGGAAATTCGATGGCGATACCGCCGGCATCGCGGATACCGGCGCGCACGCGCTGCGCCAGTTCAAGGTGATGACGATTGCACGGGCTCAAATCCGAGCCGGTTTGGGCGATGCCGATGATCGGACGGCCGGACGTCAATTCGGCCCGGGTCAGTCCATAATTGAGATAGCGCTCGAGATAGAGCGCGGTCATTCCCGGATTGTCGGGATTGTCGAACCATAATTGCGAACGCAGACGCGTCTGCGTTTCGCCTCGCGCGCTCTTGTCCCTGGCCATTACCTTCTCCGACTAAAATGGACGTCTCGATCGGTCGCAAAATGCCTGCAATGCAATTTCCGCAGGACGTTGATTCAGTAGATATATCGCGTTTGGGCAATCGCGAACGGCGCGCGGCGCAAGCCGCTACATCGATAGACGCCGACCTAATCCACTGAGTCAAAACGGTTTTCCGATTTTGGGTTTTTGCAACGCAGCAGAGCGGCGGCGGAAGCGCAATTGGCGTTCCGCTAAGCTATTGATCCTTCACATTATCTTGAGATTTGGTGATCACGGCGTGCGTTATGCAATGCGATAAACAGAATAGATAGCGGCCAAGGGCGCCTGCCAAAAGGAGATTCGAAAATGACCACTCTGACCAAGAAATTGGCTTTGTCGGCGCTCGTTCTTGCCACGCTCGCGACCTCGGCGTTCGCCGATCAATATCCCAACGGCGCATTGCGCAGCGGAACCCAGCAGTCGTACCAATCCGGCGCTGAGTTCAACGTGCAGCGCGGCTCCTAAGCCGGCAAACCAGCCGACGGCGAATGGTCAGAAGCCCCGGATCAAATCCGGGGCTTCTGCTTTCGTGCCTGCCGCTGTCAGCCCCCTAAGTGGGGTTTGCATTTGATCGGCGATTGGGTTGAACTGCCGCCCGATTTTTGGGGGGACTGCCATGCTGAAAACTGTCGCTGCCTTCGACCGCATAGGCGAAGAGAATGCTTTCGCCGTACTGGCGCGGGCCATGCAGCTTGCCGCGCAAGGGCGCGACATCATCAATCTCGGCATCGGCCAGCCGGATTTCCGCACCCCCGATTTTATTGTCGAAGCGGCAATCAAGGCGCTGCGTGACGGCCATCACGGCTACACGCCTGCGGTCGGCATTTTGCCGCTGCGCGAAGCGGTGGCGGCCGATCTCGGCAAGCGTTTTGCCGTGAAGGTCTCGCCCGATGAAGTGATGATCATGCCAGGCGGCAAGCCGACCATGTTCATGTCGATCCTGATGTTCGGCGAGCCGGGCGCCGAGATCCTTTACCCCGATCCTGGCTTTCCGATTTACCGCTCGATGATCGAATATACCGGCGCACGCCCAGTGCCGGTGCCGATCCGCGAGGAAAACAATTTCGCGTTCTCAGCCGAAGAAACACTGAAGCTGATCACGCCACGCACGCGGCTTCTCATTCTCAACTCGCCCGCCAATCCCACCGGCGGCGTCACGCCGAAAGCGGAAGTCGACAAACTCGTGGCCGGGCTGGAGCGCTTTCCCGATGTCGCGATCATGTCGGACGAAATCTACGACCACATGGTCTATGACGGCGAAAAGCATGTCTGTCTGCTTGGCTATCCGTCGATCCGTGATCGCCTGATCCTGCTCAACGGCTGGTCGAAAACCTACGCGATGACCGGATGGCGGCTTGGTTATGCGGTATGGCCGGGCAAGCTTTACGAATATGCGCGCAAGCTCGCGGTCAATCTGCACTCCTGCGTCAACGCTTCGGCGCAATATGCCGGGCTTGCCGCGCTCACCGGCCCGCAAGACGAGCCGGCGCGCATGGTGGCCGAGTTCGACAAGCGCCGCAAAGTGGTGGTCGCCGGCTTGAACAAGATTCCGGGAATATCTTGCGCCACGCCGAAGGGCGCCTTTTACGCCTTTCCAAACATCAAGCGCAGCGGTTGGAAAGCCAAGGCATTGGCGTCTGCGCTCCTGGAAGACGCCGGCGTGGCGCTGATCGGCGGGCCCGATTTCGGCATTCTTGGCGAAGGTTATATGCGTGTCTCCTACGCCAATTCGACCGAGAATATCTTGAAGGCGCTCGATCGCATTGGCGAGTTCCTGACGTCGCGCAAGGCGGCATAGCCTCTCCCCGGCGTCATGCCCTTTGTGTCAGCTGGAAGCCGGCGATCACAATAACAAGCCCGGCGAGCTGCGAGGCGCTCGGCGCTTCGCCGATCGTGAGATAGCCGATCAGTAGCGTGAACGGCGGCACCAGCGAAGGAAACAGCACGGCCCGGCTTGCGCCGAGCAAAACCACTGCGCGCGTGAACAGATAGATCGCGCCGGCGCCGGCAAGCACACCCTGCACGACGGCCTGCATCGCATTCTCGTAGAAACCGGCCGCCAGCATATTGCCGAAGCTGAACAAGAGGATCGGCAGTCCGGCGAGCGAGAGCACGCTTGTTACCGCCGCCGCCCGAATAGCCCCGATCCGCCAGTGCCGCACCAGCACGCCGAAAATGGCGAAACAGCTTCCCGCCGCGACAAAGAGCAAATCGCCAAGCACGCCGTGGGCACCGATCGTCCGCAGCGCTTCGGCGCCGATTACCGCCAGGCCGATCACGATGACCGCGGCGCCGGCAATGCGCCGCGGCGGCAGCGGTTCTTTGAGCACCAGGCGCGCCAGAACAAGCCCGCCTAGCGCTGCGCATGATGGCTGAATGACGGCGCCGTGGCCGAGCGGCACCAGGACGTAGCCGACATAACTCAGAAGCGCGAGCGGCAAGCCGCCAAACAGCGCCAGCGCAGCCGCGCGGGGAAGCCCGATTATGCGCAGGTCGGCGAAATTATTTTTGGCGACTAAAGGCAGCAGCGCAAAACCCGGCCACACAAACCGATGCAGCGCGATCACAAGTGGCGACAGGCCCGAAGTGACGCCCTGGCGCGCGGCGACAAAGCCGAGCGCCCAAAACAAGGCCGCACCGGCGCCGCAAGCTATGCCCCATGCGGTTGCGTATTTTGCCGTTGGCGTGGGCTTGCTCTGCATCAGGGCAGGAATGAAACAATCAGCCTGCCCCGGCAAGGAGTTCAAGCCCGCCGACAGCCAGGACGCGCCCTTCGTCCAACCGCACGACAGTGGTCGCGATTTGGCGCACCTCGCCGGCGATATGACTGACATAGACCATCGGAACGGCGGCTTGATCGCGCAGACGCATCAGATAAGGCAAGATTTCGCCCTTGTGCCCGGCATCGAGCGACGCGAGCGGCTCGTCGAGCAGCAAAAGACGGGGCTGCATCAGCAAGGCGCGGCCGATGGCGACGCGCTGACGTTCGCCTCCCGACAGCATGCGCGGCCGACGCTGGAGCAGATGGGTGATGCCCAAGAGCGACGCGATCCGTTCGAATTCAGTCGGATCGCGCGGCCGGCCGCTCATGCGTCTGCCATAATCCAGGTTTTGCCGCACGCTCAAATGCGGAAACAGTCGGCCTTCCTGAAACACATAGCCGATCTGGCGCCGGTGCGGCGGCACATTGATGGCGTTTGCGGCATCGAACAGGGTCGTGTCGTCGAGCACAATGCAGCCGCGATCCGGTTTGAGCAGGCCCGCGATCATATTGACCAGCGAGGTTTTTCCGGCTCCCGACGGGCCAAACAGAGCGGTGACGCCGCCGGCGATTTGGAATCGCACCGCAAGCGCGAGCGCGCCGAGCTGTTTTTCCACCTCGAGCGCAAGCACGATCATTCCCCATGAAAACGCGCGCTAGCACGCCGGCCGAGCCATTCGGCGGCAATGAGCGCGGCAAGCGATAAAGCGATGGCGACCACGACCAGCTGTCCTGCCGCGGCGTCGCCGTCGGGAATTTGCAGGAATGTGTAGATCGCGGCAGAGATCGTTTGCGTCTCGCCTGGAATGTTGGAGACAAAAGTGATCGTCGCGCCAAATTCGCCAAGGGCGCGGGCAAAACACATCAGCACGCCGGCAATAATACCGGGCAAGGCGAGCGGCAGCGTCACGGTGAAGAACACCAGCGCCGGATTGGCGCCCAAGGTCGCCGCCGCATCCTCAAGCCGCCGATCGATGGTCTCGAGCGCGAGCCGGATCGGCCGAACCAGAAGCGGAAAACCCATGACGCCGGAGGCGAGCGCCGCGCCGGTCCAGCGGAACGCGAAGATGATGCCGAAGTGATCATAAAGAAACGCGCCGAGGGGACCCTTACGGCCGAACCAGAGCAGCAACAGGTAACCCGTCACGACTGGCGGCAGCACCAGCGGCAAGTGAACCAGACCATCCAATACGGTCTTGCCCCAGAACTTGCCGCGCGCCAGTAGCCAGCCGATCGCGATTCCGAACGGCAACGCCCATGCGGTCGCCACCAACGCGATGCGCAGCGACAATTCGACCGCTGTCCATTCCGCCGGGGAAAGCTCGAGCATCAGCGCCGCAGCTCACGAAACAGGCTTGACCAGAACGCTAAAACCGTATCGCTCGAAGATCGAGCGCGCCGCTGCCGAGCGCAAGAAAGTAAGATAAAGCGCCGCGGACGGCTTGGCAGTTCGCGTCGCTGCCACGGGGTAGACGATCGGCTCATGCAAGTCGTCGGGAAAGGTCGCGATGACCTTCACCGCGGGCTCCACTTTGGCGTCGGTGGCGTAGACGATACCGAGCGGCGCCTCGCCGCGCGCGACCAAAACGAGCGCGGCGCGGACATTGCCGACCATCGCCAGCTTCGGCTCGACTGCGTCCCACAGCCCGAGCCTTTGCAAAGCGGCTTTGGCGTAGATCCCGACCGGCACCGCGCGCACGTCACCCGTTGCAATGCGCCCGGCGCCGGCTAATCCGGCGAGATCGAGGTTGGGACCGATCATCACTTCGCTCAGCTTCGATTCTTTGCCGGCGATCAGAACGAGCGTGTTACCGAGCAAATTCACGCGCGTGCCGTCATCGATAAGCTTCTTCTGCGAGCCGTAGTCCATCCATTTCAGATCAGCGGAGATGAAAACATCCGCGGGAGCGCCTTGTTCGATCTGCTTCATCAGCGCCGAACTCGCGTCGTAGCTGGCGACCACCGCGATGCCGGATTGTTTGGCGAAAGCGGCATCGACGTCGTCAAGCGCGTTCTTCATCGACGCCGCGGCAAAGACCAGGATCGATGTGTCTTGAGCTTGTTGTTGCGCTGGCGCGGCAAGCGGCGCGACGCAAGCCGCGAGTAAAGCGGCAAGCGCTACAAAAAAGCTGGTTCGCTGCGACATAACGGCTCTCCCATGCGCATGACGCGCTCAAGGCACACGCACGATTGCGAATGCTGATATTGATCGCGGCCAGCTTTATGGGAACCGTCGTTCCGGGCTGTGATCCGGCGCGCGCCCGGCGCGCCGTTGGCCGCCGATGATGATAGGACCGCGAGGCGGCGCCGACAAGCGAGGCGCCAGTTTGCAAAGCCGGCCCCTTTTCCCTGCGGCCAACGCTGCTATGTTGCCGGCACGCGTTGCGGGAGCGTGATGTGGCGCAAGAGCAAGTGACACAAGAGCAAGGGACACAAGGCGAGCCGATCGACGGCGACTACGACTACATCATCGTCGGCGCCGGTTCGGCTGGCTGCCTGCTCGCCAATCGCCTGTCCGCCGATCCCGATAGACGCGTACTGATCCTCGAAGCCGGCGGCAACGACAACTGGATCTGGTTTCATATCCCGGTCGGCTATTTGTTCGCGATCGGCAATCCGCATTCGGATTGGTGTTTCAAGACCGAGCCGGAGCCGGGACTGAACGGCCGCGGCTTGAACTATCCGCGCGGCAAGGTGATCGGCGGCTCCTCGGCCATCAACGCGATGATCTATATGCGCGGGCAGGCCGCGGACTACGATCATTGGCGGCAGCTCGGACTTAACGGCTGGGGCTGGGACGATGTGCTGCCGTTCTTCAAGCGCCATGAAAATCATTTCATGGGCGAAAGCGCCGCGCATGCGATTGGCGGCGAGTGGCACATCGAACCGCCCCGGGTGCGCTGGGATCTGCTCGACGCTTTTCGCGCCGCCGCCGAACAGGCCGGGATCAAATCCATCGCCGATTTCAACTGCGGCGACAACGAAGGTTGCTGCGCCTTTCATGTCAATCAAAGACGCGGCCGGCGCGTCTCCGCAGCCCGCGCTTTTCTCAAACCTGTGCTCAAGCGCGCCAATCTGCGGCTGGAGACCGGCTGCCTAGTCGAAGGCTTGACCTTCGAGGGCCGGCGCGCCGTTGGCGTGCGCTGGCGGCAAGGTGGCGCGCTGCGCAGCGCGCGCTGCCGTGGCGAAATCGTGCTCGCCGCAGGCGCGATCGGATCGCCGCAAATCCTGATGCTGTCCGGCATCGGGCCGGCCGAGCATTTGCGCGAACACGGCATCGACGTCCTGCTCGATCGGCCAGGCGTCGGCGCCAATCTACAGGACCATCTGCAGCTCCGCATGATCTACAAAGTCCAGGGCATCGCCACGCTGAACGAGCGCTATCACGCGCCGCTCGGTTTTGTCCGCATGCTCGCCGAATATGTCCTGTTCCGCCGCGGCCCGTTGACGATGGCGCCGTCACAGCTCGGCCTGTTCACGCGATCCGACCGCGATCAGCCGCGCGCCAATCTGCAGTACCACATTCAGCCGCTGTCGCTCGATCGCTTCGGTGAGCCGCTGCACAAATTTCCGGCCTTTACCGCGAGCGTCTGCAACTTGAGGCCGACAAGCCGCGGCGCCTTGCGCCTGCGTTCGCGCGAGCCCGCCGATCCGCCGGTGATTAAACCCAATTATCTCTCGACCGACGAGGACCGCCGCATTGCCGCGAGCGCGATCCGGCTGACGCGGCGGATCGCAGCCCAACCGGCGCTGGCGCGCTTTCATCCCGAGGAATACTTGCCCGGCGCCGCCGCTCGCGACGACGATGAAGCGGGGCTCGTAAAAGCCGCCGGCGATATCGGCACCACGATCTTTCACCCGGTCGGCACCGCGAAAATGGGGCTGTCCAGCGATCCGATGACGGTGGTCGATGAGCGCTTGCGCGTTGCCGGCATCGAGCGCCTGCGCCTGATCGATGCTTCGGTGATGCCGACGATCACCTCCGGCAATACCAACGCGCCGACCATGATGATCGCCGAAAAAGGCGCCGCGCTGTTGCGCGAAGACGTAAAGGCACTGGCGGCATGAACGCGTTCGTGCAAGCCAAGGCGATCCTGGTCGATCCGGCGGCGGCCTGGCGCGGAATCGAAAAGGACATCGGCGATCCGGCCTTTCTGCTCAGCCGCTATGTCGCCGTGCTGGCGCTGATCCCTGCCCTTTCCAGCTTTGTCGGCGCGACGCTGGTCGGCGTGGTTGCGCCCTCCGGCGCCATTCTCCGCACCGATCTCATCGACGGACTGTTCGGCGCGATTTTCAGTTACGCGGCGAGCTGCGCCATTGTGCTGCTGCTCGGTCTGATCATCGACCTTTTGGCGCCACTGTTCGGCGGGCGGCGCGATTTCGAGGACGCGTTCAAGCTCGCGGTCTACTCGTTTACACCGCTCTGGCTCGCCGGAATATTTCTGTTGCTGCCCGGCTTGCGTTTTCTCCTGCTCACCGGCGTTTACGGCATTTATCTGTTCTGGCTCGGGGTGCCGCGACTGACCAAAGTGCCCGAACAGCAAGCCGCCAATTTCACTGTGGTCATTGTCATCTGCGTCTGCGGCCTGTTGTATGCCGCGGCGCTGGCGCAGCGGATGCTTTTTGGAACGCCGGGATTGTGAACCTAACGTATCGCTTACGGCGCCTGCACGATCGATTTGCATGTCGGCGGCAAGCCGGTGAGCGTCAGCGGCGGCTTCGGCTTCGGGGGAATGAGCGGCGGCGGCGGATGCAGGGTCGATTCCTTGAACCAGTAATCGAGCTCGTGACCGCAGCCATCGTTCGCATCCGGCGGCGCCTGCGGCTTGCAATCGGGACTGTCCGCTGGACAAGCGATGCGGACGTGGAAGTGCTCGGCATGGCCGTACCACGGCCGTACTTTCTGCAGCCAATCGCGATCCGAGCCGGCCTCGCGGCACAGTGCCTTCTTGATCGCGGCATTGACGAAGATGCGCGTCACCGACGGATCCTTGGCGGCGGCGCGGATGAGTGCGGTATAGGTCGGTGTCCAGATTTGCGGATCGATGTCGAGCAGATCCGGCGCGACAATATCGGTCGCCGACGTGAATTCGCGCTCCTGGCGGCTTTGCACATGGTCCGGCATCGGCGTGAACCAGATGTCGGCGTCGAGCCCGACCTGATGGCTGGTATGGCCTGAAATCATCGGCCCGCCGCGCGGCTGCGACATGTCGCCGACCAGAAGGCCGTTCCAGCCGACTTTCTTGGCGTTTTTGGCAAAGCGCTCGATGAAGCGCACGAGATGCGGATTGCCCCAGTTGCGGTTGCGCGACAGCCGCATGACTTGCCAAGACGGGCCGTCGATCGGCAGCGGCGCGGCGCCGGCGAGGCAGCCGTCGGAATAGCCGCCGATCGAGCGGGCGGGGCCGGGAAACGGCGTCGGCTTGCGTGCGAAAAATTCCTTGGCCGGGGTGGCGGCGTCCGGATGTTCGAGCGGCGGCAGCGGCTCGGGATTGAGCGAGCCGGGCGGCGTCGGATCGATCAGGTGCTTTTCCTGCGCGGCGGCGGAACCGGCCAGCGCGAAGAGGAGAACGGCAACCAGGCGGGCGGCAGTGTACATCAGCGGCTCTTCTTCTTAATGGCTGTCGCCGTCTTGTTCGCCATCTTGTCCGGCTTGTTCGCGCCCCTGAGGCGGTAGGCGACGGCACGCACGCGGCGGCGATACGCTGCCGCGAGTCGTTCGTCCTGTCCAGTTGCGAAGAGGTCGCTATCCACGCCTGCGGCTTCGAGAAGCCGCCGCTCGGCGGCGGTGTGCGATTCGATTCCGCCATCATGCAGGATGTGTCCGACCGTCACACCGCGCGCGGCCAGCGCGCGGGCGACCAACAGACAGCGATGGCAGTCGAGCGGATCGCGCTCCGAACACATCAGGCACAGGCGCCGCTGCCCGGCGTTCGCAAGCAAGCGATCGAGACCAGCCCGGAAGCTCGGCCACCTCGCCATGACCTCGTAATCGGCGACGCCGTCGCAATAGAGCGACGGATCGCGCGGCCGGCCGCCGAGTTCATCGCCGAAGGACAGATAGTCCATGTTTGCGCCGGCCAAGAGCGACGCGAGGTTCTTCGCCGAGAACCAGGGGCAAAACCGCGACGCGGGGATTGAGCGCACGTCGGCAATAGCGTCGACACCGGCGCCGCGCAGCAGTGCGATAAAGCGCTCCGCCGAAATATTGGAATGACCGACGGTGAAGAGATCGAAGGTCGTCATGGTTAGCCCAATGTTACAGCCGTGCGCTGTTGCGCTGCGCCCGGGAAAAAGATCAGTAAAGAACGTCCGCGCTCGGTAACCGCTTTACAAGCACTTCACGTTACGTAGTGATTAGGTGCTGAGGTCGCCGGGGCCCGTCATGCGTCATCTGTACTGCGTACTGGCCGCGCTGGTATTCACTGTCGCGCTGACGAGAAGCGCCAGCGCCGCCATTGTCGTCGACATCGATCGCGCGGTGCAGCGCATGGCGGTGACCGTCGATGGCGTGCCGCGTTACAACTGGCGCGTCTCCACCGCGCGGCGCGGCTACATCACCCCGCCCGGCACCTATCACCCGGAAATGCTGGCGCGGCACTGGTTCTCACGCAAATATTACAATTCGCCGATGCCGCATTCGATCTTCTTCTACGGCGGCTTCGCCATCCACGGCAGCTACGAGATTTCGCATCTCGGCCGCCCCGCCTCGCACGGCTGCGTTCGGCTTGATCCCGGCAACGCCGCGATCCTGTTCGGCCTGGTGCAGCGCGAAGGCATGGATGCGACCACGATCGTGATTCATTAGCGCGGTTTTGAAAAAGAAAGGGACCGGCACGATGGCCGGTCCCCGCACTCCCCCCAACGCTTGCTTAGCCTTTGGTAACAACCGGCGGCGGGGCTTTGCCCTTGCCGTAGTACTGCGCACAGCCCGCGATACTGAGGAGAGCGAGCAGCGCGGCCAGTGGTAGAGCGAGCTTCTTCATGGAAGTAACTCCCCTTGTCATGACACGTCACCCTACCGGCGCGGGCTCGCGCTCCTCTAGTGTTGGAAAGACACACACGCCCTCTCGCAGCGTGCCGACACGGTTGCCCTCAAGCGGCTTTTTTGCGGCGATGGAACCTGCCACAATTAGGCTGCCGCGAAGGCCTCGATTTCAATCAGGAAATCCGGACCGTAGAGTCGTGACACCTCCACTAAGGTTACGGCCGGACCGGCGGGTGGCGTCACCGTAGCAAAAAATCGATTTCGGGCTTCTCGATACGCTGACAAATCATCCATGTTTCGGAGAAAGACGGTCAGCTTGATCAAGTTGGCGGCAGTGCAGCCGACGGATTGCAGCGCAATGGCTAGATTTTCGAACACCTGGGCCGCCTGCTGGGCAAAATTGGCCTTGCCGACGACTTCGCCGTTCCGATCCAGCGCGGTCTGGCCCGCGATGAAAATGATACGCCCGCCGCGAACTTCCACCACCTGCGAATAGCCCGGCGGGACGCCGAGTTCGGGCGGGTTAATCCGTTTGATCGCAACCGATGCTTGATCCGTCATCCGTGAAATCCTCCTCCCCGGTTTACCTCCGTAAGCGTAAGATAACGCGGCGGAGGAACTGCCGGAGGAAACTGCCTATGGCCATCACCGTTTGTCCGGTCACGCCCGGTTTTGTCGCTGAAATCGGCGATGTCAATTTGTCGACAACGCTCGAACCGGCCGACCTCCTGGCCGTCAAAGAAGCATTCACGACACATGCCGTGCTGATCTTTCCCGATCAGCATCTATCGCAGGATCAGCACCTCGACTTCGCCAGAAACTTCGGTCCGCTCGAGACCACCATCGCGCTGTTCCGCAAGGATGCGAAATTACGCGTGCGCAAGGAGTTCGCCGACGTCTCCAATCTCGATACCGACAACGAGGTCTGGGGCAAAAACTCACGACGACGCATGTTTGAGCTCGGCAATCGACTGTGGCACACCGACAGCTCGTTCAAGCGCCTGCCGGCGCGGGCGTCGCTGCTCTATGCACGCTCGATTCCGCCGATCGGCGGCCACACCGAATTTGCCGATGAACGCGCCGCCTACGATGCGCTACCCGAAGACATGAAGCGGCGGCTCCAAGGCCTTGTCGCGGAGCACTCGATCTTCAATTCCCGCGCCCGACTGGGCTTCACCGAGTTCAGCGATGAAGAGCGCCAAGGTATGCCGCCGGTGCCGCAAGCGCTGGTGCGTGTCATCCCGGAATCCGGCCGCAAATCACTTTATCTCGCGTCCCATGCCGGCCGCATCTTCGGCATGCCCGAGCCGGAGGGTCGAGCGCTGATCGATGCACTCATAGCCCACGCCACCCAGCGGCAGTTCGTCTACACGCATCGCTGGCGTGTCCACGACCTGGTGATTTGGGACGATCGCTGCACCATGCATCGCGGATCGGAATTCGACGACCTGCGCTGGAAACGCGACATGCAGCGCGCCACGGTGTCCGACATCGCCAATTCCTGCGAGCAGGAAGGCCTCGCCGTTGCGGCGGCGTAAGCGCCCAACCTGATCGCAGAGAAACCAGGGCGCGGACTCATTAACGCCCGATGTCGGATTAATCGGTTACCTCGGAGTCTTAGCCTTGCTTTCGGCAGGCGCTGCGGTCGTGACCGGCACTTCCGAACCGCTCCGCGCTCGTGGGCTGTTTGACCGCGGTTTAATCTGTGTCGCCAAACGACGCCCAAGTACCGTGAGAACTTCGGTTAGAACACGAGCATGCAGTTCTGGCGACTTGTCGATATTGAGATGTCCAATGTCATGATTGGAGCTAAGGTCGACATTGTTAAGCAAGCCGCGGAAGCCGGGTCCCGGCCGCATTTGAGCATAATCTCGCTGAGTAAAATTGACGACACGAGCGACATTGCCCGGCACCGGGAACGACTGCGTAGCGTCAAACGGCACCACAAGAGCCACCGGAACACCTTTGTCACCCAAATAGTCGGCCATCTCCATTGCGGCGTCGGCGCCGAGCGAATGACCGATGAGGATAATTGGGCTCTCCTTCTTAGCCTTGTAATCTGCTGCGGCTCTGTCGGCTATTTCCTTCCAATCCGTATGACTGTGTGACGTCGCACGGACGCCATGTTTATTCAGCTCATCGGCCAGTGTGTCCATGCCGGTCGAAAAAACATCCGCTAATCCGCGGAACAGATAAACATGTGGATGCGATTCCGCGTTTCCCGGTGCGATTCCGAAGCCAAGCAGGGTCACAGTTGCTAGGATCATAATCGCGACACGGCGAAACCAGCGTCTCATGGTTCCTCTAGGCTCGCGGGTAGCGAAGCTCACACATCCACCTTCAGCGCGGCGATGAAGGCTTCCTGCGGGATGTCGACCTTGCCGAATTGGCGCATGCGCTTCTTGCCTTCCTTCTGCTTGTCCAGAAGCTTGCGCTTGCGGGTGACGTCGCCGCCGTAGCACTTGGCCGTGACGTCCTTGCGAAAGGCGCGCACGGTCTCGCGCGCGATGATCTTGCCGCCGATCGCGGCCTGAATCGGGACCTGGAACATATGCGGCGGGATGAGCTCCTTGAGCTTTTCCGCCATGGCGCGGCCGCGGCTCTCGGCGCGGGTGCGATGCACCAGCATGGCGAGCGCATCGACCGGCTCGGCATTGACCAGCATCTGCAGCTTGACCAGATCAGAGGTGCGATAATCGGTCAGGTGATAATCGAACGAGGCATAGCCGCGCGACACCGATTTCAGCCGGTCGTAGAAATCGAAAACCACTTCGTTGAGCGGCAGATTGTATTTCACCAGCGCCCGGTTGCCGACGTAAGTGAGTTCCTTCTGCTCGCCGCGGCGGTCCTGGCACAATTTAAGCACGGCGCCGAGATATTCGTCGGGCGTCAGAATCGTCGCCTCGATCCAGGGCTCGCGCATTTCCTCGATGTGGTTCGGATCCGGCATGTCGACCGGATTGTGGATCTCCAGCTCCTGGCCGTTGCGCAGCTTGATCTTGTAGATCACCGACGGCGCGGTCGCGATCAGGTTGAGATTGAATTCACGCTCAAGCCGCTCCTGGATGATTTCCAGATGCAGAAGGCCGAGGAAGCCGCAGCGGAAGCCGAAGCCGAGCGCGGCCGAGGTCTCCATTTCATACGAAAAGCTCGCATCGTTGAGGCGGAGCTTGCCCATGGCGGCGCGCAACGCTTCGAAATCGGCGGCGTCAACCGGGAACAGCCCGCAAAACACCACAGGGATCGCCGGGCGAAAGCCGGGCAGCGGCGCGGCCACCGGCTTGCGCTCGTCGGTGATGGTGTCGCCGACGCGGGTATCGGCGACTTCCTTGATCGAGGCGGTGAGAAAGCCGATCTCGCCGGGGCCGAGCTGGTCGAGCTCGACGCGCTTGGGCGTGAACACGCCGACACGGTCGACCTCGTAGGCGGCGTCGGTGCCCATCATGCGGATGCGCTGGCCTTTTTTTAGGACCCCGTCGACGACGCGAAACAGCACGACGACACCGAGATAGGAATCGTACCAGCTGTCCACCAAGAGCGCCTTTAGCGGCGCCGCAGCGTCGCCTTTCGGTGGCGGCAGCCGATGCACGATCGCCTCTAAGACTTCCGGCACGTTGTCGCCGGTTTTGGCCGAGATCAGGATCGCGTGCGAGGCGTCGAGCCCGATCACGTCCTCGATCTGCTCCCGGACCTTGTCCGGCTCGGCCGCCGGCAGATCGACCTTATTGAGCACCGGCACGATCTCGTGATTGTTGTCGATTGCCTGATAGACATTGGCGAGTGTCTGCGCCTCGACGCCCTGCGAGGCGTCGACCACGAGGAGGGAGCCTTCACAGGCGGCGAGCGAGCGGTTGACCTCGTAGGCGAAATCGACGTGGCCGGGCGTGTCGATCAGATTGAGCACGTAATCCTTGCCGTCGCGGGCGCGGTAGTTGAGCCGCACTGTTTGCGCCTTGATGGTGATGCCGCGCTCGCGCTCGATATCCATGGAATCGAGCACCTGATCGACCATTTCGCGCGCCTCCAGCGCCCCGGTGAGCTGGATCAGGCGGTCGGCGAGCGTCGATTTGCCGTGGTCGATATGGGCGATGATGGCGAAGTTGCGGATATTCTCGATTGGAACCGCGGTCATGGCGGCGCAGATAACATCCGCCTCAGGAAGCGGCAAGGCTTGATGCAGCAGGACTTGGTTGATTCAGCAAGACTTGCGATTCCCAAAGGGAAGGCGAACGCGGTAGAACCGCTATCTGACGGCCGGCCTGCAAAGGTGCACCATCTGATGAACGTCGATACGATGCGCCGCATCGATCATTGGGCCGGCGTGCCGCTCTGCGCCGCCGCGACGCTGCTCGTGCGTTTGCGCGACTGGTTTCGCCCTAGCGACGCGCGGCCGGTGCGGCGCATCCTGTTCGTCGAATTGTCGGAAATGGGCACGACCATCCTCGCCGAACCGGCGATGCGCAAGGCGCGCACTGAGCTTGCCGTCGAACCGTTTTTCGTCATCTTCGAGCGCAATGCCGGTTCGCTCGAACTTCTCGGCACGTTTCCCGCCGAAAATGTTTTCACCATCTCCGACAAATCGCTGTTCGCGCTCGCTCGAGACACGCTCGGCTTCCTGCGCTGGTGCCGCGCCAAGGACATCGACACGGTCGTGGACCTGGAACTGTTCTCGCGCTTCACCGCGCTGCTCAGCGGTCTAAGCGGCGCCGAGCGGCGCGTCGGCTTTCATCGCTTTCACAATGAAGGGCTCTATCGCGGCGCGATGCTCACGCACCGCGTCGCCTACAATCCGCACATCCACATCGCCAAAAACTTCATCGCGCTGGTCGACGCGCTCGCCGCTCCCGTGCCGACGGTGCCTTACTCCAAGACCGTGATCGGCGACGATCAGCTCAAAGTGGCGCTCCCGCCGCCGGGCGGCGCGGCGCGCGAACGCCTGCTCGAACGCATCCACGCGCTGGTGCCATTCGATCCGGCGCGCCAGCGCCTTGTTCTGATCAATCCGAACGCGAGTGAGCTATTGCCGCACCGGCGCTGGATGCCAGAGCGATTTGGCGAATTGATCGGCCGCATCCTCGCCGCCCATGACGATGTCGTCGTGCTGATCACCGGCGCGCCGGAGGAGCGCGCCAGAGCCGAGGAGCTCGCGCGGATCAATGGGCCACGCTCGGTCTCGTTTGCCGGCCATTCGAGCCTTGCCGACTTGCCGGCGCTTTATGCGCAAGCGACATTGATGGTGAGTAACGATTCCGGTCCGGCGCATTTTTCCGCTGCCGCCGGCCTTCCCACCATCGTGCTGTTCGGTCCGGAGACGCCGAAGCTCTACCAACCGCTCGGCACGTCGCGTGCGATCTATGCCGGGCTCGCCTGTTCGCCCTGCGTGACCGCGCACAATCATCGCAAGACCGCCTGCACCGATAATGTCTGCATGCGCGCGATCGCAGTCGAGGAAGTCTATGCCGCGGTCGCCGAAGTGCTGGCGGCGCCCCGCGCCGCGGCCGCATCCCAATAGAACAGCTCCGCGCATGACCATGGCTGAAAAAGCAGGCGTAAGCCGCAATCCGTTCGAACGGATTTTTGCCGCGCTGATTGATCCGGTGCGCAGCGAGCGCACCATGCTCGTCCTCCTCGCCGGCTATGCCGCCGCGTGGTCGCTCTACGGCGCCATCGCCAAGGGGAGCCAAGATCTTCATTTCGACATCGGCGAAATGTTCGCCTGGTCACACCAGATCGGCTTGAGCGCGCCGACCCATCCGCCGCTCGGCGCCTGGTTGGTGCGCGCCTGGTTCGCAGTGATGCCGCGGCAGGACTGGGCATTTTACCTGTTCGGAATTCTTCTGGCGACGATGGCGCTGTGGATCGCATGGCGACTCGCCGGCCGATATCTGACCCCGGAAAAGCGCGTGCTTGGATTGGCGCTATTGAGCCTCTTGCCGTTCTATAATTTTCACGCACTGAAATACAACGCGAGTTCGGTACTCACGCCGTTCTGGGCGGCCACCACCTGGTGGTTTCTGCTCTCATTCGAAACCCGCCGCGCCGGTTTGGCGACGCTGGCCGGTTTGGCCGCCGGCGCCGCCATGCTCGGCAAATATTGGTCGATCTTTTTGCTCGCTGGACTCGGGCTCGCCGCGTTGAGCGACCCGCGCCGCACCGCCTATTTTCGGTCACCGGCGCCGTGGCTGACCATCGCCGCCGGCACCGCAGTATTGGCGCCGCATGTATTTTGGATCGCGACGCACGGCTTCACCACCGTCGATTTTGCCTTCACCTCGCACGCCACTACACTTCCGCACGCAGCCGCCGGATCGCTGTATTTCCTGGCGAGCGTGCTCGGCTATATCGCCGTCCCGACCGTGCTCGGCGCGCTCGCCACCCTGCCGAGTGTCGCTGCGATTAAAGATACGCTGTGGCCGAAAGCGCTAGAACGGCGAACGATTCTGATCGCCTTTGCCGCGCCGCTGATACTCGCCGCTCTGGTCGCTGTGCCGGCACGCGCGGACCTCGATCCGCTATGGTCGATGTCGGCGATGACCTTGCTGCCGGTCGTGCTGTTTGCGTCACCGCTCCTTCACGTCAACCGCACTGCGGCAATCTATCTTTTGGCCTTCGCGATTGTCTTGCCGCTGCTGCTGCTCGCCGCTTCCCCGGTCATCGCGCTCGTGATCCATCGCCAGGGCGTGACCAATTACGCGAGCCATTATCGGCTGATCGCGCAGGCGGTCGAGCAGGCGTGGCGCGGAGCGACCGACAAGCCGCTGCGCATCGTCGGCGGCAATCGGCCGGTGGTTGACGGCAGCAACTTTTATTTCGCCGATCCGCCGGCGACCTTCGTGGTGACCGAACCGATGCGCACGCCGTGGGTCGACCAAGCGCGCATCGCGCGCGAAGGCATCGCGATCGTGTGTCCGCGCTCTGAACCGGGTTGCGTCAAGGAACTGGATGCCCATGCCGCCCGCTATGGCGGCAAGATCACGGACGTGACGCTGACGCGCCGCTTCTTCGGTTCATCCGACACGCCGGTCGATTACCAGATCGCGATCATCCCGCCGCGGTGATTGCAGGCTCAATACCGGTAATGATCGGACTTGTACGGCCCGTGCACCGGAACGCCGATATAGTTTGACTGCTTGTCGGACAGCTTGGTCAGCTTCACCCCGATCTTGTCGAGATGCAGCCGCGCGACTTTTTCGTCGAGCTCTTTCGGCAGCGTGTAAACCTTGTTCTGGTACTTGTCGGGATGGGTCCACAGCTCGATCTGCGCCAGCGTCTGGTTGGTGAAGGATGACGACATGACGAAGCTCGGATGGCCCATGGCATTGCCGAGATTAACGAGGCGGCCTTCCGACAACAGAATGATGCGCTTGCCGTCGGGGAATTCGATCTCGTCGACCTGCGGTTTGACGTTATGCCATTTCAAATTGCGCAGCGCCGCCACCTGAATCTCGCTGTCGAAGTGGCCGATATTGGCGACGATGGCGCGATGCTTCATCTTGCGCATGTGTTCGATGGTGATGACGTCGACATTGCCGGTCGCGGTGACGAAAATGTCGGCTCGCGGCGCCGCGTCTTCCATGGTGGCGACTTCATAGCCTTCCATGGCGGCTTGCAACGCGCAGATCGGATCGATCTCGGCAACCATGACACGGCAGCCGGCCTGGCGTAACGACGCCGCCGAGCCTTTGCCGACGTCGCCGAAGCCGGCGACCATCGCGACCTTGCCGGCCATCATCACGTCGGTGCCGCGGCGGATGCCGTCGACCAGCGACTCGCGGCAGCCGTAGAGATTGTCGAATTTCGACTTGGTGACGCTATCATTGACGTTGATGGCGGGGAACAACAGCCGCCCTTCCCGCTCCATCTGATAGAGCCGGTGCACGCCGGTCGTGGTCTCCTCGGTGACGCCCTTGATGTTTTTGGCGACGGTCGAATACCAGCCCGGCCGTTCCTTGAGCCGTTTGCCGATCGCGGCGAACAGTACTTCCTCTTCTTCATTGCCCGGATGCGCGACCACGCCGGCATTGCTCTCGGCCTGCATGCCGAGATGCAGAAGCAGCGTGGCGTCGCCGCCATCGTCGAGGATCATGTTAGGACCGCCGCCGTCGGCCCATTCGAAAATACGGTGGGTGTAGTTCCAATATTCTTCCAGCGTCTCGCCCTTGACCGCGAATACCGGGGTGCCGCCGGCGGCGACGGCGGCGGCGGCATGGTCTTGCGTCGAATAGATGTTGCATGAGGCCCAGCGCACATCGGAACCGAGCGCTTTGAGCGTCTCGATCAGGACCGCGGTCTGGATGGTCATATGCAACGAGCCGGCGATGCGGGCGCCGCGCAGCGGTTGTTGCGGCCCGAATTCCTCGCGGGTCGCCATCAGCCCCGGCATTTCGGTTTCGGCGATGGCGATCTCCTTGCGGCCCCAGTCCGCAAGGCCGATGTCCTTGACGACGTAATCGGCGGCCGAAACATGCGTTTTTGTTTTCGCGGACGTAGTCATGGGCATCCTTTTTGCGGGAAACAGAGCCATCCGCCCCGGATCCGGGCCGGGGCCAGCTTTGTCTATGCTTTAGCAGGGACGCGTCGCGGCGGCAATAAAGACATAAAGATACCTTTATGCCCTCGCTTTTGAACGACAAACACGCCGCCTACCGCGATTTCGTTGCCGACCTGAAAGCGGCACGCGCGGCCGCGGGCAAAGCGCCCGCTAAACGCTGATTATTCGGACGCCGATCAGCCGGCCTTTGGCGGCGGCGCTGTCGGCCGCTGTGCTGCCTTCACCACGCCGGCTTGCGTCAGCGCCGCCGCGATCTGTTGCATGCGATTGATGAGATCGACGGCCGCGACCGGCGGCAGCACCAAGCGGCAGGCCGGATAGCGGCGGCCGGTGATCGGCGCATTGGGCTTGACGTCGTCGAAACGGGTGACGCCAAACTCGATGCGCAAGGTCTGACCATCGAAGATCAAACCGGTAACGGAATCGGCAAAAGTCTCGACCATGTCGGCGCGGTCGACATAGCGGATGCTCGCCGCGCCACGTTCAGCCGCAGCGGCCGAGGCGGCCGGGGCAGGATTGGGGGCACTGCCTTTCGTGATCGGTTCGGGGCTCATCGACTTACTCCTGTTGGGGCGGCTATTTGGTCGCGACACACTGGTTTTGGTCTTGGTCTTGACTGTGCCCTTGGTTGTGGCTTTGCGTTTCGCCATGCGCAGCCAATCCTAGAGCATGATCCCGAAAAGTGGATACCAGTTTCCCGCCTGCGCGAAGCCTCGCCGATCGCGACTCCTTCCATTCGACGCTTCGGCGGGCGAAGCCAGGTCGGTCAAGATCATGCGCAACAAATGATCAATCAGCTTCGCCGAAACGCGAGGCGATCAGCGCCTCCAAGGCATCGACGGCGGCAGCGGCTTGCGGCCCGGTGGCGCTAATCGTGATCGAAGTTCCCGGCGCCGCGGCAAGCATCATCAGCCCCATGATCGAGGTGCCGCCGACGGTTTCGTGGCCGCGCGTCACCCGCACATCGGCATCGAATTTTTCCACGGTCTGTACGAATTTGGCCGAGGCGCGGGCGTGCAGGCCTTTTTTGTTACAGATAACGAGAGCGCGAACCACGGCGTCCTCGGCGGGTTGCGTGTCCGGCATTCGGGCGCTGCTTTGCCCCGTGGCGTTCATTTGCCGGTCAGCACCCGGCTGGCAATGGTCACGTATTTACGCCCGGCTTCCTGCGCTGCGGCGACCGCTTCGGCGAGCGGGCACTCGTCGCGGACCTTGGCGAGCTTCACCAGCATCGGAAGATTGATCCCGGCCAGCACCTCGACCTTGGGCCGACTCATGACCGAAATTGCCAGGTTCGACGGGGTGCCGCCAAACATATCGGTCAGGATGGCGACGCCGTCGCCGCTGTCGACCCGCCGCACCGCTTCAATGATGTCCTTGCGGCGCTCCTCGACGTCGTCGTCGGGACCGATGGTTATTGCTTCGATTTGGCCCTGCGGGCCGACAACGTGCTCCAGCGCGGCGCGGAACTCGACAGCAAGCCGCCCGTGGGTGACCAGCACAAGACCAATCATGGAACTCCCCGCGGGCGCGCCCCGGTTGCGCCGCACGAAAGGGGGCTCATCATGACCATCTAAAGCCCCGGCGCAAGGGGCATTCTGGGCAAGCTGCGGGGGTTGTTGCATCGCGGTAACGAGCGGGTTCCGCCGGCACAGCATCCGGCCAAAGCGGCCAGAATCGCTCGCGTGTCAAGAATTGAGCGCCGTGCCGAGTCTTGGAACATTATGGTTAATCAATTGCCAATCCGGTCTTTGTGCCGCCCCCAAGTCGCCCCCCCAAGTCGCCCCTGGGTCGCCTTTGAGACGCTTACGGCATCGCATGAAGTGACCGCGGCCAAGACCAGCGGCAAGGCTGCGACCGCCGGTGCGACGGCGAGACGCGGGATCGTTATGCCTTCCACAACGGTTTCGTCGTGTTCGGGCAGGCGTTCGGCGCCCGCGGCGGCGAGATCGACCACAAGGCCGACGACCGCGCAGGCTTCATGATCGCGCCGCAGAATGCCGACGCCGCGCAGTTCAATCAGTCCGGCAAGCGCGTCGTTTGGCCGTACCAAAAGCCGCCCGCCGGCCGCCTGAAGATGAACGCGATCGTCGCCGACGAGTCTCGCGAAAGCGACGGCACCGCCGCGCGCTGCCTCGATCAGCTCCCATGCCAGCCGCGATTTGCCGGCCCCGGAGGGCCCGCGGATCAAGACCGCGCGCGCGCCGACGAGCACCGCCGAAGCGTGCACGGTCGCGCCGCCAGGTTTTGCCATTAGAGCGCCGGGAGCCTGACAATAAAGCGTGCGCCGAGCACGCGCGGCTCGCCGTCCGCGCCTACCGGACCGGTGCGGTTCTCGACGGCAATCGAACCGCCGTGGGCCTCCACGATCTGTTTCGAGATCGACAGTCCGAGACCTGAATTTTGGCCGAATCCCTGATGAGGCCGATCGGTGTAGAACCGCTCGAAAATTTTCTCGTGCACGTCGGGCCGCACGCCGGGCCCGTCATCGTCGACTAAAATCTCGACGTAGTGGCGTGAGCGCCGGCAGGTAACGCGAACCGTCCCACCGGGCGGCGAGAACGAACGCGCGTTCTCGATCAGATTGTCGATGATCTGGCCCAGACGCGAGTCATGGCCGGGAACCTGGAAGCCGCGCCCGGAACCGCCTTCGAACCGCAAAGTGACTTTGACGCAATCCTCGCGTTTCACTTCGTTTGCTACCGCAACCAGCGTGCTCAATAGCTTGGCGAAGTCGACCGGCGCCGCCTCCTCGCGCTGCAGCTCGGCGTCGAGCCGGCTCGCGTCGGAAATATCCGAGATCAAGCGGTCGAGCCGTTTGACGTCGTGTTGAATGATGGTGAGCAGGCGAGAGCGGCTTTCGTCGCTCTTGGCAAGCGGCAAAGTCTCGACCGCAGAACGCAATGAGGTCAGCGGATTTTTGAGTTCATGCGCCACGTCCGCGGCAAAGCTTTCGATGGCTTCGATCCGGCTGTAGAGCGCATTGGTCATGTCGCGGAGCGTGCCCGAAAGATGGCCGATCTCGTCACGGCGGCGCGTAAAATCGGGAATCTCCACGCGCGAACGGATGCGGCGGCGAACGCGCTCGGCGGCGTCGGCGAGACGCCGCACCGGTTCGGCGATGGTGCCTGCCAACAGGATCGACAGTACGACCATAACGGCCGCGGCGATCAGAAACACTTTGAGAATGGCAAGCCGTTCGGCCTCGACCATGTCGTCGATATCGGCGCCTTGGGTCGAGAGCATCAGCGAACCGCGCACGGCGCGGAAGCGCTGCACCGGCACCGCGACTGAGACGATCACGTCACCGCGTTCGTTGATGCGCACCATGCTGGCGTTTTGCCCGTCCAGCGCGCGCGCCACCTCGCTATAGCCTTTGCCGTCGTCCGGGCCGAGCTCGTGATACAGCGGAAGATCGCCGCGCCCGAGCCACATCCGCAGCGCGATGAAGGCGCGCTCGAAGAAGCCGGGCTTTTCGGCGCTCGGCGGCGGCAAATCGTAACGCAAGATATCGCCGCGGCCGAACAGGTTGCGGCTGTCCACGAGCAGCACGCCGTCGCGATCATAGATGCGCGCGCGCGTTTTGGTCGGCGAAACCAGCCGCCGCAGGATCGGCCCGACGCGCTCGGGATTGATCGGAAAATCGAGGCCGTACAGCGCGTCCTCGTTCGGACCGTAGCTTTCGCCCGGATGCAAATTGAGAAGCTTGTCGGGATCGAGCGTGATCGATAAATCGGTTTCCACGGTCGCCGACGATGCGATCGCGCCGGCGATGATCTCGCCCTGCACCAACAGGCTCTGGATGCGGGCGTCGATGAGGCCGGCGCGAAATTGCGACAGCACAATAATGCCAATCGAAAGCGCAACCAGACCGGTGAGGTTAAGAACGACGATACGGCGGGTGAGGCTCGACGAGCTCTGGGTGATAAAGAACTGCCAGCCGCGGGCCAGCCAAGCGCCGACACCGGCGCTGTGACGCGCCGTCACCTCAACGAGGCCAGCGCTTTGGCTCTCGTTCTGGTTCTCGACGGCAGTTGCCGTCGATGTTTTTGCGTCTGCGGTTCGATCGAGCACGTCGTCTGCCGGGGTTTCGATCGGCCTTCCGTCTGCCCCCCACCGCTGCCCGTTGCGGGGAAAGACGGACGGGAGGCCGGACGCCATTACTACCGCACGTCAGCCGCCCAGTCAGGAGCCCTGTTTGCGCTTAGCCGCAGCCAGGCCGGCATGACGGCTTTTACTCGGCCGCCTTAGCGCCCTGCGCGTTAGCTGCGGAGGCTCCAATATCTATCGCGTGTGACCCGCTTCGAAACGCCAGCTGGCGCTCCCGAATCATGCGCTCGCGCTTATTCCTTAAAGCGATATCCGACACCGTACAGCGTTTCGATCATGTCGAACTCGCCGTCGCTGGCTTTGAACTTTTTGCGCAGCCGCTTGATGTGACTGTCGATGGTGCGATCATCCACATAGACCTGATCGTCATAGGCCGCATCCATCAAGGCGTTGCGGCTTTTCACCACGCCGGGGCGGCTCGCCAGGGCTTGCAGGATCAGAAACTCGGTTACGGTGAGCGTCACCGGCTCGTTTTTCCAGGTGCAGGTGTGGCGCTCCGGATCCATGCGCAGCTGGCCGCGCTCGAGCACCTTGCTGTCCGCCTCCTTCGGCATGCTGCCGTCTTTAGGCGAGGCGCGGCGCAGTACCGCTTTGACGCGCTCGACCAAGAGGCGCTGCGAAAATGGTTTGCGGATGAAATCGTCCGCGCCCATTTTCAGCCCGAACAGTTCGTCGATCTCCTCGTCCTTCGACGTGAGAAAGATCACCGGCAGATCGGATTTCTGCCGCAGCCGGCGCAACGTCTCCATGCCGTCCATACGCGGCATCTTGATATCGAGAATGGCGAGATCCGGCGGCGCGGTCTTAAAACCGTCGAGCGCCGAAGCCCCGTCGGTATACGTGTTGATCCGGTAGCCTTCGGCTTCGAGCGCGATCGAAACCGAGGTGAGGATATTGCGGTCGTCGTCGACGAGAGCGATTGTCGGCATGGCGGCCTTCTAACATGATTTAACGTGAGTCGGCCGCAGCATCATCAGCCCGGCCCCAAAAGCCTTTGAATCCCCATGTGGGGGCGGAAGTGTGACCAGACAAGGCAAAATCGGGGCAATTCCGGTGGCTCACACTACCCCGCAGGCTTTAAGAGCCCCTACGATGGGAACTGGGCGATGACGCCCTCCGATAAAGCCCCCGGTAATGCCCCCGGTAACGTCCCTATGGCCGAATCCGGGGGCCCCAAAGGAGCAAACCGCTCGATTCCGGATCGGCCGCTACCGGGCGCCATGCCGGACCGGCTGCCGGAAACCGCTCCGACGCCGGATTTTGACGCCAAAGCGACGGCGAAAAAATTGCTGCGCTTGATCCGCGCCGGTGCGCTGGCGACGATCGACCGCAACACCGGGCATCCGTTCGGCTCGCTCGTCAATGTTGCAACCGACAGCGATGGATCGCCGCTGATCCTGATATCCCGGCTTTCCAGCCATACCGCCAATCTTGAAGCGGACAGCCGCGCATCGGTGCTGCTCGCCGCCGCCGGCAAGGGCGATCCGCTCGCGCATCCTCGGCTGACCGTGCTCGGCAGGTTTGTAAGGATTGTGCGTGACGCGGCTGACGAAGCGCACTTGCGCCGGCGTTTTCTGGCGCGGCATCCAAAGGCCGAGCTCTATGCCGGCTTTGCCGATTTTGCGCTCTGGCGCATGATTGTTGAATCCGCGCATCTCAATGCCGGCTTTGCCCGCGCGGCCGATCTCACAGCGGCCGAGGTCCTGACCGATATTTCCGGCGCCCGCGATCTGCTCGAAATCGAAGCGAGCGCGGTTGCCCACATGAATGACGATCACGCCGATGCAGTCGCGCTTTACGCAACAAAATTATTGGGTGCCCCAGCGGGGCCGTGGCGGGTGATCGGGCTCGATCCGGACGGACTGGACCTTGGTTGCGGCGATGCTGTGCTGCGCTTGGAATTTCCACGGCGCGTCACCGCCGCTGGGCAATTGCGCGAAGTTTTGGCCGATTTGGCGAAGCAGGCGCGCTCTAGCTGATAATTCGACAGAATATTCCGCCGATCGATCTCGCTGCACTGCAGCGTTGGAACGCGCGAGCGGCGAGCCGGTTAGGGCTGTGGGAACTCGTAGCTTGGCAGAGGCGAAGCGGCTGGATATAGGGTCGCAACGCCCGCCGACGAGGCAGGTGAGCACAGACGGGGTCGCCGCTCGGGCAGCTCTGCACGAGGGCGACAGGGGTCAAAAAAGCGACACGAAACGCAACAAGAAACGGCCAATCCAAACGGCGAACGGCAGCCGGGAGGCAGCCGCGCCAAGCGGCCAAAGCGGAGGCTTAAGGTGGTGGAAACGGGTGTGAGAAACGGCGCGCACGGCGTCGATAAGTTCGGTTTCAAGAGTCTCGCCGGCGTTCATTGGAATCTGCCTGACACCGTTTTGGTGGAGCACGCAATCAGAAATGGCGAAGGCGCGCTCGTGCAGGGTGGCGCCTTCTGCGCCCAGACCGGTGTCCATACCGGCCGCAGCCCCAAGGACAAACACGTTGTCGTCGACGCGCTCACCGAAAATACGGTGTGGTGGGGCGGCAATCGCAAACTCAATCAGGCCAATTTCCAGCTGCTCTATGACGACATGATCGCGCATGCGCGCGGCAAGAGCTTATACGCGCAGGACCTCTATGGCGGCGCCAATGCGAAATACCGGATAAAAACGCGCGTCTTCACCGAGCTTGCCTGGCATTCTTTGTTCATTCGCCAATTGCTGATCCGGCCCAATATTTTCGAACTGGCCGACTTCGTTCCGGACCTTACCATCGTCGATTTGCCGAGCTTTAAGGCCGACCCGACGCGCCATGGTGTGCGCAGCGACACGGTCATCGCCATCGACTTCACCAAGAAGATCATCCTGATCGGCAACTCGTCCTATGCCGGCGAGATAAAAAAATCGGTGTTCACCACGCTCAACTTCTACCTGCCGGCGCAAGGCGTGATGCCGATGCATTGCTCGGCCAATGTCGGCAAAGCCGGCGATGTGGCCCTGTTCTTCGGGCTGTCGGGCACCGGCAAGACCACGCTGTCGGCCGACCCGAACCGCACGTTGATCGGCGACGACGAGCATGGCTGGAGCGAGGAGGGCGTATTCAATTTCGAGGGTGGCTGCTACGCCAAATGCATCAATCTGTCCGAAGAAGCCGAGCCGGAGATTTATGCCGCGACCAACCGCTTCGGCGCGGTGCTGGAAAATGTCATTTTCGATCCGGATACCCGCGTTTGTGATTTCGAGAGCGACAAACGAACTGAAAACACCCGTTCCGCCTATCCGATCGAATTTATGCCGCTCGCCTCGCGCAGCGGCTGCGCCGGACAACCCAAGAACATCATCTTTTTGACGGCGGACGCGTTCGGCGTGATGCCGCCGATCGCAAAGCTCACGCCGGCGCAGGCGATGTATCATTTCCTTTCCGGTTACACCGCCAAAGTCGCCGGCACGGAAAAAGGCTTGGTGGGTGTCGAGCCGGAATTCTCGACCTGTTTCGCCGCGCCGTTCTTGCCGCGGTCGCCGGCCGAATACGGCAATCTGTTGCGCGACATGATCAAGAAGCACGATGTCGATTGCTGGCTGGTCAATTCCGGCTGGACCGGCGGCATTTACGGCGTCGGCCGGCGCATGCCGATCAAGGCGACGCGTGCACTTGTGACCGGCGCGCTTGACGGCTCACTGAAAAATGCGAGCTACCGCACCGATCCGTATTTCGGCTTCGCGGTGCCGACCTCGGTGCCGGGCGTCGAGCCGCATCTGCTCTATCCGATGAAGACCTGGAAGGACAAATCGGCGTTCGACCGCACCGCGCGCAAGCTCGTCGGCATGTTCCAGAACAATTTTACCAAATACGAGAAACACGTCGACGCCGAAGTGCGCGACGCCGCGCCGGAAGTGCGTTTGGCGGCAGAATAGTCATCATTAACGATTGAAAACTTCTCGTTTTAAAGCGGATGTCCTTGTCATCATCTTGATGCGCACAATGATTAATGTTCGCCGCTCGCGATCTAATTGTTGAGAACAGAGGAGCGGTTCGATGATGACGATGGAAATTTACGATGTCCCGCGCGCGCTGACCGACCAAGAGAGCGAGTGCGTTGGCGGCGGGACCCGCGGGAGCATATCGCCTCCACTCAATCCACCCGCAAGCCAGGTAGGGTTCACGACAATAAGCACGCAGTTTTGTCATCCCGGAACCGGGTGCGGATGGTTCACGATTGGCATTTTTGGCGGCATTTTTTGATCTGATTTCACCGTCTCGAAGCTAAAGACGTGGATGGCCGGAACAAGCCCGGATTTGGATCTGCCGCGATCGGTCCTCTTCGCAGAGCCCTGCCCTGCGAAGCGGCGAATGAAGCGGGCGCTCTCCGAAGCCGTTTGAGCGGCGATCGAGGGTTGTCGTCGTTACTTAGGTGGACCCTGGTCGAACCATAGGCTACCCGCAGCGGCGAGTAACCCGACGGCCGGGCCGCCGATGACACAGCCGCCTACAAAGGCAACAGCCGCCTGGAGCCAGGTGCCACCCCCGCTGACGGCCTGCAATTCGCTATCTGTAAGTTCTCGCAGCGTCTCATTCATGGCTTTCCCTCCGTCGTTCCGAGCTCATCTCTATTTTGACTGCATCGTGCTTGAAGTCCGAATGAAATGTTTTCGTTTCAAACTGACGCTAACTCTCCTGCATCTGCCGCCCGGCGCGCCGCGCCCAGTTCTCCCAGGCGCGGTTGAGCGAGTAATCATTTAGCCGCGCGATGATCTGGTCGATCTCGCCGGGGCTCAAGAATTTGATCTCGCCGAGCGCCATGGCCTGCATCTGCAGCTTGGCGCCGACTTCAAGATAGACCGAGACGAACACGGCGTGGCGCACTGTGCGGCCGACGACTGTAGCGCCATGGCCGCGCATCAGCGTCGTCGGCCGTGTGCCGAGGAGCCGCGCCAGATCGCGGCCCATGTCCATGTCGCTCACCAATAACGTGGTGTCGCCAAATTTGTCGCGGCAATCCCAGGTCGGCACTTCATGGCCGATATGGGCGCACATGTGCAGGAATGGTTTCAGCTTCTTCGTCGTCACGCCGAACGGAATGACGCTCGGCGAATGATTGTGCACGACCGCATGCACCTCCGGCCGCGCCTCATAGATCGCCCCGTGGATGAAACGCTCCATGTATGGCGCTTCGGCGTTCTTATCGATGGCCTCGCCGTCGAGCGTATATTCGACGATGTCGCTGCGCTCGATACGCTCGGGCGCGCGCGCCCGCGACAGCAGATAGTGCTTGGGATTATCCGGATGTCGCGCGCTGATATGGCCGAACGAATCGACGATGCCCTCATTAGCCAGAATGCGGTTGGCGGTGACCAATTCTTCAAGAATGAAATCGAGCTTGCTCATGTGGTGATCCTCCCCTGCCGTACTTGTAGCGGCAGCACGCCGCGGGACTCAACGGCCGATCTGGGCTATGGCATGCGCGATGCAATTTTGGAGGGTCTTGATGTTGCGGCGCTCGGCCATGGTCGTGTCATTCGGGGTTGCACTGCTACTCGGAGCGGCGGCGGCCGTAGCATACGCGGCCGATTATCCTGACCATCCGATTCGGGTGATCGTCTCGGTGCCCCCTGGCGGCGGCGTCGATACCATCACCCGGATCGTCACCGATAAAATGCGCGCAACGCTCGGCCAGCCCCTCGTCGTTGAAAATAAATCGGGCGTGAGCGGCAGCCTCGCCGCCGAGACGGTGTTCAAGGCCGAACCGGACGGCTACACGCTGCTCGCTTCGCAGCCGGCGCCGATCACGACCAACGCGTTTCTTTACAAGTCGCTCAACTACACTCCGGTGGAGCTCATTCCGGTCGCGATCATGTCGCACGTGCCGAACGTCGTTCTGGTGCGCCGGGATTTCCCGGCCAAGACCGTGCAGGAGCTGATCGCTTACGCCAAGGCCAATCCCGGCAAGATCAACTATGCCTCGCAGGGCATCGGCACCACCTCGCACACCACTGCCGAACTGTTCCAGTCCATCACCGGCACCAAGCTGACGCATGTGCCCTATAAAGGCACCGCGCCGGCGGTCAACGATTTGCTCGCGGGCAACGTCGACCTGATGTTCAATGAGCTCGCCACTTCACTCGAATTGCACAAATCCGGACGCGCACGGATTCTCGCCGTCACCGTGAAAGAGCGCGTGCCGTCGCTGCCGGATATCCCGACGTTGGAAGAGATCGGCATTCACGGCTGCATCTCCGACACCTGGCACGCAATCACCGCGCCGCCGAAAACGCCGCCCGAGATCGTCGCCAAGCTCAATGCCGCCGCCAATGCGGCGATGCACGACCCCGGCCTCATAGAGCGCTTTGCAGCGCTGAGCATCGGTCCGGGTGGCGGCACGCCCGCCCAGGCGAGCGCCTTCGTTAAAGAAGAGACGCAGCGCTGGGGCGACGTAATCCGCAAGGCCGGCATCGAGCCTGAGTAATCGGAGGACGGAGGTCGGAGACGAGGTAATCTGATATTCTGATCTCTGACATCTGGTCTCTGACATCCGATAACCATGAAAGTGATCATCGCAGGCGGCGGGATCGGCGGGCTCACCACCGCACTGATGCTGCACGCACGCGGCATCCAATGCGAGGTTTTCGAGCAATCCGACCAGATCCGCGAGCTTGGAGTCGGCATCAATACGCTGCCGCATGCGATCAAGGAGCTCGCTGCGCTTGGGCTTTTGCAACGGCTCGATGCGGTCGCGATCCGCACCTATGAGCTGTTCTACACCAATCGCTTCGGCCAGGAGATCTGGCGCGAACCGCGCGGGCTCGACGCCGGCTATGACGTGCCCCAGTTTTCGATCCATCGCGGCCGGTTGCAGGGCGTGATCCACGACGCCATGCGCGAACGGATCGGCGAGCAGCACATCCATACCGGCCATCGCCTCGGCGCCTTCCGCCAGGATGAAACCTGCGTCACCGCCTATTTCTTTGACCGCACCGGCGCGCACCGCGCTACCGCTTACGGCGACATCTTGGTCGGTGCCGACGGTATTCATTCGGCGGTGCGTGAAGCGCTTTATCCCAGTGAGGGCCCGGCGCGCTGGAACGGCGCCATGCTTTGGCGTGGCGCGACCGAATGGCCGCGATTCTTGACCGGTCGCTCCATGATCGTGGCTGGCGGCATGGCGGCCAAACTCGTTGTCTATCCGATCGCCGAAGGCGCGCGCGAGGATCTGCGGCTCACCAACTGGGCGGTGGTGGCCAAGATCGGCGACGGCTCGACACCGCCGCCGCGCAAGGAGGATTGGTCGCGCCCCGGGCGCATCGAAGAACTGGAGCCGCACATACGGCGATTCGAAATTCGGCACGTCGACGCGCAAGCCTTGATCGCGGCAACGCCGGAATTTTGGGAATATCCGATGTGCGACCGCGATCCGCTGCCGCGCTGGTCATCCGGGCGCGTAACGCTGCTCGGCGATGCCGCACATCCGATGTATCCGGTCGGTTCGAACGGCGCCTCCCAGGCCATTCTCGACGCCCGCGCTCTTGCCGACCATTTGATTGCCGCCGAGCATCCCATGCAAGCGCTGTGGGCCTATGAGCGCGATCGCTTGCCGCTGACGGCACAAATCGTGCAAATGAATCGAACCGGCGGACCGGAAGGCGTCATCGACGCGATCGAAGAACGCGCACCTGACGGATTTACCGATATCAACGCCGTGCTCTCTTATGAGCAGCGCGAAGCCATCGTCCGCGGCTATGCCGCGACCGCGGGCTTTGCCAAAGAACAGGTCAATACGGCCCCCGCCGCGGCCGCTGGCGGACGATGACGATCGGAACAAAACTGCCAGCTATTGTTTTAAGTTGGCAGCAGGACCAGAATGGCTGACGGTGCCCGCGGCATTTTTGAATGCGGCTTTTTGAATAGTGCCGCGCAAGCGCGCGCCGTCTTACAGTTATGAGTTCGCCAATGAGCAAGCATTCTGATCAAGTCGTCAACGACATTGCCGGACGCTATTTTCTCGTGCTCGGCGCCGCCGCCGCAGATTTGTGGGGTGAATTGCCGCAAGATCTGCAGCAGCGATTGTTCGAGCGCGCCGTGCTGCTCGGTCACCAAGGCGAGCAAGACGAGAGCTTGCGCGAGCAACTGGCGCAATTTCTCCACGACCATCACGAGAGAACCGCCCAGGCATTGCCGCCGCTAACTTGATCGCCGCGCTGCCACCCGGATCGACATGCCAAGCAATAAAGACCAGCCCGAGCGGCCGCGCCGAGAACCTGAAATCATTCCGCCGGGTAATGATTGGCCCAGCCGGGATTCGCGCTGGCCGCCGAATTACAGATTTAACGAGCGCCGCAGCACGCACCGAATCTATGTCGGTCGCATTGGGCCGCTTGGCTTTGCGCTGTTGTTGCTCATGATCGTACTGTTTGGTGGCGTCTTCCTGCTGGCGCTGATTGGCGCTGCGCTGATCTGGTTCCCGGTGTTGCTCCTGTTTGCCGTCATAGCCGCCATTGCCGGGCTGATCCGGCGGCTCTAAGGGAGCCGCCGGCACGGGTCCGGGGCGGGTCGGCGGATGAACAAATTCATTGCCGGGGCGAACCGGGCTTAAGAACTTGGCTTCGCCTGCGGCGTTGAATCGACAACGTTAATGAGAAGGCGGCGCTATCTTAATTAAGTTTAATGCGCCGCGTATTCTCAAGCCGCTATAGTGCGGCGCACGGCGTCCGCGCGGGCCGGGAAAAGCCCCGGATTTCGCGTAAATTCGCCGTTTGAGCGTTAAGGGAAGCAAGCTATAGCTACACCCATGGGGATGCGGATGACCGGGCGAAATTCCCGGCAGATTTTTTTCATTGTTGCGGGGATTGCGTTCGCGTCCTTGGCCGCAGCCATCATTTTCTGGCGCCATACAACCTCACAGGCCGCACAGACCGCCGCCCGGCCCGCGGTCCCGGTTACGGTCGCCGAAGCGAGCGTGCGCGACGTGGCGATCTATTCTCACGCACTCGGCACGGTTCAGGCGCTCAACACCGTCGCCATTCGAGCGCAAGTCAACGGCCAGATTGTCGCGATCGCCTTCCGGCAAGGCCAGGAGGTGCATCAAGGCGATGTCCTCGCCAAGATTGATCCAGCGCCATTGAAAGCCGCACTCGATCAAGCAATTGCGAAAAAGAGCCAGGATGAAGCGCAGCTGATCGACAACCAGAAGGATTTGGCGCGATTTAAGACATTGGCGCAAAAGAGTTACGAGACCCTGCAGAACGTCGACTTGCAGCAGGCCAAGGTCGATACCACCAAGGCCGGCATTGACGCCGATCAAGCGGCCATCGAGGCGGCGCAGACGCAACTCGATTATGCGACCATAACAGCGCCGATTGACGGCGTGGTCGGCTTCCGCCAGATCGATATCGGCAACATCGTTCACACCACCGACACCAGTCCGCTCACCGTGCTCACGCAGATCAAGCCGACGACGGTGATTTTCACCCTGCCACAGAGCGATCTCGGAAAAGTGCGCGAAGCGATGCTGCGCGGCGAGGTGAAGGTCTTGGCGTTCGATCAGGACGACGAGAAACAACTCGCCGAAGGCAAACTCCTGCTGATCAACAATCAGATCGATCAGGCCACCAGCACGATTCAGCTGAAAGCGGAATTTCCTAACGAAGACGAGCGGCTGTGGCCCGGCGAATTCGTGCGCGTGCACATGCTCATCGACGCGCGCAAGGACGCTGTCACCATACCCACAGTCGCGTTGCAGCGCGGTCCGGACGGTTATTACGTGTGGGTCGTCAAATCCGACGATACCGTCGAGCAGCGGCCAATCCAAGCGCTCATCCCCAACGACGAAATCGTGATTGCCACCAAAGGCCTCAATGCTGGTGAAACGGTCGTGACCGATGGGCAATCGCGATTGGATGCCGGCGTCCACGTTTCGATCCGATCGCCGAAAACATCCCCTCCCCGGCAGCCGGGTAATTCCTGATGAATTTCTCGGAAGTCTTCATTCGGCGGCCGATCGCTACGTCGTTGTTGATGGCCGCATTGGCGCTGGTCGGCATTGTCGCCTTCCCGCTATTGCCGGTTGCCCCGTTGCCGCAGGTCGATTTCCCGACCATCCAGGTGCTCGCCACGGTGCCCGGCGCCAGTCCCGAAACCATGGCCGCGACAGTGGCCACGCCTCTGGAGCGGCAATTCGGCCAGATTGCCGGCGTTGCACAAATGACCTCGGTGAGTTCGCTCGGCTCGACCGTCGTCACGCTGCAATTCGATCTCAATCGCAATATCGACGGTGCCGCGCAGGACGTGCAGGCGGCAATAACGGCGGCAGGTGCTCAACTGCCTAAAAACCTCTCCACGCCGCCAACCTACCGCAAGGTCAATCCGGCGGATTCGCCGATGCTGATCGTGTCCGCGAATTCGGAAACGATCCCGCTCACCATGGTCGATGATTTCGCCGAGAACGTCGTCGCCCAGCAAATCTCGCAGATTACTGGCGTCGCCCAGGTGATCATCGGCGGCCAACAGCGTCCCGCTATTCGCGTGCAGGTCGATCCCGCCAAGCTGACCGCGCGGCGGCTCACGCTTGCGGACGTGCGCGCGGCGCTTGCGAGCGCCACGACCGATGCCGCCAAAGGCACGATGCTCGGCCGCCAACAGAGCTTCACGATCGCGGCGAATGATCAGCTGACCGACCCGGAAGCCTACAACAAGGTCATTATCGATTATCGCAACGGCGCCCCGATTCGCGTCAGCGACGTCGGACAAGCGATTTCAGGCCCTCAGGACGTAACGCTTGGCGCACTGCATCGCGAGCAGACTGCGGTCACGCTTTTGGTGTTCAAGCAGCCAGGCGCCAATGTGATCGACACCGTCGACAACATCAAAAAAGCGCTGGCGGGAATCCATGCTTTGATCCCGCCTGGCATTCATCTGACCACGATCGTCGATCGCACGCAGACCATCCGCGCCTCGGTCAAGGACGTCGAGTTCACGCTGGCTTTGACCTGCGTGCTGGTCGTGCTTGTCATTCTCTTGTTCCTTCGCAGCATCCAGGCCACGCTGATCCCCGGCGTCGCGGTGCCTTTATCGCTGCTTGGCGCCGTTGCCATCATCTATCTCGCCGGCTTCAGCCTCGACAATCTATCGCTGATGGCATTGACCATTGCAGTCGGTTTCGTGGTCGACGACGCTATCGTCGTCGTCGAGAACATTTTCAGGCACCTTGAAGCCGGTACCACGCCGCTGCAATCGGCGATCAAGGGCGCGCGCGAGATCGGATTTACGGTTCTATCGATCAGCGTGTCGCTGATCGCGGTTTTCATTCCGCTGTTGCTGATGAGCGGCATCGTCGGGCGGCTATTCCACGAATTCGCCATCACCGTTACGGCTTCAATCGTCGTTTCTGTTGTAGTTTCGCTGACATTGACGCCAATGTTGTGCTCGCGGTTTCTAGTCAGCGAGCACGACCGCGAACACGGCCGGCTTTACCGGATCATCGAGCGCGGCTTCGATTTCATTCTCGACGGCTATCGTCGCAGCCTTGATCTGGTATTGCGCCATCAGTTCACCACCCTGATGACTTTCCTGGCAACGGTTGCCCTTACCGGCGCGCTCTTCGTCATGATGCCGAAAGGCTTCTTTCCGGTTCAGGACATCGGCATGATCCTCGGCATCTCCGAAGCGGGACAGGACGTTTCGCCGGAAAAGATGCGGCAGATCCAGCGCGAGCTTTCGGATGTGATCGCGCAGGATCCGGACGTTGCCGACTTCGGCTCGTTCTTCGGCCCGAGCTACGGCAACACGCAGAATACCGGCCGCTTCATCATCGGATTGAAACTGCGCGACGACCGCAATGCTTCGGCATCGCAGATCATCGATCGCTTGCGCCCGAAACTCGCGCAGGTTCCGGGAGCGAGGCTGTTCCTGCAGCCTGCGCAGGACATCACGGTGGGCGGCCGCATCGCCCGCGGTCAATTCCAATACGTGTTGCAGGATCCCGACCTTCATGAGCTCGGCACCTGGGCGCCGCGCCTGACCGCAAAACTAAAGACGCTGCCGGAATTGGCCGATGTCGCCACCGACGCGCAGAACGCCGCACCCCTGCTCACCATCAACATCAATCGCGACGCCGCCGCACGCTTTGGCATTCAGCCGCAGCAGATTGATGCCACGATCAATGCCGCCTTCGGCCAGGATCAGGTCACGCAATATTTCACCAACAATTCCTATTACGTCGTGCTGGAAGTGCTGCCTGAATTGCAGGGCAAACTGAAAACGCTGGATGACCTTTACATCAAAGCGCCGACCAATGGACAGCTCGTCCCGCTCTCGACCTTGGTGCAGGTCGATACCGCGCATATCGGGCCGCTTCTGGTCGCGCATTCCGGTCAGTTCCCGGCGGTGACCTTGACGTTCAATCTGCCGCCGGGCGTGGCGCTAGGCCAAGCGGTCGACGCCATCAATCAGGCGTCGGCCGAGATCGGGATGCCGCAGTCGCTGATCGGCAGTTTCCAGGGCAACGCGCAGGCGTTTCAAGCAGCGCTGTCGAACGAGCCGATCCTGATCGCAGCCGCGCTTGTCGTTGTCTATGTCATTCTCGGCGTGCTTTACGAAAGCTACATTCATCCGCTGACGATTCTGTCGACGTTGCCATCCGCCGGTGTCGGCGCGCTGCTGGCGCTCTCGGCCGGCGGTTTCGACCTGTCGGTAATCGGCATTATTGGCATCATTCTGCTCATCGGCATCGTGAAGAAAAACGGCATCATGCTGGTCGATTTCGCGATCAATCGCGAGCGCGCCGGCCTGTCGCCGCGCGAGGCGATCAGGCAAGCATGTCTCTTGCGCTTCCGGCCGATTGTGATGACGACGATGACCGCATTATTGAGCGGCGTGGCGCTGATGTTCAGCCACGGCGCCGGGTCCGAACTTCGGCAGCCACTCGGTTATTCGATGGTCGGCGGCCTCGCACTAAGCCAAATATTGACGCTGTACACCACGCCGGTGATTTATCTTTACCTTGACCGGCTCCAGGCGTGGTTGCGTGGCGATAAAGAGGAACCACAACAGCCGCAGGAAGCGCTGCCGCTCGCGGCCGAGTAAAGAGCCTCTGCGCAGCTGGTTCCGAATTATTTTCTAAAATATTGTTCATGCAAGTTCCCGCGCGCAAAGCGTGTTCCGGGGAACGTGGCCACGCCGCTTCGCGTTTCTCTTTCTGACGCAACAGAAACAGGAGGAGAGAAATGAGAAAGCTTGCGCTTGGACTTGGTACTGCGGCCCTGTTGACGGCGGCCGCAGCGGCGCCTGCAATGGCGCAGGTGGGATTCTACGCGGGGCCGTTTGGCGTCGGAGTCGGCGCGCCCGCATATTATGACTGCGGCTATAACGGCTATCCGTGCGGCTACTATGACTACAATGGCGGCCCCAACATCGTGGTTGGCGGCGGCTGGGGTGGTTGGCACGGTGGTGGCTGGCATGGCGGCCACGTCCACTTCCATCACCACTAGCCATTACCGCTAGCGTGACTCACCACGACTAGTTTGGCGTGGTGATCAGGCGGAAAGGGCTCCTGGATCGGGGCCCTTTTCGTTATGGAGCTTCGTTATGGAGCCCGGTACGCGGCACACACTGGAATGTGAATTGAACCCCCAAGCCGCCGCGCGCGTTCAGGGATGCATGGGTCGCCGCGAAATGCCATGATCACCGCACGACGAGCATGCTTCGTTGCTTGCGGGAATATCCGCTCCGGTAAGAGAATCATGCTTCGGTATAGCTCGGGCCGCTCGCGGGCAATTGTTTTCACAAAGGCTGCCCGTGGCGCGCCCCACGAATAAGTTCAGGAGGAGCGCCTATGGCCAATTCGCATCTTCTTGTCGGCGCAACGACAAGTCCTGCGCAACCGGTCGTTCGCCGCATTGCGTCGGCAGATATTTATTAT